>LSQX01307468.1_pt2 | contig 15062 bp, 10 predicted proteins | sample 654561 | NCBI WGS metagenome assembly LSQX01 (sample SAMN04489861, study PRJNA283612) | anaerobic digester metagenome | isolation source: 4 biogas reactors fed with cattle manure at either 37C or 55C with and... | place: Denmark: Kongens Lyngby | collected 2014 | reverse complement strand
AGGTTATCAATTGCGGCAGAATAATTTATCCTGTTTATTTTTGCTATGGCTTTTTGAACGCCATATTGTTTAGCCATTAAAGCGGAAATTATGTTTTGCTCATCAAAATCTGTTATGGAGATAAAAGCCCCCATATTGCTGATGTTTTCTGATTGCAGTAAACATTCGTCAGTTCCGTCACCGCATATAATCAAAGCATTAGGAAGTAGCTCTGACAATTCAAGGCAGCGCGCCCGGTCTTTTTCTATAATCTTCACCTTAATGTCCATTTCATCCAGATACTTGGCCAGATAGAACGCTATTCGTCCTCCTCCAATTATCATTACGCTTTTAATTTTTTGTACATGTATTCCTATATGCTTGCAGAATTGAACAATTTTTGAGGGTTGTCCTACAATGCAAATAGTATCATTTTTTCTAATTACAAAATCTCCTTTTGGAATGATCACCGTATCATCCCGAAGCACACTGCCTATAAGTATACCGGATATGCCATTCTTGGAAATCCTGTCCAGACTTTTATCAATGATGGACATTTTGGAAGTTACTTTCATTTCCATCATAAGCACACGGCCTTTTGCAAATGTTTCAACATTTGCAGCGGGGGGAAATTCAATCAGCCTTGCTATCTCCCCAGCTATTGCCTGCTCCGGATTTATTACCATATCCAAATCAAGGTCAGATTTTAGCTGAGAAAGTTCTTCTGCATATTCGGGATCCCTGATCCTGGCAATGGTGTGAGCGGCGCCAAGTTTTTTGGAAGTGAGGCAGCAAATCATATTAATTTCATCACTTGAGGTGGATGCGATTAATAAATCTGCTTCTTTAACGCCGGCTTCCAACAATGTTTTTGTACTTAGACCACTGCCTTTAATGCACATAACGTCCAGATTTTCCTCTGCTTTTCTTAAAGCTTCTGAATCTTTATCTATAATGACAATATCATTATCTTCTTTGGACAGATTCTCGGCAAGATTGTATCCAAGCTTACCGTCGCCCACAATAATAATTTTCATAGTTGTCCTCCATCAGCCAATGCATTTTATAAATTACATTATATTATTATTTTTAAAAGTAACAATACCTTTCCCGCTTAAAAAGAAATAATTTATTATCGGAATTAAGATACGCATGATAAAATAAAAATATGTTGACATTAACGCAGCGTAATAGTTTATGCTTTTGATTATAGGTGGTGAAACTATGGAATACACTGTCAGCGAGCTGGCAAAACTGGCTGGAATTACCTCAAGGACCCTTAGATACTATGATGAAATTGGGCTTCTTTCATCTAAAAGGATGAGTTCCAATGGATACAGGATATACGGACAGAAAGAAGTTGACCGGCTGCAGCAGATACTGTTTTATCGTGAGTTGGGAATACCGCTGGATGAAGTAGGAAGAATTCTTTCAGATAAAGATTTTGATGATCTTTTTGCACTTCAAGATCACTTGGATGCTCTGCTGGAGAAGCGTAAACAGCTTGATTTGCTGATAGCCAACGTAAAAAACACTATTAAAGCAAAAAAAGGAGAAATTATCATGAATGATAAGGAAAAATTTGAAGGATTCCTCAGAAAAATGGTTGAGGATAATGAGCAAAAATATGGCAACGAAATCCGGGAAAAATATGGAGAAGATATGATAAACAACTCCAATGCAAAAATACTCAGCATGAATCTGGAGCAGTATGCTGAACTTGAAAAGCTTACTGAAGAATTAAATCAGACTCTAAAAGAAGCGGTAGAACAAAGAGATCCAGCCAGCCCTTTGGCTCAAAGAGCTTGTGAATTGCATAAACAATGGCTACTCTTTTTCTGGAATAAGTACAGTAAAGAAGCTCATATAAGTTTGACTCAGATGTATGTAGATGATCCGCGCTTTAATGAGTACTATGAGAAAATATCACCAGGCTGTGCCGCTTTTCTGAGAGATGCGGTGGCGCTATTTTGTCAGCAATAATATGACAGTGGTTCAGACGGTTGTCTCCACATTTGATATATAAAAATGCAGGCCGATTAAACCTAACATGTTATTGGCTTGCATTTTTTTGTTAAGCAATTCATAAACATTTACAGAATGAATTATCAGTGCTATTATATTTAATATACCGACCGACCGTTCGGTCGGTTGTTTTTAAGACTATTATTAAATAATACATATTATCAGGAGGACATTTGATGCTTGCTCAATATAGTGTAAGACGGCCATATACAATCATTGTGGCCGTGATTATGATCATTGTTCTAGGGATTATTTCCTACAACAATATGACAACAGATCTGCTCCCTGCCATGGAGCTTCCTTATATTGTAGTTGTAACAAGTTATCCGGGGGCCAGTCCGGAAAAGGTAGAGCAGGCTGTTACTAAGCCTTTGGAATCGGTGCTGGCAACGTCCAGCGGACTTAAAAACATTAGCTCTGTATCCAGGGAAAACTCCAGTGTAATTATACTTGAATACATACAAGATACCAATATGGACAGTGCAATGATTGAGTTGTCGGGAAGCATTGATATGGTTTCCGCTATGTTTGATGATGAAGTGGGTACACCTGTCATGCTGCAAATCAGTCCTGACATGCTGCCTATAGTTGTTGCCAGTGTGGACATGGAGGGAATGGATATAGATGAATTATCCAAGTTTACTGAAGAAACAATTATACCTGCATTTGAAAGGCTGGATGGAGTAGCTTCGGTTAATGCCAGCGGCCTTATAGAAAAGCAGCTGGAAATTGTGTTGAATGAAGAAAAAATTGACGACTTGAATAATAAGGCACAGTCGGAAATTGAAAAAGAATTGGACGAAAAACGTGGAGAGATAGAAAAAGCTAAGGAAGAGCTCTCTAAAGGACGCAAGGCAATTGAACAGGAATTTCCTGGCCAAAAGGAGAAAGTATCCAAATCAAGTGCTGAACTGGATAATGCCATTGCCAATTTAAATGCCTTGTTAGCAGAAGAAGCTAAACTGGAAGCTCAAAAACAGGCTTTTGAGAAGGAAAAGGCCGCTCTTGAAAAGATAGCCGAAGCGAATCAGTACCTGGAAGAAATTTTTAAAGATACACCTGATGAATTACCTTCGGATATATACAGTGCTATTCTGAAAGCTATTGATAACCAAGTTTCTTTTAATCTGCCAAATCTCTCTCAAAGAGATATGTATGAACTGTATCAGCTTCTTAATGGCCTTTTCCCGGCAGGAATGGAAAACCTGCCTCCTGAGATGTATCAGTCAATAATGGAACAAGTCAGAGATAGATTGCCTAAAGATTTTCAAAAACTTTCCCAAGCGGAAATGACAGAGTTTTATAAGGCTCTGACACAGTATTATTCTACTGATAAAACAGCCCTGCCAGTCAATTTATATCCAGCAATTGCAGAACAGCTGGAAAAAAGACTGCCAGAGGAATTATCGGGCCTTTCACAGGAAGAGTTAGCGGAATTGTTAGGGAATGCAGCGAAAGTGCAGGCCAGGCTGATTGCCGTAGATATGGAGCTTCAGAATATAAATGTTCGGCAGATGACACTTAGTGCCATGAAGCCTCAATTGGAAAATAGCCTGAATAGTGCAAAGGAAGCTTTGGAGAAGCTTGAATCTGGAAAAATTGACATGACAATAGAGCTGGCGAAAGCTCAAGTACAGTTGGAACAGGGAGAAGCAGAACTTGAAAAAGGCATGGAGGAGTTTAAAAGAGCCAGAGAGGAAGCATTAAAAAGTGCAGATTTAAGTAAAGTACTGACAAAAGATATGCTCGCAAACATTTTAAGAGCTCAGAACTTTGATATGCCTGCCGGTTATATAAATGAAGGCGAACGGCAATATGTAGTGAAAGTCGGCGAAACTTTTAACTCGCACGAAGAAATTGAGAATATGATAGTTTTTAGCACAGAGCCGGTGGGTGATATCAGGCTTAAAGACATTGCCGATATTGAGTTTACAGATAACACAGCTGAGATGTATACAAAGGTAAATGGCAATGCAGGCATACTGCTTACTTTCCAGAAACAAAGCACAGCATCTACAGCCGCTGTATCCAATACAATAAATGATCTGATTAAAGAGCTGGAAGATCAGCATTATGGCCTCAGAATTCGCCCTATGACGGACCAGGGTGACTATATTTACATGGTAACAGACAACGTTATGGAAAATCTGATTATTGGAGGCATATTGGCCATAGTTGTCTTGATTGTGTTTCTGAAGGATATCAGGCCTACTATAGTAATTGCTTTCAGTATTCCCATAAGCTTAATGTTTGCCCTTACCCTGATGTATTTCAGCAAAGTGACCCTGAATGTCATTTCTTTGGCTGGCCTTGCATTAGGTGTTGGAATGCTGGTGGATAACAGCATAGTAGTTATAGAGAACATATACCGGCTGAGAAATCTAGGTCTGTACCCGGCAAAGGCCGCTGTAGAGGGTGCAAAGCAGGTGACCGGAGCTCTTATAGCTTCCACCCTTACTACTGTATGCGTGTTTCTGCCTATAGTTTTTACTGAAGGCTTGTCGCGTCAGCTTTTTGCTGATATGGGTCTTACTATCGGATACAGCTTGTTTGCCAGTTTACTGGTAGCTCTTACCCTGGTGCCTGTTATGGGCTTTACAGTGCTCAAAAAAACGAAAGACAGAGAACAACGTGTATTTAGTAAGATTCTGGTCTTATATGAGAGAGTATTAAGCTTCTTTTTACGCAAGAAATCAGCAATTCTTATACCTGTAGCGTTTTTGTTTGCTTTGAGTATATATCTTACCACAATTATGGGAACAGCCTTCATGCCTGAGGTGGACTCTCCACAGCTCATAGCAACTCTTACCGTTTCAGAAGAAAAGGGCAGAAAAGAATTATACAGTTTGAGCGATGAGGTAATGAGCCGCATATTGGAGATAGATGCCGTGGAAACCGTTGGTGCTATGAGTGGAAGCGAAACATCAGGGGGAACTGTAATTTTGGGAGGAACTTCAGATAATCAGACTTCATTCTATATATTGCTTAAAGAAAAAAGAAGCCAGACTAACAAGGATGTAGAACGTCTCATATATGAAAAGACTAAAGATTTGGATGCAGAAATAGAAGTCAGCTCAACCGGCATGGATATAACCATGTTAAGCGGGGAAGGCATACAGATTAACATTAAGGGTCACAATTTAGATACCCTTATGCAGATTTCTAATGAAGTAGCAGATATTCTAAGAGAGGTTGAAGGAACTGTTAACATTGAAACCGGGATTGAGGAAACGGAAAAAGAAATAAGAATACAGGTAGATAAGGACAAAGCAATGAGGGAAGGCCTGACGGTAGCGCAAATATATGCTGAAATCAGCTCAGTGTTACAATCCCGTGAACAAGCTGCTGAGCTGACTTTGGAGCATGACAGCTATCCGATTATACTGGTACAGGAAGAGCATGACGGGATTACACGTAAGAATATAGCCGACCATACTTTTACAGTCACTCAAAAAGATGGAACAGAAAAGGAAGTAGTTTTGAAGGATATTGCAAACATACTGGAAGCAGACAGCCTGCGGTCTATCCGCAGGGATAATCAATCAAGATATATTACTGTAAGCGCCGAGATAGCTGAAGGATACAATATTGGCTTGGTAAGCCGCGATGTAGAAGATGCAATGGCTGATTATCATCTGCCTTCTGGATATGAAATTAACTTTGAGGGCGAAAACGAAATGATTAGAGAAACTATGGATGACCTGCTCCTCATGATAGGTTTAGCCATTGGTTTCATATACCTGGTTATGGTGGCTCAATTCCAGAATCTTTTGTCCCCATTCATAGTTATGTTTACAATACCCTTAGCATTTACAGGAGGATTGCTGCTTTTATGGATCAGCAAGATGGAACTCTCCGTGATTTCTTTGCTTGGATTCTTGGTATTAGCAGGGGTTGTGGTAAATAATGGTATTGTCTTTGTGGACTATGTGAATCAGCTGCGAGAGCAAAGCTTTGAAAAGAAAGAAGCCTTGGTGGAGGCAGGTGTTACCAGGATGAGGCCAATACTTATGACAGCATTAACAACTATATTGGCTATGACCACAATGGCGTTGGGTTACGGCAGCGGCGCAGAGATGATGCAGCCCATGGCAGTAGTTTCCATAGGAGGCATAACCTATGCAACGCTGTTAACCCTTTTTGTCGTACCTGTTCTATATGACATTTTTGTAAGAGACAAAAGACGTAAGGCATAAACAGGGAGGATGAAAAGTGACATTAATTAAGGAATATTCTGAAAAGGAAAAAGCTATATTTAAGGGAATTATGGATTTGTTAAACCAGGGTCACAGAATCCATGAATTAAAGGTGTCTGACATAGCTGCCGCGGCTGGCATCGGAAAAGGTACAGTATATGAGTATTTTTCGACTAAGGAGGAGATTCTTCGTCAGGCAGTAAGTTATTATGTTTATAAAGAATTTGAAGCCTTTTCCTCACTAATTAATAATCAATTTAGATTTGAAGAAATAATTTACAGAATATTAAACCATACTGTTGAAATGCTAAAAAGCAGGTTTGCCAGCCTTTTATTCATGGTGGTTAGTTTGGGTGAATCGGATATTAAGCAACTTATCCGCGAAGATCGAAAATTCTTCGCTCAGATTCGTTCTTCCATGAATGAATTTACCAAAGAATTGTATAGTAGAGGCAAGAAGGAAAGATTGATAGGAGAAACCGTAAGTCTCGAAGAGTGCAGATTGGTTTTGAACGGCATTTTGTCTTCCTTTACTAATGAAGTGATTTTTATGAGAAATGAGTCCTTGATTAATAACTTAGAAGACATTGATGGTAAAAAACCATGTACAGAATCCTTTATAGATGAACACAGATTGACAACGCTTAAAGAAAGAGCTGTAAAACTTATTCTAAAAGCGTTAAGATAGATAGAGGAAGTCAGCATTTAATCGCCAGCCAGGGAGGGTTATATGCAGAACCAAAATGCTCCCAATCATGTTTCCCTGTTACTGCCTTTTGTTGTACTATTAGAGAATGCTAAGAAATCAAAATAAAAATCTTCAAATTTCATATTTTTATAAGGGTTTACAATAATTTGTTGGAAACCCCTTCTTCTTTTATATAGATATTCAAATCCCGCTATATGCATAATCCTCCTCAATTTCATTCGTTTTGTAAAAGAGAATATTGGGAGAATAAACAATTTATAATTTGTTGATGTAAGCCGTTTCATAATTCAAACTGCATATTGCTCTGCTTTATTAAATATAGGTCGAAAACACATGGCAATAAGCTGCAAAGCCATGTATAATTATGTAATTAAGAGTGAAAACGAGTGGTTTTTATTACTAAATAGAATCATGAGGGTAAACGATGAATAAGAGATTCAAGTTAACAAGCAAAAATGGAAAAATCCTAATGTATGTCAGCTCCCTTTTATTCTTATCATTTATTATATTATTCCTGCATGGTTGCGGAGATAGGAAAACTGAATTCCCCGATTCATTAGTACCTGAACCCACTTCAGTAATAGAATCTATACCGTCTGAGGAGTCTGATGGTAAGATAAAGGATAATATTTCTGATTCAGCAGAGGAAGAGGATTTGAATCCGTTTAGCCTTGTCTTAACTTTTGCTGGTGATATTAATTTTGATGAAAACTGGAGTACCATGAAATACTACAATTCAGTTGAAAATGGAATATATGATTGCATTTCACCTGAATTAATACAAATAATGAGGAATGCAGATATTATGTGTTTAAACAATGAATTTACTTATAGTAACGGTGGTTCACCATTAGAAAATAAAGCGTATACTTTCAGAGCTAATCCATCCAGAGTTGAAATATTAAAAGAATTGGGGGTTGATATAGTAAGCCTTGCCAACAATCACGCTTATGACTATGGAGAACAATCACTGGTAGATACTATGGCTGTTTTAAACCAGGCAGGCATAAAATATGTAGGTGCAGGTCATAACATTGAGGAAGCTATGTCTCCAGTGTATTTTGAAATACAAGGAAAAACGATTGCTTATGTTGCAGCATCCAGAGCTGAAAAATACAGGTTGACACCCCAGGCAACGGAAGATGAACCAGGCATTTTACTGTGTTATGATACAGAACTGTTTATTCAAGCTATAAAGGAAGCCAAGCAAAATGCAGAATATGTCATAGCATATGTTCACTGGGGGACCGAATATAGCTATGAACTGGAGGAAGTGCAGCTTATCACTGGCAAAGAGTATCTGGATGCCGGGGCAGACATAGTTATAGGTGCCCATCCCCATTGTCTTCAGGGCATAGAGTATTATGAAGGCAAGCCGATTGTTTACAGCCTGGGGAATTTCTGGTTTAATGATAAGACCTTGGATACTATGCTTTTGAATGTACATGTTTATGGAGATGATATGGAGAAATATGTAGAATTGGAAATTATACCAGCTATCCAGACCAATAACACAACGTTGATTGTAAATGAACAGTCTGAAAGGCAGCGTATTTTTTCATTTTTAGAATCTATATCCATCAATGTAGAAATTGATGACGATGGCTTTGTTTCAGAAAAAGCAAATTAATATCACTAAAAGAACAATAAAGGAGGAAGGTGCTATTGGATCAGAAAGAATTGATCAGCTTTCTGAATTCGCTTGAAGATTATGGTATCCCTGGATGTGATTGTATTGTATATCTCAATCATAAGCCTGTGTTCCGGTATATGACGGGATATGCCGATAAAGAAAAAACAAAGCCCATAAATGAAGGGACATACTTTTGGATTTATTCAGTAACTAAACTGGTTACGTGCGCAGCTGTAATGCAACTGGTGGAAAATGGGATTATTTCATTGGACGACCCGGTTTACCTATATCTTCCTGAATATAAGAATATGAAAGTGAAAGATGGAAATACCGTAAAGCCGGCTGAAAATATCATATCGATCAGGCATCTTATGTCCATGCGAAGCGGAATGAATTACAATATCTCAGCTCCTTCCATATTGCGGGCATTGAAAGAAACAAACGGGCAGGCGTCCACCTTGGATATAATAAAAGCACTTGCTCATGAACCTTTGGATTTTGAACCGGGTACCCGTTTCCAGTACAGTTTGAGCCATGATGTTTTAGCTGCTGTGATAGAGGTGGCATCCGGTAAATCCTTTGATGCATACATTCAGGACCATATTTTACAGCCTTTGGGCATGCATAAAACAGGTTTTGAATTAACTGAAGAAAAACGTTCAGCCATGGCTGATCAATTTTTATATAATGTTTTGTCACGAAGTTCCAAACCTGTATCATTGAATAATGACTTTGTTTTTTCGCCTAATTATAAAAGTGGCGGGGCGGGACTTATTTCTACTACAGATGATTTTATTCTGTTCCTGGATGCCATGTGCAATGGCGGAGTAGGGGCTAATGGCAGCCGAATTCTTTCGAAAGAATCCATTGATTTAATACGAACAGACCAATTAAATGACAAGGCCAGAGATGACTATATAAAAATGGATTGGAACAGGTGTGGATACAGTTATGGGCTGGGATGCCGGGTTCTGATTGATAAGACACTTACAGAAGCCAAAAGTCCCCTGGGTGAATTCGGATGGGATGGTGCTGCTGGTGCCAGTGCTATAATCGATGCAGATAATCATGTAGCAGTTTTTTATGTACAGCATGTTTTGGCATGTGATTTTGCTTATAAAACCATACATCGAAGAGTAAGGGATTTGACATATGAAATGCTGCAACTGGCCTCCTGACAACACTTTTTATGTCAGACTTGTTTGCCTTAGTGGTTACGGGTTATAATACCTTTGATAATATAATAAAAAGGAAGGTTTGAAAATATGAGCAACATATCTCAATCGACGAAGAAAACCTTGACTATTGGCAGTAAAGATTATGTTTATTACGACTTAACTTCTTTGGACAAGCTTGGATTCGATATTTCCAGGCTGCCATATTCTATAAAAATACTTTTGGAAGGCGCTTTAAGAAATTATGACGGGAATGCCGTTACAGAGGATCATATAAAGAGGATAGCCTCCTGGGATGGAAAAGGTTCAAATATGGAAATTCCTTTTATGCCTTCCCGTATCGTGCTTCAGGATTTCACCGGAGTTCCCGTTGTCGTGGACTTGGCTGCAATGCGCACAAAAATGCAGGAAATAGGTGGGGAACCGGGAAAGATAAATCCAATGGTGCCGGTGGATCTGGTTATAGATCACTCCGTTATCATCGATTCTTTTGGTACAAGAAGATCTTTCAGAATTAATGTGGAAAAGGAATTTGAAAGAAATAAGGAAAGATATCAATTGTTGAAATGGGCGCAGAATAATTTTTCAAATTTCCGTGTCTTTCCTCCTTCTGTAGGCATAATACACCAGGTAAATCTCGAATACTTGGCAACAGTTGCTTCAATTAGAGAGAATGACGGGGAAACAGTACTCCTTCCGGATACACTGGTGGGAACTGACTCCCACACAACCATGATTAATGGAATAGGTGTATTAGGCTGGGGTGTAGGCGGTATTGAAGCTGAAGCTTGCATGCTTGGACAGCCATACTATTTCTTGCTGCCTGATGTAATTGGTTTTAAATTAACTGGCAGCTTGCCTGCGGGTACTACGGCAACTGACCTGGTGCTTACCATAACACAGATACTACGGCAAAAGGGCGTAGTAGGTAAGTTTGTGGAGTTTTATGGTGAAGGCGTAAGCAATATCAGCGTTGAAGACAGGGCCACTATAGCCAATATGTGCCCTGAATACGGTGCTACAGCTGCATACTTCCCGGTTGATAACAAAACCTTGGATTACCTAAGAGCAACTGGCCGCAGTGAAGAACAGATTGCTTTGGTAGAGGAATACTTTAAAACTCAAGGTCTATTCAGAACTGATGATTCTGAGAAACCCTTATTTACTGATGAGATACATCTTGATCTGGGCACTATAGAACCCAGCCTGGCAGGGCCGAAACGTCCTCAGGACAGGATTCCGCTGAGGAAAATGAAAGTGACAGTTGCAGCCTTAGAAAAGGCACCTATTGATAAAGGCGGATATGGGCTGGATGAAGATAAGATAGAACAGGCTGTAGAAATAGAATATAAGGATGGAAAGAGGGAAGTATTGAGAACAGGGGCAGTTGTAATATCGTCTATAACCAGCTGTACCAACACTTCCAATCCGGCTGTAGTAATTGGTGCGGGCCTCCTGGCCAAAAAAGCTGTGGAACTTGGACTGACCAAACCCAGATATGTTAAGAGCAGTCTGGCGCCAGGCTCACGTGTTGTTACAGCTTACCTGCAAAAAGCAGGATTGCTGCCGTACCTTGAAAAACTGGGATATAATGTTGTTGGTTATGGATGTGCTACCTGTATCGGAAACAGCGGTCCTCTTGTTGAAGAAGTAACAGAGGCGATACAGGAAAATGATTTAACGGTAGCATCAGTTCTCAGCGGTAACCGTAACTTTGAAGGCCGCATACATCCTTTGACCAGGATGAATTTTTTAGCTTCACCTATATTAGTTGTGGCATACGGTCTTGCCGGTACTGTGCATATTGACTTTGAAACTGATCCAATAGGATATAATCCTGAAGGCAAGCCGGTTTATCTGAGAGACATTTGGCCGGACAGCCAGGAAATCTACGATACCATTCATAAGGTTATAACTCCTGAAATGTATAAGAAAAAATATAAGTATATTACCGAGGAAAATGAACTTTGGAACAGCCTGCCGGCTTCAGAGGGCAAGATTTATCAGTGGGATGATGCTTCAACTTATATTAAGCTGCCTCCATTCTTTGATAATATGGGACTGGAACCTGACGAAACCGTAGACATCAAAGGAGCACATATACTTGCAGTATTGGGAGACTCGGTAACAACAGACCATATATCGCCTGCAGGAAGCATTCCGGAAACCTCTGATGCAGGTATTTACCTTACTTCTCAAAATGTAAAGCCCCAGGATTATAATTCATATGGTTCCCGAAGGGGTTCTCATGAAGTAATGATGCGGGGCACCTTTGCCAATATTCGTATAAGGAATAAGATGGTGCCCGGTGTGGAGGGCGGATATACCCGATATATACCCAGCGGTGAAGTAATGACAATATATCAGGCTGCAATGAAGTATAAAGAGCAGGATACACCCCTGGTAGTTATAGCAGGTAATGAATATGGAACCGGAAGTTCCAGAGACTGGGCTGCAAAGGGGACTGCACTGCTTGGAGTACGGGCTGTTATTGCAGAGAGTTTTGAGAGAATTCATCGCAGCAACTTAGTTGGAATGGGCGTGCTGCCCCTTCAGTTCGTAGAAGGCGAGAACGCAGAAAGTCTGGGAATCACAGGAGAAGAGACTTTAGAAATAAGCGGCATGGCGAAACTTGCACCTAATGCACTGCTGGATGTTACAGCGATTAAGAAAGATGGCAGTAAAATAAAGTTCCAGGTAATTGCAAGGCTGGACAGCAATGTAGAGCTGGACTACTATAAGCACGGTGGAATATTGAACATGATTCTGCGAAACTTTGCAGCTGAAAAACAATGAAGGGATGAGCAATTTGCCAAATAACAAGAATGCAGTTTATGTATTTGGTCACAAAAATCCGGATACGGACTCCACATGTGCAGCAATCACTTATGCATGGCTGAAGAATAAACTGGATTCTGAAAAAGAATATATACCAGCTGTTTTAGGCGAAATTAATGCTGAAACGGAATTCTGCCTGGAATACTTCAGCGTAGAAAAGCCTAAAAAGCTGGAAAGCTTAAAACCCAGAGTTGCGGATATGCGCCTGGAGCGTATTCAGCCGGTTCGAGAACAGGATTCCATTCTGGAAGTTGTGCAAAAAATAGTTAAAACCAGCGGAAAAACTCTTCCAGTGGCAGATGATAGGGGTCGGTTGATGGGTATTATATCCATTACCGACCTGGTTCCCGCTATGCTTTCTTCAAGACAAAACCATTTAACAGAACTGGAAATACCCATCACCAACCTAATAAGTGTACTTGAATTGTCTAAATTACAAGGAGAATTAGAAGATGATGTATTTAGGGGCAATGTATATGTATTCAGCGATCTGACCTACTACAGCCGCATCTCCAGAAATGGTCTCATCATATGCAACAGGCATGAATTCGGAACCGGATTTATGTTTTCCCTGGAGCCTAAGTATATAATAGTAGCTGATGTTGATGATAGTTCAGTATTAAATCCAATAGAAGATTATAAAGGTGTTATCTTTACATCCAGAAAAAATATCTATGACCTGGTACAGGCCATAAATCTGGCATTGCCGGTTTCAGATCTGATTAAGAAAGAAAATCTTGAATACTTTGATTTATATGAAGATATAGAGGACGTAAGGAAGAATTTAATTACTTCCAAATACAGAAGCTATCCGGTAGTTGATGAGCATGGAAAAATTGCAGGCATGTTTTCACGCAGCAATTTAATGGACATAAGCCCTAAAGAGGTAATTCTCGTTGATCACAACGAGAAAGGTCAATCCATTGACGGCATTGAAACCAACAGAATTTTGGAAGTAATAGATCATCATAGAATTTCAGATTTCCAGACCATGGGTCCGCTTTATTATCGGGCAGAACCGGTGGGGAGCACCAATACAATTATTTGTAAAGCATATATGGAAAATAATGTGAAAATACCCAAAGATATGGCGGGGTTGATGTTAAGCGGTATAATATCCGATACCTTGATTTTCAAGTCTCCCACATGTACTCCTGAGGACAAAAAGCTTGCAGAATTCCTGGCGAAAATTGCAGAAGTTGATATACAGGAATTTGGAATAAGAATGCTTTCAAAGGGTGAAAGCCTGGCAGTCACTCCTCCCAGAGAAATAATAACCAGGGATATGAAAAGATTTATAATGGGCAATTACAAAGTTTCTGTATCCCAGGTAAATGTAGGAGATATAGATGCATATCAAAGCATATGGGAACAGGTAAAGGATGAGCTGGAAACTGTTTGCAAGGATAACAATCTGGATCTGTCCATTCTTATGCTTACCAGTCTTGTTATGGGCGGTACAGAGCTTATTATAGCAGGAGAAGAAAAATGGCTGGCCCAGGCAGCCTTTAATATGGAAAAGGGAAAGGACAATATATTTATTGAAGGTATGTTTTCCAGAAAGAAGCAAGTTGTGCCAAAGCTGATGGCTATGGTATATTCCAAAACCTGATGCGGTGTGTTTTTTGTCAGCATTATCAACGTTTCGTCCGCACATTTTATTCTTAATATAAATATTAAAGAAGCATTATATATGGCTGAGCAAGAGGGGTTAAGGCTTCCCCTGGCTTATAACTGCGGAGGTTATGAAAAAGTAGAAACTATGAGTAAACTATTAGTCTTAAGGCCGGCAAGCTAGTTATTTTTGTTTACAACATCTTCCAGCAAATCAACAAAACCCTGTGAGTATTTCTCCTGTTCTTCTCTTAGCCGTCTAATAGCATCTTCTAGGTCTTTAGGTTTTCCGGAGGGATGATAAGAAGTTATTGCATCTACCGCGTCAGCTATCATTAAAATTTTTGCATTCTAGCTTATATGCATATCTTTCAATCCCCTGGGATATCCGCTTCCATCCAGTCGTTCATGGTGCTGCAATACAACATCAATACACTCATTTGGAAAGTTAAACCCTTGAAGAGAACTAGCTCCCAGTTCGCAATGCTGTCTGATATAAGCCAATTCTTCTTTTGTCAGTTCACTATCTTTTTCCAGAATTTGCTTTGGAACCAGCAGTATACCTACATCATGCAGTAATGAAGCCAATCCTAGTTTTTTAAGTTCTTCGTCATTATATCCCAATTCTATAGCCATCATCAAAGACATTATAGCCACATCAATCGAATGCATATAAAGCCAGTCTACATAATTGCTTAAAGCATTTACATAAATCCACCACGGCTTGGTTCTGCATTTAAATATTATTCTGCTTATAATTTCACTTGATTTTTCAAGCGTCCGGTTATTTAATATATTTTTTCTTGTTTTAAAAGATTCGCTGATTATATCAGCTTGGGCTTTGTCGTTATCTTGGCTGCTTGACTTTATAATATCGCTTAATTCATATGATC
>LSQX01345018.1_pt1 | contig 15063 bp, 11 predicted proteins | sample 654561 | NCBI WGS metagenome assembly LSQX01 (sample SAMN04489861, study PRJNA283612) | anaerobic digester metagenome | isolation source: 4 biogas reactors fed with cattle manure at either 37C or 55C with and... | place: Denmark: Kongens Lyngby | collected 2014 | reverse complement strand
TTCTCGCGGAGCTGGTTGATGAACACCGCAGTCGAATTGGACTTGGATATGACGGCGGTGAGCTTCCTCAGCGCCTGGGACATAAGACGCGCTTGAAGGCCTACGTGGGAGTCACCCATTTCTCCCTCTATTTCGGCCCTAGGCGCAAGGGCAGCGACTGAGTCTACGACGATGGCGTCGACGGCGCCTGATCTAACCAGCGCATCGACGATCTCCAGCGCTTGCTCTCCGGTATCCGGTTGAGAGATAAGGAGGTTATCCACATCAACGCCTATCTTCCGGGCGTAGATCGGGTCAAGAGCGTGCTCGGCGTCGACATAGGCAGAAATACCGCCCGCTTTCTGCGCTTCCGCGATTATGTGGAGCGCCACGGTGGTCTTCCCTGAGCCTTCGGGGCCGTATATCTCTATGATCCTGCCCCTTGGTATTCCTCCAACACCTAAAGCTATATCCAGCGCCAGGGAACCGGTGGGTATGACATCGGCCGTAGTTTTCTGAGTCGCCTCTCCCCACCGCATAATGGAACCTTTCCCAAACTGTTTCTCTATCTGCGCGACTGCTAGCTCGAGAGCCTTTTCCTTTTCGAGCATTCACTCAACCTCCAGTTATTGCCACGTCCCTGGCAGCACCTTCCTACATGAGTATAGCATCACGGCTCATGAGTCACAACGAATGAGTACGCGTGTTCGATAAGCTCCGTACTTAAGTTCCATAGAGACCGATAGCTGCCAGAGGTGTGTACAGCGCTCCTTCTGGCCTAAGGATGCTTTGCATGAGCACGACTTCGGTTACGTCCCATTCGGGTTTCCCATTCTTTTCTTCGAGGAACCGCCCGAAGGAATCCTTCCAGAGAGAACGGATGTCCGGTGGTATTTGGCCGGGCGTCTCCGGTGAAGGCCCACGGTGGTAATCGGGCGAACCCCTTTTCACCCTCCCCAAGGTGATATGAGGGACAAACGGTTTGGTGTCACCGTAGCCGAGGGCAAAGAGGCTTTCCCTTACGTCCCGGGCGAGAGACACGAGGGGAGCCTTCCCTCCGGTTGCGACAACATGGAGGATTCGGGGGGCACCTCTTTCAGGGAAGGCGCCGGCTTCGCGAAAATCCACTCGGAAGGGGTCCTTCCCTTGTGTTGCCGTGTACAACGCTTCACGAATACCTTCCAGAGATCGCCTGGGCACATCGCCTAGGAACTGGATGGTAATGTGCAGGTTTTCCGGGGGTACGAACCGGTATCCGGGGAAAAGCCTCTTTGAGCTGCCGGCAAATGATGCAAGAAGAGACCGCGTTTCCCCGGGGACCGGGATCGCCACAAAGCACCGCAAGGAGTCGGGTCGCGCCGTCATTGGCCCGACCCTTCCTTGGAGCCCTGTGGCTTGCGGCGGGACCTCTTGAGCCGCCTCCACAAGACGTAGAGGGCCCTCCCCGCCCCGTATTCCTTGACATCTCTTCTGGACCCGGTGTAGATGAACCTTTCCACTTCGGTCCCGTCCTCGTCCGAGACCGCCACGTACACGGTTCCCACCGGTTCTTTCTCCGTGCCTCCGGTCGGACCGGCAAAGCCGGTGGTCGCGAGCCCAATCTTCGCTCCAGCCAGGGTCCTTACGCCCGATGCCATTGAAACTGCGGTCTCCTCGTTCACCGCCTCGTCTTTCCAGATCGCTTCATCCGGGACTCCCAGGCATGTAGCTTTTATGGCGGGACTGTAGGCAACCATCCCCATCTTGAAATAGCGGGAGCTCCCCGGCACGTTGGTGAGCCTGTGGGCCACCAGCCCGCCGGTCACAGACTCGGCCGTCGCGATGCTGAGTCCCCTACGCGACATGATCTCTCCAACCGCCGATTCGAGCGTATCGTCGTCTTCGCCGTAGATGTAATCTCTAAGGCGACTCTTCACTTCGTCCGCCACTTGGGCGACCATCTTTCTGGCTTCCGCCAAGTCTTCGCTTCCGGCGGCGATCCTTATCCTGATCTCGCCGCGGCCCGCATAGGGCGCAACGGTAGGGTTCGCCGAATCCATAAGGTCTCTTATCATCTCGCCGACTTTGACCTCGGGGATCCCCGTAAGCTTCAGGTTCTTTATGTAGAGCGGGACGAGATCAGTGAAGGTGCTCTGAATGAGGGGAACCAGATGTTCTTCGAACATGGGGATCATCTCCCGGGGCGGTCCCGGGAGCACGCACGCCAGCTTGCCGCCCGTCAAAATGGCCTGACCTGGAGCGGTGCCTACCTTGTTCCGAAAGGGTATCCCGCCCCCGATGATCATCGCCTGTTTTCTGTCCCCCGGGGAAGGGGTCCTCCCGCGGACGCGGTACCACTCGAGCATGTCTTCCCAAGCTCCTTCGTGGAACTCGAGAGGTAGCCCGAGAGCCGCCGCCAGGCACTCGGCGGTCACGTCGTCGTCTGTGGGGCCGAGCCCTCCGGTAGCAATAACCAAGGAGGCGCGGCCGAGCGCCTCCCTAAAAGCTCCGGTAAGCCTTGACCTATTGTCTCCCAGCGTTTCTCTCCTGTAAACGGAAACCCCGATCTCCCTAAGCCTAGCCGATATATACTGTGCGTTTGTATCGGTTATCTCCCCCAGGAGGAGTTCGGTTCCAACTGACAAGATTTCCGCCTGCAAGGGTATCACCCCCGCGCCGCTTCTTCTACCTTGCGCGTAAGTTTTCCTCTGTAAGACGGGAGCTTCCGCCACCGCCAGCGTCCCGGGTAATCCCTTTGGAGCAGGGACCTCAGCTCGTCACCGGGCATGCTTTCCCGCTTCATCAAAGCCTGGGCGATCTCCTTAATGTGCATCCGGTGCTTCTTTAGGATGGACGCCGTGCGGTCGTGGCACCGGTCCAGTATCTCCCTGGTTGCTTTGGCCAGGACTTCCGGCGAGGCAGTATCCCTGTCCACAACGCCCAGGGGCGACATTCCGTAGGAAACGATCCTCTTGGCGAGGTCTAAGGCCCTTTGGAAGTCGTTGGATGCCGTTGTGCTCTTAGAGCCAAAGAACATCTCCTCTGCTCCTGCTCCGGCGATCAGGATGCAGATCTCTTCCTCTATGGTCTCCCGCGGATAGACATAGGTGTCATCCTTGGGCGCGTGACGGACGAAACCAAGGGCGTTTCCCCTCGGCGACACCGTTACTTGGGCGACCGAACCCGGTCTCAGGGCTTCGGATACAACGGCGTGCCCTGCTTCGTGCACTGCCACCCTGTGGATCTCTTCCGGAGAAGGGAGTTTCTCCAGCTTTTCGCCCATAAGGATCTTGTCCAGCGCTTCCTCGAGATCGTCTTGGGATATGGCTTCGTTTCCTTTTCTGAGAGCCAAGATTGCAGCTTCGTTGCAGAGGCTCTCCAGGTGGGCGCCTGAAAGCCCAAAAGTCTCCCTGGCAAGGGTATCGATGCTGACCTCGGGTGAGAGCGGCTTGTTCTTGAGATGAAGATTCAGGATCTCGCACCGGCCTTCCCTGTCGGGAAGGTCTACCCTCACCGTTCTGTCAAACCGGCCCGGGCGCAAGATGGCTGCGTCCAAGAGGTCGGGCCTGTTTGTGGCTCCGATCATCAGGATGCGCACGTCGTCATCGAGCTTGAGCCCGTCCATTTCCACCAGGAGCTGGTTGAGGGTCTGGTCATACTCGAGGTGACCTACCTGGGCGCCTCTCCTACCTGCGAGGACTTCGATTTCGTCTATGAAGATTATGGCCGCCGTCTTCCTCTCGGAGCGGGCCAGTTTCCTGGCCTTCTCAAAGAGGCCCCTCACCCTCTGGGCTCCCAATCCTGCATAAACCTCGATAAACTCTGAACCTGAGGCGGATATGAACGCCGAATCGGTGTAGTTGGCCGCTGCCTTGGCCAAGAGTGTCTTGCCTGTTCCGGGTGGCCCCGCAAGGAGGATTCCCTTGAGGGGTCTTATCCCGAGTCGCCTGGCCCTATCGTAATCCTTGAGAAATTGAAGGGCTTCCATGAGCTCCCGTTTGGCGACTCGCTGGCCTCCTACGTCCTCGAATGTAACCTGAGGACGGTGGCTCACTACCGCTCCGACTTTCTTGCGTCCTATGTCTCCCAGCTGTCCTCTGGACGTTACCAGGAAATACGTGAGACCTGCGAGAAGCAGCCAAGGGAAAAGGTTCAGGCCCCTTAGGGCCAAGAAGGCCACCAGGCCTGCTGCGACGCCCGCCAAAATCTCGAGTTTCTTCATGCCCCGGCTCCCCCTCTCTGCGGCCTCTGGTCCACGATCCTGTAAAGATATGCCCCTTCCCTGGCTATCTGGACGTAGATGTGCTCCCCGTCTACTGAGATCTTGTACTCACAACCCGCCTCTTCCAGCTTGGGAGATGACTCACGGATCATCTCGCCGAAAGTACCCCTCATCGAAGCTTCCTCGACGTAGAAGTGGATCGAGTGATAGGCGTCCTCGAGGGCCGGCGTCCCGGCGTCTTCGATTTCAATACGGTAAGGCGCCGTGCCCAGATGCTTGCTCACGACCCTTTCCAGGTCTTTGTACGTCTTGGCGAGATCCGGGACTTTCTTGAGCTCTATGTGAACGACCGTCACCGGTCCTTCTCTCTCCAAAGATGCTCCTGCTACATCGCTGTGGGCGCTCAATTCGCCCATAAGCGGCCTCCTCACGCCGACTTTTTCGTAGGAAGAGTAGGAAACGCTGAGTACGGTCAGGGTGATGACCGCCAGAGCCGCCACGTATATCCACCTGAACCCTCTTGACAATCCTTGGCCCTCCTCTTCCTCAATATCTGCCTTCGTGGTGAAAAACCCCATTGAGCAAATAGTTGACATAATTATACCAAGAGTAAGGCGACGCTCCTATGGGAAGGTGTGGTAGCTCCCTGCTAGACGGGTGTTTCCTGGGCGAAGAGGGTGAGGATGCCCGACGAGGTCACCCGGGCGCGGACCATTGAGCCTTCTCCGTCGCTCTGGGTCTTCACATAGGTCACGCCGTCGACTTCGGGGGCCTGGTGGGGGCCGCGTCCTATCCAGTACCCGGGGCGCGAAGAAGGCCTCTCCAAAATCACGTCGATTTCCTTCCCCGTCATGGTCGCGCCGCTTTCTGAGGCTAGACGGAGTCCCTGGCGGCGGATGGCCTCGGCCCTTTCGCGGGCGACATTTTCCGGGACCGGAGCCGGAAGGTTGTAGGCGGCCGTGCCTTCTTCCCTGGAGAACGGGAATACACCCACGCGGTGGGCCCCTATTGCGCACAAGAGGTCCATGGTATCGAGGACGTCTTTCTCCGTCTCTCCTGGAAAGCCGGTTATGACCGTAGTCCTAAGGTATAGATCAGGTATCTTACTCTTTAGGAGTTCTACCGCCTTGAGGATTTCGCGGGGTCCGGGCCGGCCCATCAGCCTGAGGATCCGCTGTGAACCGTGCTCGATTGGGAGGTCTACGTAGGGCGCCACGTTCGGTAGGGCCATGGCTTCGGCGAGTTCATTGTCCACACCGTCGGGCCTCACATATAGTAGCCTTATCCACCGTATGCCGGGTACGCTGCTGAGCCTTCTCACCAGCCGTGCAAGACACCGCTTCCCTTCCCTGTCAAAGCCGTAGTCGGAAAGGTCCTGGGCTATCAAGTTGATCTCCACGACTCCCAGCGAAGAAAGGTGCCGCGCCTCGGCAAGGATCTCGTCTTCAGGGCGCGATCTCAAGGGCCCCCTGATCGACGGTATGGCGCAGTAGGTGCAGTGGTGCCGGCAGCCTTCGGCCACTCTGAGATAGGCCCAAGGCTTCGTGAGGTAGGGATCGAAACGGAGAGACCCTTCTCCCCCAGGGGCTCCCCTCCCCGGCTCCCCTACGTGCCGGACTCGCCGGTCGCTTGGGCTTACAGAGTCGCCGGGCCCTTTCTGACGTGATGCCGCAGTAGCTGTCCGCGGCTCTCCTTCACCGGGCCTGGCTCTGCCTTTCCTTTCAAGGACTTTTCCGACGATCTCCACGATGTCCCTTGGAGCGGCGGTGCCGGCGACACCGGCGATCTCCGGTATTTCCTTGAGGAGCTCGTCCGGATACCGCTGCGAGAGACATCCCGTGACTATTACCGGGGTAGAACCGTCAGGGCGGTTCCCCGCGGCTTCTATGGCGTGGAAGATGCCTTGAATGGACTCCCTCTTGGCGTCCTCAATGAAACCGCAGGTGTGAACAATCACCACACCGGCCTGCGATACGTCGCCTGTAACTTCGTACCCTGCGGCAATGAGCCTCGACGCCATCTCCTCGGCATCAACCTGGTTTTTGGCACATCCGTATACCGCTATGCAGCATTTTGTCTTGTCCGGTTGCCCGGAAATGCGTCCTTCATTTCCCATAGCGTTTATCTTAGCACTGAGAAAGGCGCCGTGCTACATGCTCCGGCGCCTTATATGGTGTGGTCTTAGGGCTGTTTTCCCGGCTATGTACTACTTACCGTCCCAAATAGTCCACGATCCCCGCGGCTATGCCTCTTGCCACTCTGTCTTGGAAAGACTCGAGCCTGAGCCTCAGACAATCGTCCCTGTTGGTCATGAAACCTACTTCGATCAGGGCAGCGGGCATGTAGGTCCTGTTCAGCACGTAGTAAGGGCCTTCCTGGACGTCGATCATTCTTAGGCCCGACGAAGCGTTTACCGACCAGGCGATCTTGGATGCCAGCGTGTACGATTCGTAGGAGCCACTCCTAAAGAACCCCATGACTCCCGAGACTCCCGGATCTTTCGGGTAGGCGTTGTTGTGGATGCTCACGAAAATATCGGCGCCGTTTGAGTTGGCGATGGAGACTCTCGCCAGGAGCTCGTCTACAGGATATCCCCAGTCACTGCCCGGAGAGTAGTCACCGTACCGTGTCATGATGACGCTGGCGCCCATTTCCTCTAAGTACCTTCGCGTCTTGAGCGCCAGGCCGAGGGTAAAGTTTTTCTCCTTGTCGCCCCACGGCGAGATGGCTCCCGGTTCTACGCCGCCGTGGCCCGCATCCAGCACTATGAGCCTTCCCCTTAGAGGCCCGGTCCTACCGCGGGAGACTTCGTTTACGCGGTCCAAGGCCGCCCAGGTAAGGGGCCCCACAATGCCGTCAGGCACAAGACCGGAAGCGGATTGGAACGCCCTCACCGCCTTGTCGGTAAGAGGCCCGAAAATACCGTCGACGCGGGCGGTGTAATAACCCAAGGCGGAAAGAGTGTTCTGGAGCATTTCCACGCTTTCCCCCGTCGATCCCATGCGGAGGAACGGTGCTGCCTGGGCTCGAATAGGTACCAAGACCAAGAAGCAGGCCGTGAGAAGGAGAATTGCCGGAGTCCTTACCGACTTAAGCCATAACTGGCGGCTATGTGCTTCCATTGCCTTTCACCTTCTTCTGCAGTTAATTGGTGGGGGCATGTTCGTATAGTACCTAATCCTGGCTTCACGAGGCACTCCAGGTAACGGGCCTTGTGGGGCCGCGGCGGACCGCGAAGGAGCGGTTTTCTGGACGCTGCTCGGCGACAAGCATGTTTCTGGGGGTATTCCAGTAATCTCCCAGGAATGGAATGAGAGGGGAGGCGCGGGTCAGCCGGAGATCATGAAAAAAGACGTCCTTTCAGTGCTCGATGAACTCAGGGCCGATCCCAGATTTCTCTCGGGGATAACGGCCTGGCACAAGATCCCGGAGAGAGAGGGCCGGTATTCGCCCATCCCAGAAGATATACACCCGAAGCTTAAGGAAGCGCTTGCGTCCAAAGGCATAGCCAGGTTGTACACGCACCAAAGAGAGGCTTATGACTTCGTCCGGGCCGGAAAGAACGTGTGTGTGGTGACTCCTACGGCTTCCGGGAAAACCTTGTGCTACAACCTCCCGGTCTTGGACAGCGTCTTGAAAGATCCCGAGTCGAGAGCCCTCTACATATTTCCGACCAAGGCCTTGGCCCAAGACCAGCTGGCCGAACTTGCGGACCTAAGGAAAAGGGGGAACTTTGCGGTCGAGAGCTTCACCTTTGACGGGGACACGCCTCCTACAAAGAGGCGGCTGGCAAAGGAAGTAGGCCAGATAATAATCACTAACCCCGACATGCTCCACCAGGCCATCCTCCCCCATCATCCGACTTGGGTGAAGCTTTTTTCGGGGCTAAAGTACGTCATTGTAGATGAGATGCACGGCTACCGCGGAGTCTTCGGGAGCCACGTGACCAACGTGCTGAGGCGCCTTAAGCGGCTTGCCGGCTTCTACGGAGCGAGCCCTCAGTTTATCTTGGCCTCCGCCACCATCGCCAACCCGGGCGAGCTGGCCGAAACCATGGTGGGCGCGCCTTGCGCCGTTGTAGATAAGAGCGGCGCCCCCACAAGCGAGAAGATCTTCATATTCTGGAACCCGCCTGCGCTCACCCCCGACGGTTCGGTGAGGCAATCGGCCATAGATGCATCCTCAAAAATAGCCTCCAGGTTTATAGCCGGAGGCGTCCAGACCATCGTTTTTGCCAGGTCGAGGATTGCCGTAGAGCTCTTGGTGCAGTACCTTAGGAATTCCTACAGGGAGCGACTACATAAAGACAGGATACGAGGATACAGAGGCGGCTACCTTCCGAACGAGCGCAGGGAAATCGAAAAAGGCCTGCGTGAGGGCAAGATCATAGGTGTCGCCGCTACAAACGCCTTAGAACTGGGGATAGACATAGGAAACCTAGACTGCGCCATCATGGCGGGTTACCCGGGAACGATCGCCAGCACATGGCAACAGGCCGGCCGCGCGGGCAGGCGGTCGGGCGTGGCAGCGGCCGTCCTTGTAGCCGGACCGGGTCCCCTTGACCAGTTTATCGTGAGGAACCCGGATTACTTCTTCGGCCAGACGGCCGAGTACGGGCTCATCAACCCCGACAATCCGTATATACTGGGCGAACACGTAAAATGCGCCGCCTATGAGCTCCCTTTCAGAGACAGCGAGGAAGAGAGGTCGTTCGCCGGAAGGGATATATCGGCTTACCTCGAGCACCTTAAGGACCAGGGCATAATCAACCTCTCCGGCGGAAGGTGGTACTGGTCTTCAGAGTCGTTCCCCGCGGCGGGTGTGAGCCTCCGCTCTGCCTCGTCGGATAACTTCGTGGTCATAGACCAGACAAACGGGGCTGAGGTCATCGGTGAAGTCGACTGGTTCGCCGCCCCCATGCTAATCCACGAACAGGCTATTTACATGCACCAGGGGGAGCAGTACCACGTGAACCGTCTGGACTATGACGCAAAGAAGGCCTATGTCAAGAAGGTGAAAGTAGACTATTACACGGATGCCAACCTGGCAGTAGGCATCAGGGTAATGTCGGTTGATAAGGCCGATGAGGAAGGGTTCCTCCGTCCGAGGTTCGGCGAAGTCTCGGTAACTGCCCTGGCCACCATCTACAAGAAGATGAAGATGTACACAAATGAAAACGTAGGTTGGGGCCAAATAGCCATCCCCGAGATGAACCTCCACACGCAGGCCATGTGGTTCACCCTCCCCGACCACATCGTCTCATCAATGAACCCCCGGCTGGTGGGAGGTGTATTGTCGGGCCTCGCCAATGTGCTTCTCAATATAGCGCCCCTCTTCCTCATGAGCGATAGGAGCGACCTTGGCGTTGCCGTGGAAGTCCGTTCACCTCATGATGGAAAACCCACGGTGTATCTCTACGATTCCTACCCCGGCGGGGTGGGGCTTTCCGAAAAAGCTTATTCCCTGCTACCTCACATACTGAGGGCAGGATTGGAGCTCATAACCGCCTGCGATTGCCTGGACGGCTGCCCGGGATGCGTCGGACCGCCAGGAGAGTCAGGCGAAGGGGTTAAAGCTCTCTGCCTCAGGGTGCTAAAAGAAGGTCTCGGGGATTAGGGGCCCCGGAAAGGATGCCGGAAGAAAGGACGAAGGTAGCATGGTAGGTGGGGAAAGGCTTGCCTGACAAGGAAGTCTTGGAACGACTGAGAAAGATGATAAGAGAGCTGGAGAGAAAGACGGCTACGCCCATAACCGGCCCCCTCTCCGGTTTTTTCCCTTCCCCTGCCCCTCCGGCTTCGCTTTCCACGTCCAAAAGGCCTTCTCCGGTTCCCCAAGAGGCCCCCAAGACGTCCTTTTCGCGAGATCCCCTGCCCCTCTCGACCGGCACGAGACATGAGGCCGGGTATTCGGTGATAAGTACCGTTTATGCTCAAGGGGCTTTTCCCGAGCTCCTGCCTCCCTCCCCCGCTTCTCTGGACGGGTTTCGCTCGCTGGAGCCGTCTCTTAAATCACTTGACGAGTGGGTCTACCTGGACATTGAGACGACGGGACTCATGGGAGCGGCCACAACCGCATTCCTGGTGGGCTTGGGAGGTTGGACTCAGGAAGGTTTCGCAGTGGACCAGTATCTCCTCACCTCCAGGCAAGGCGAAGAAGCCATGCTGGACGCGCTGGCACTGGCACTTGGTGAAAAAGACGCGCTGGTTACCTTCAACGGTAAGGCGTTTGACGTCCCGATTCTCCAATCCAGGTACATCATGAACGCTATGAGGAGCCCCGTCCCACTAAAGGCGCACCTTGACTTCCTCTCTGCGACGAGGGCTTTGGGCCGGCGGGCCAGCTACGGCCAGAGCCTCAAGGAAGCAGTCCGGAGGTTTACGGGTTATACCAGAGAATCCGACATCCCCGGGAGCATGATCCCTGCTCTCTACTTCGTCTACGAGAAAGAGGGCGACCTCTCCGTACTATCCCCGGTCATGAAACACAACCTTCTGGACGTAGTAGACATGGCTTGCCTTGCACGGGCATTTGGAGAAATCCTTACGGCCGAACCCGAAGCCGGTGACCCCGAAGCCTTGTCCGGAGCGGGAAGGCTGCACTTTAGGCGCGGGAATCTGGAAATGGCCAAAAGGTGCCTTGAGACTGCCGGTTCATGCGGGCCCGATTGGCGCAAGATGAAGGGCGACGCCGAAGCCCTCCGGCTAAGGCTTCTCGCCAAAGTGCTCCGCAAGCAGGAAGACTGGGAGGGGGCCATTGAGGCGTTGGAAACCCTTGTCTCCCTGCTCCCTGCAAGGGATGAGGATTACCTGAGCCTCGCGAGGTGCTACGAGCTGGGGCGGCGGGACCTCCCCAAGGCGATGGAAATCGTGAGGCGTGCCCTCGATAGACACGGCGAGGCCGCGGACGAGTTCCCCGAAAGCCTCTTAAGGCGCAAGCGCCGCCTCGAGAGGGCCATGGCGCGCCTTGAGCCTCGGCAAGACACGAACGGCTGAAGCCCCGGTACGGGCTACGTTATACCTCCTTGGGCGCCCGAATAAGTATTAGTTAACCGGGCAAGGGCTCTTCTCACCGTATGTTTTCAAGCCCACACACTTGGGAGGCGTTTGCCCTTGTCGTAAGGAGGGTTGGGCACCCATGGTCATTTACCTTAGGCCCGCTACGCGTATTCGCATAGCGGCAGTTCTCTCCTTGGTCCTCATAGTCCTCGGAGTGAGGGCGGGTCTTTCGGTCCAGGGCAGTTCCCTCGAGACTGCGGCCAAGATCCGGCCCATAACCCGCGTTGAGACTTCTCTCTTGGAAGTAGGTCTTATTGTGGACGTAACCTCCGGAGGCCCCGATGAGGTCATGGCATGCCTCGCGGTCCTCGACGACTTGGGGGTGAAGGCCACTTGGTTCCTGACCGCGACGCTGGTTGAAGCCGGAGAAGCTTTGGTCAAAGAGGTGACGTCCAGAGGGCATGAGATCGGCATTAAGGGCACCGACGAAAGGCGCCTCGACAAGCTTCCCCAGGCGGAGATGCTGGACAGGATCCAAAGGGCGAGGCAGGCGCTCATGAAAACAGCCGTCCCGACGGCCCCTTTCTTCTACCCTCCCGGCGAACGGTTTAGCGATGCTCTTGTCTCAATTGCCTTCCAGGAGGGATACCAGGCCATAAAGCCGGGCGTGGACCTCAGCCGCATGAAGGGTAAAGAGGCCGATGCGGCGCGCAAGATGGCGGAGCGCATGTCTCCCGGAGACATTTTGAAGATAAGGGTCGAGAAGAAAGGCATATTCCCCGCCGAGAAGTACCTATCTTCGCTCATACCCCGGCTGAACGGCATGAACCTCTCGGTGGTGACACTCTCCCAGCTTTTCAAAGGGGTAAGGTGAGCTAGAACACTTTCATGCGCACGGCGCGGCGGGCAAGCCACAATGCTGCTCTTGCCATGAGGGATGCCGGGGTTTTGGGGAGCACCCAGGCGCCTGTCGCGAGGTCGGCCCTCCCCACCACGTCCTTTCCTAGGAACACTATTGCCCTACCGATCACGGTGCCGCCGCGGCAAGGGCCGACCTTCTCCGGCAACTCAAAGCGTAAGTCCAGCCCCGTTGAGTCTCGGGGCACGCAACACAGGAGGTCGGTCTTCGCGATTACAGGCACTTTCTTCTGGATCGCCCCTTTGCAGGGCAGCTCAAGCAGGGTCTCTCCTGCCTGCGCCAAGCGCGCCACCCTGAAGTTGTTGAACCCGTAGTCAAGGAGGGCCGCAGAATCAGCCCACCTGTCGTGGCTTGCGAGAACGACAGAAAGGAGCCTCGTGTCATCGCGGGTTGCCGATGCCACCAGGCACTGACCTGCCGATTCGGTTGTGCCCGTCTTGACGCCATCCGCACCAAGGTAGAGCCAGAGGAGCCTGTTGGTGTTTGCCAGTTGGGATTTTACCTGCCCGCTGGCGTCGATCACGTCTTTTTCTCGGGTCGCCACAAGGTGCCTGAAGTACGGGTGCCTCAGGCAGGTCCTGGCGATAAGCGCAAGGTCAAAGGCGGTCGTGTAGTGATTCGGATCGGTGAGGCCATGCGGGTTTTGAAACTGGGTGTTGATGGCGCCAATACTCCTGGCCCGCTCGTTCATCATCTCGAAAAACGCCTGAGCAGTACCACCTAGGTGCTCGGCGATCGCCCAAGCGGCGTCGTTTCCTGAACTTAGCATAAGTCCGTAGAGCAGGTCCTCAAGGGTGTAGACATCTCCTTTCTTGAGATACATGCTCGACCCTACCTGGAGGGCGGCTTCTTCACTCACCGTAACCAGGTCTTCCAAGCGTCCGTTTTCGAGGGCCAAAAGGGCAGTCATCATCTTGGTTATGCTGGCCGGATGCATGCGGACGAAACCGTTTTTCTCGAAAAGGATGGTCCCCGTTTGCCACTCCATGAGGATTGCCGCGTGGCATGTGACTGCCGGAGGCCCGGGCTTCTCTCGGGGGCCGGCAAGGGCACGGGGCGCAAATGTCCACCGGGTAGCGCCGCCCAAAGGAAGAAGCGGGTAGAATACGGAGACCAGGGCAAAAAGGACCGACAGACCGAAAAGCGCGAGGCTTCCTACGAGAACCGGGGCCACTCTAGGGACTCTCGGTCGCAAGCCCCACAGGCGCCTTGGAAGATCTCTTGTCATCCGGGCACTCCCTCTAGGCCATGCTGCGAGATAAGGCTACTAGAGATACTACTCAGAGATCTCCCGGCCTATGAAAGGTAAGCGCCCTGCCCGGTAGATTATTCGGCGGTGACCGCTACTCGGAAAACCAGGTCCTTTACGGGTCCGAATTCGCCTCCGGGTCCCATCTCCTGTCCGTTCAGGATGATATCCATCACCCAGGGTTTTCCCGCCCGTATGGTAATCTCCGAATCTGCCGTGAGGTCCACGACCTCACCGGGCGTAAGTGTCCTCTCAAAGGAGTGTTTTCCATCCGTATAGACACTGACCCAGCAGTAAGAGTCGCTCTCCTCGTGCATCTTGAGCGTCAGCTCAATGGGCGTCCGGTCAATGGACCATACGGTCTTCTCGTCATTCGGGTCTTCCCTGGTTATTACCGGAGCCGGAGGCTCGGGCGGAGACTCGTCTCCCGGCCCGGGCAGATCGGGCTCCTCGACGGGATCGTTACCCGGACTTGTGACGGGCACTCCTCCTGTTGGGCCGGTTTCGGTCCCGGGTCCAAAGAGGAAGGCCGGTCTCACCGTCACCAAGTAGTATGTGGCGGCCACGAGCGCTACGAGGACGAGAAGCACCCAGCCTGCGCCACCTCTACGGCGTCTCTCCCCCGATGTGCGGCGCCTGGGACGGGCCGCGTGTGGCCTGGGAGCGGGAGATGCGGGGGCGGTCGGGACCGGAGGCGAAGCGCTCTCGGAGGCAGGCGAAGGGCCTGCTCCTGCGCTCGGCGCCGTCTTCGTAACCGGCTGTGGCTGTGGCCTGCGTCCCTCCTCCGGTTCGGGCCTTGCATCCCTCGTCCTCCCGGATTGCGCGCTCTCGGCTTGAGCCAAAATATCCTGGTATTCGGCAGATAGGGCCGAGCCGTCCAGTCCCAGAAAAGAAGCATAGGTTTTCAGGAAGGCGCGGAAGTACGTCCGGCCGGGTGAAATAGAATCGTCACCCTCTTCTACGGCGATGAGGTACCTTGAACGTATCTTCGTTTTCTCGGATACCTGTTCTATGGTGAGACCGAGTTCTTCGCGTCTTTTTCGAACACGCGACCCCAGTTCCTTAAGTCTCTCTTTTTTTCTTTCACCGCCGTGAGACAAGTCACGCACCCCCTGTTTCTCACTTACGCCTAGGGACTTATCCTGTTTATCATCCTTGGGAACGGTGAGGCTTCGCGCAGGTGGTCGAGGCGGCATATCCAGGCCACGAACCTCTCAATGCCCAGCCCAAAGCCGCTGTGGGGTACCGTCCCGAACTTCCTGAGGTCAAGATACCAGTCGTATGCCTCTAAGGGCAGGTTGTGTTCCTTTATGCGCTCTAGCAAGAGATCGTGATCGTGGATCCTCTGGCTTCCTCCAATGATCTCTCCGTAGCCTTCGGGCGCCAGGAGGTCCGATGCCAACACAATCTCGGGCCTTTCCGGATGGGGTTCCATGTAAAAAGCCTTTGCCTTGGTGGGGTAGCCGGTGACAAACAAGGGGCGGTGGTTCTGGCTTGCGAGGAACGTCTCATGGGGCGCGCCGAAATCGTCTCCCCACTCGAACTCGAAGCCGTTTTCGTTGAGGAGTTTCACCGCATCGTCGTATGTCATCCTCGGGAAAGGAGGCACTATGTCTTCAAGGTCCGAAGGATTCCTGCCTACCTCCTCCAGCTCTTTGGCGCACCTATCGAGCACCCGGCGGATTACGAAGGCGACCATTCGCTCCTCAAGGTTCAACAG
>LSQX01267466.1_pt1 | contig 15065 bp, 14 predicted proteins | sample 654561 | NCBI WGS metagenome assembly LSQX01 (sample SAMN04489861, study PRJNA283612) | anaerobic digester metagenome | isolation source: 4 biogas reactors fed with cattle manure at either 37C or 55C with and... | place: Denmark: Kongens Lyngby | collected 2014 | reverse complement strand
ATCGTCGACAGCTCCTTACCACTTGAGGGGTTAGTCAGAAACGTTGGTATGCATGCTGGGGGCGTATTAATTGCGCCGGGTAAGTTAACTGATTTTTGCCCTCTTTATTGCCAACCAGGTCATAGCGGTAGCGTGGTTTCGCAATATGATAAGGATGACGTTGAAGCCGCTGGCTTGGTCAAGTTTGACTTCTTGGGTCTACGTAACCTGACTATTTTGGATTGGGCTGTACGCTATGTGCAACGTTTCAATCAAGGGCAGGAAGCTTTTGATATCATGGCGCTGCCTTTAGACGATAAGGCCACCTACGATCTACTCTCAGAGGGTAATACCACCGCCGTTTTCCAATTAGAGTCGCGTGGTATGAAGGAGCTGTTACGTAAGCTGATTCCTTCCACCTTTGAAGACGTCATTGCGGTCTTAGCACTATTCCGTCCTGGTCCTTTAGACTCGGGGATGGTTGATGACTTCGTTAATCGTAAGCATGGCCGCGCCGAGGTAGATTATTTCCACGAGGATTTGACCAGCACATTAGATAGCACCTACGGGGTCATTGTTTATCAAGAGCAGGTGATGCTGATTTCCCAAATTATTGGTGGCTATAGTTTGGGTGGTGCAGACTTATTACGTCGTGCCATGGGTAAGAAGAAACCGGAGGAGATGGCTAAGCACCGTAAGCTTTTTGAAGAAGGTGCGATTGAAAAGGGTTACGACGGCGAGATGGCCAAGAACCTGTTCGATTTGATGGAGAAGTTTGCCGGATATGGTTTTAACAAATCACACTCGGCTGCCTATGCGTTAATTTCTTATCAAACGGCTTGGTTAAAAAAATACTATCCTGCTGAGTTTATGGCGGCTACCTTATCATCTGATATGGATGATACCGATAAAATTCAGATATTCTGGCGTGACTCCTTAGATAATGGGCTAGAGGTTTTACCGGTCAGTGTCAATGAGTCTCAGTATCGCTTTGAGCCAGTACCTGACACGCATTTAGAGAAGCATGGCAGTATCCGTACTATTCGCTTTGGTATGGGTGGTGTCAAGGGTGTTGGTGAGAGTGCCATTGAAAATATTTTGGCGGCACGTAATAGCGGCGGGCCTTTCGAGGACCTTTATGACTTCTGCTCTCGCATCGATCGTCATACGGTTAATAAGCGGGCGATGGAGGCCTTAATTCGAGCAGGTGCTTTTGATGAGATTGAGCCTAATCGTCGAGCTTTATTAGAAAGCCTGCCGATGGCGATTGATGGCGCTGAGCAACACGATCGAAATGCGAATCAAGTGTCACTATTTGGTGATGATTCCGGTGATATTGTCGCTCACGAGATTAAAAGCATTAAGCCTTGGTCTTTATATGAAACTCTTATTGAAGAGAAAAAGGCCTTGGGTTTTTACTTCAGTCATCACTTATTTGATGTATGGCGTGATGAGGTGAGACGCTTTGCACCGGCACCATTAGCGAGTTTAGAGGAGTCACGTAGCACGCAATGGGTGGCGGGCGTCTTGATTGCTTCAAGAGCGTTTCAGCTAAAAGACAAGGATGACCGTCTGTATTTCTTATTAATCGACGATGGTAGTGCGCAAATCGAGGTTACATGTGATTCTCATTTGTATGAGAGTTGTCGTCATTTGATGAATACAGATGATTTATTGTTGGTCGAAGCGCGTGTTTCTCGTAGTAAGTTTAATAATACGATTCGTATCAATGCCAATGCACTTTACAATCTACAGTCAGCACGTGAAGCAGTTGCAACGGATCTGAGTGTGGTGTTAAATAAAGCCATTCCAGTTAAGCGATTACATGTCTTGATGAATCCATACCGTGCCGAACCTGAAAACGGTTTTCATGGTGTTACGGTGAAGTTTTTATATCAACCTAAAAAAGATATTTCTTGTGAAATTCAGTTAGGAGAGGAGTGGCGAGTACGACTTAATCCAAAATTGTTAGAGGGATTGGCTTCTCAAGCAGAAATTGCTAGCTTTGAAGTAAATTATTAGGTACCTTATAGTTTTTGAAAAGTAGTCGCGCCTAAGGATATGGCAGAATTTACCAGTTTTTTGAATAGTTACCTCGTTTCACTCATTGTCCCGCAAAATCTAGCACTATTTTTATTCGTGCTCGGTGTGGTGTTTTTTTTAATTCGCTTTAGGCGATTAGCCCGACTGTTTATTTTGGGTGCTGCTGTGTGGTTAGGGCTGTGGTCTTTGCCCATTACCTCGATTAAGGTCGGATCTTTTTTAGAAGAGCAATATGCTGTTACTCGTATTGACGACTTGCCTAGTGCTGATGCGATTGTGGTTTTGGGTGGCAATACCGCAGCTAATCGACAAAACTGGTTTGAAGAAGAGGTTGATAGGGACTCGGCACATCGACGTATAGATACGGCAGAAGCGCTTTATGTCGCTGGTAAAGCGCCATTGATTATCGTTTCGGGTGGTGCTAATGAGGGCACAGTCAGTGAGGCTCGCGGCATGGAGGCTAGTTTACAGGGACAGGGCGTACCAGCCGAGGCAATTATCCGTGAGGATAAAAGTAAAACCACCAGAGAAAATGCCTTATTTACCAAGCGCAAGATGCAAGAGCAGGGCATTGAGTCAGTCTTAGTCGTGACCTCCGCACTACATATGCCGCGTGCAATGGGTGTATTTAGAGGCTTAGATATTGAGGCATATGCGGCTCAAAACCCGCCACAGATTCAGATACCACAGAATGAACCAAACTTTAATCTTTATCTGCCAAATATGCGAGCTTTAGCGGCTAGTCGTTCAATTATTAAGGAGTATCTGGGCTATTGGGTCTATCAGTTTAGAGGCTGGATATAGGCTCTATTTATTTATTGTGAGTTGTACCAATAACTTCCTCAGCAGCCGTTAAAACCTCGTCCAACGTAGCCCAACGACCTTTTTCGCCAAGCACCAAGGCGCTAGTAGACCAAGGTCCGGTATGTTCAACCTCACTCACACCGATCAAGGTAATTTGATTGGCACTTGTCGCTGCACTGAGGTGGGAAACGCCAGAGTCATTGCAGATGATGAGCGCAGCCTCTTTAAGTAAAGCAGTAAAAGGCCCTAACGCCAAAGGTGGGAGTAGTTCAGCTGAGGGCGCATTAGTCTTGGCTTGCGTAGTTTCATTGGGTGGTGGGCACATGATGATCCGATGGCCTTTGTGGTGCATTGCTTGTGCGAATTTTTCATAACAAGGCCAAACGGTGCTTTTGCCATTATGTAGGCCACCAGCAGTAGGGGCAATCACAACAAATTCGTTGCTTTTTAAGCCATGTTGCGACATATAGACATTTTTTTCAGCGATATGCTCTTCAGTAAATGGTAGTAAGATACGTTGCTCAGGTTGATCAGCGCATTGAAAGCCCCAATGGTTAAGTGCAATTCGGGTTAGATGGTACCAAGAGGTAACATTGTGCGGGCGAGGATTGATTTTAGTGACAGGCCACCGTAGGATCAGTGTGCGACCATCATCTTTGTAGCCGGCGCTTGATAAACCGGCAAATTTAAATGTTAAGGCGCTAGTTAGAGAGTCGGGGATTAAAAGTCCTACTTCTTTGTGGCTAATAGGGTTGTTTTTACGGTAGTCACGAATTTTTTTGGAATCGTCGCGCCATTTACCGGTTAGCGCTAAAAACTCAACGTTAGGTTTTTTTAAATAGGCGGCGAGTAAGTTTTCAGCCCATGGTTTAGCACAGATGACAACCTTTGCTCCGGTGTTAATAACAGCATTGAGGGAAGCAAGACTCATACAAGCATCGCCAACCCAATTTGGTAGACGGATAAATATTCTTGAAACTTTTTTCATTTTTAAAACGCAGTGATTAAGCAACTATTGAAACTTTACACTTTTTTTATCCTAACCGTTAAAATCACGGTTAATTATTAATAATAAGGTGAGCAAACTTGAGCGACATTGATAAATTAAGCAAGGAAGAGCAAAAGGCTATTCGACATCGGTTGTGGCGTCGAATTTTTGAGCGCGTAGGTTCTTTTTGGAAGTTCCTGGTGGTTTCTGTTATCTGTACCATGATTGCATCGGCCACACAGCCTGCCTTAGCGTATTTGATGAAGCCGTTGTTAGACGAGGGTTTTGCTGGCACTCGACCTGATTTTATCTGGATGATGCCATTGGCAATTATTGGCCTGATGCTTATTCGTGGGGTTTTTAATTTCTGCGGTGAGTATCTAATGGCTTGGGTTTCCAATAAAGTACTATTTGGCGTCCGTTCAGAGATGTTCCAGCGCCTATTGCATATGCCCGACACGGAGTTTCAAAAGGGTGATAGTGGTCGCTTACTTAATCGCTTCACGGTCGATGCAGGTAATGTCACGCAGTATGCTGCAGAAATCGTTACTAATTTAGTACGTGAAGTGTTTGTGGTAATTGCACTAGTGGGTTTATTGCTCTATTTATCATGGCAACTCACACTGATTATTTTATTGATTTTTCCCTTTTCGGTACTTGTTGGTGGTTATTTTGCCAAGCGTTTACGCACGATTAATCGTCGCACTCTGGATATGAATGCAAGCCTTACAGCGACGGTAAAAGAAGGTATTGAAGCGCAGCGCGTGGTTAAACTATTTGATGGTTATGAGCGTGAGAGTAGTCGCTTTCAAACGGTTAATAAGGGTTTGCGTGCTTATGCGATGCGAGCTTCAGTAGCCGATGCTGTGATGTCACCACTAACCCAATGGGTTGTTTCTTTTTCTGTGGCGGCAATTGTCAGTGTGGCATTACATCAAGCTGAACAAGGTCTAACAACGGGTGAGTTTATCGCCTTTATCACGGCGCTAGGACAAATCTTTGATCCGGTACGACGCCTTACTAATCTAGCCAGTAAGTCACAAAAGATGATGGCTGCAGCAGAAAGTGTCTTTAAGCTGATTGATACCGCCAAGGAAAAAGACGAGGGTACCAAGGTTTGTCATGTCAAAGAAGATTCGGTGATTGATTTTAAGGACATCACTTTCCGCTTTAATGATGATGGTGAAGAGGTACTTAAAAACTTATCTTTTACAGTAGATGCAGGTCAAACCGTTGCCTTAGTCGGACGTTCAGGCAGTGGTAAAACGACCTTGGTTAATATGTTGCCACGTTTTGTGGAGCCGACGACTGGGCAGATTACCTTGGATGGCGTGTCGCTTGATGATTTTACATTGAGTAGTTTGCGCCATAATTTATCCTTAGTCAGTCAGCATGTGGTTCTTTTTGAAGGCTCTATTGCGGACAATATTCGCTATGGCTTCAATCAGGGGGCTAGTGATGAGCAGCTTCGTGCCGTGCTTGAAGCATCTAACCTTTGGGACTTTGTTCAGGGGCTACCGGAGGGTGTTAATACTCAGATTGGCGAAAGCGGTTCTTGGTTATCGGGTGGTCAGCGTCAGCGTTTAGCTATTGCTCGTGCGCTACTTAAAGATGCACCGATTTTAATTTTGGATGAAGCCACATCTGCTCTTGATAATGAGTCGGAGAAGTTAGTGCAAGACTCATTAGAGCGCTTGATGAAGGGACGTACTACCTTTGTTATTGCTCACCGTTTATCGACAGTTAAAAATGCCGATAGGATTTTAGTGCTTGATGATGGTGTGATTATTGAGGACGGCAGTCACGAAGAGCTCTTGAAAAATAGTGGATTGTACCAATCTCTTTATGAGATGCAATTTAAAGAGACTCAAATTAGCTCTTAAAATAAGACAGTACTAAATATAAAGCCCCGTAAGCTCATGACATTAACCGTATTTCACGGTATGATGAAGCGAAACGGGGTGATTTTTCGGAGAATAACTATGAACAGCGCTAAGAATTATACCATTGAAAATTGGGGCTATGAGCATCCAGAGGTTAAAGGTCCTAACGCATTGATGTTTTTTACATGGGATTTATCCAAGACTATTGAAAATGCGTTTCAAGATGCTAATGAGGATAATATCGAGCAGTATGTCATGCAGGCACAAGCCTCAGTCGATCGCCTATTAAGTCGCTATGTTGAAATCGGCGCTGACCCGGAGGTGTTTGATGGTCAGTATATTAATCTTAGTATTGAAAAACGTGATGATTCAAATAGCGCTTTAATCGCTTTAGAAACCTCTCCTCAGCTTGAAGAAAAGATTATTGAGATGCAGTCTCGTGTACAACCGGGCCATAGCTAATCAGCTTTTGCTCTTGTATGTTACAAAAGGCGCCGTTTATAGTTTATAACGGCGCCTTTTATTTTTATTACATCAAGATGATATCGTACATTTCTTGTGAGTAGTTATTATCTACTTCTAGGCTAATAGGCTTACCAATAAACTCATCCAGCATACCTAAAAATGAGCTTTCCTCGTCTAGCAGCAAGTCAATCACATGAGGGGAAACAATTAAGCGAAACTCCTTGGGATTAAATTGCTTAGCCTCGCGTAAAATCTCGCGCATAATGTTATAGCAAATAGTTCGAGCGGTTAGTATATTACCTCTCGTTTGGCAGGTCGGGCAGGGCTCACATAGCAGAGTATGCAATGAGTCGCGGGTACGTTTGCGAGTCATTTCGACTAATCCTAAACTGGAGAAGCCATTGACTGTGGTGTGGGTGCGATCTCGGGCTAAGGCTTTTTGCAATTTATCCAATACTGCTTCTTGGTGCTCGACATTATCCATGTCAATAAAGTCGATAATAATGATACCGCCTGTATTGCGTAGACGTAATTGCCTTGCAATAGCTAGGCTAGCCTCTAAATTAGTCTTGAAAATCGTATCGTGGAAGTTTCTATAGCCGATGTAACCACCTGTGTTTACATCAATGCTAGTCAGCGCTTCATTGTGGTCAAATATTAAATAACCACCGGATTTTAAATCAACCCGTCTTGATAAGGCTGTTTTAATTTCTTCCTCAACATTTGCTAAATCAAATAAAGCGCGCGGACCAGCGTAGTGATTGATCTTATCGGCGACTGTTGGTGTATAAATCTCAGCCCACTGCTCAAGCTGATGAGTGATTGTCCGTGAGTCAATTTCAATACTAGCTGTATTTTCATTAGCAAAATCACGTAAAACACGTTGCGCAAGCGTTAAATCTTCATAGAGCAGAGCGGGAGCTCCTTGCTTTTTCATGCTATCGATGATTTTTTGCCAACGCAGACTGAGATACTCTTGATCATTTTTAAGGTCTTCATCAGTTGCCCAGCTCGCTTGAGTTCTAATGATATAACCACCTTTTTCATGAGGTGACATGAGGCTTTGGACTCGTTGTTTGAGCTTTTCTCGCTCCTCTTCAGTCTCAATTTTTTGAGAAACACCAATATGCGGATCGTGTGGCAAATAAACTAGAGATCGACCGGCAATACTAATTTGATTGGACAGGCGTGCGCCCTTAGTACCGATGGCATCCTTGATAACCTGCACTAGTAGTGTTTGTCCCTCAAATAAAACCTTCTCGATTTGTACCTGTACATTCTCGTTCTGACGGCTCTCACGATTTTCGCGTAAATCAGCTAAATGGATAAAAGCAGCACGCTCTAAGCCAATATCAATAAAGGCACTTTGCATACCCGGTAAAACGCGTAGTACCTTACCTAAGTAAATATTGCCAACATTACCTCGTTGGTTACTGCGTTCGAGCTGTATTTCCTGTACTGTACCTTGCTCAACAATAGCGACACGTGTCTCAAAAGGCGTGACGTTGATTAAAATTTGTTCATTCATTAATTTAAGATATTATCAATTTGATTTACTAATATCTTAGCGTATGTGGATTGGCTTTGCTGTGCTATGCCTTAGAAATCCTTTATCAAGCTGATATCTTTTCTCTAATTCAGTATCATTGTTAGCTTTGATGTGTTTTACATAGTTGAAGGTAGCAATGAGTTTAAAAGCAATGCTTAAAGGGGGGCAAGATGCCTTACCTATTGTGCTGGGTTATGTGCCTGTAGCAATGGCCTTTGGCATCAGTGGTAGTAGTTTGGGTCTAAAAGCTAGTGAAATTTCGTTGACCTCACTGATTGTTTATTCTGGTGCAGGGCAGTTCTTTATTCTTGCTGCGATGAAAATAGCCACACCTTGGCTAATGATCGTTGCATTGATTACCTTACTCAATATGCGTCATCTGTTTTATGGGCCAATTATTAGCGGCTATTTGCCCGAGTCCTTAAAGCAGCGTTTAGGCATGGCTTTTTTTCTAACTGATGAGGTTTTTGCGACTTCGTTTCATCGTCTTAAATATGTACAGGATAAGGATCGTGCAGCTTGGTTTTGGGGGTTAGGTGTTACCGCTTGGCTGTCATGGGTGGGTGGTACTCTGTTGGGTTTGATAGCTGGTGAGCAGTTGTTGGCTCACTATCCGTTATTGGAGCAAGTGCTGAAGTTTTCATTACCTGCTTTATTTGTTGTGCTGACGGTGATGAGCATGCATCGACAAATGCTACTCGCCTTACTCGCTGCAGCCATGGTGAGTTTAGCAGTGACACTTAGTGGCTATCCGTCACTTGCAATATTTGCGGGGGCGATTAGCGCTTTTGTACTTTATAAACCAAAAGCTAAGGGGCAGGGCGATGAATAACGCATTTTTATGGACTATTTTGGCCTTAGCTGTGACAACGTGGTTAACGAGGGCATTGCCTTTTATATGGCTTAGTCGTAGCAAAAAGAAAGTAAATTTTTCCCAAGGACGTTTGCAGATTTTAGGACCATCCTTATTGTTATCAACAACTGTGGTCGTTTTGAGCGGTGAGGTGCAAGGATTAATTGATAGTGCTGCCCCTTTGTGGCCTTATTTGTTATCGGTAATCGCGGTTGTTTTGGTAACACGCTGGAAGAGCAATATTGGCCTGTCAGTATTGATTGGCCTTATTGTTTATGGCTTGTGCCTGTTACTTTAGTCATGATTTGAAAAATGGTCCGCTATCTTTTGTGATAAGCGGACCATTGACTAAATGACTAATCAACCGCAAAGCCCATATACTCCGGTAGCCACAAGGCAATACCCGGAAATATCATAACGATTAATAGCGCGCAGAACATAGTCAGTACAAAGAGCATGGCCCATCCAAATGTATGTTCTAGACGAATGTTCGCTACTTTTGTCGTGACTAATAAGTTAACTGCAACTGGTGGGGTGAATTGACCAATGGCAATATTCATCGCTAATAAAATACCAAACCAGATAGGGTTCCACTCAAAGTGATTAATCAGTGGAATCAGTACCGGCGTCAAAATTAGATAAATTGAAATTGCATCTAATAGCATCCCGGCAAATAATACCAATATCATGATTAAGATAAGCAGAACCCATGAGTTATCTGAGATGCTTAGCATAGCGTCGGCCAACTTAGTAAAGGTTCCCAAGGTTGTACCAGCCCATGCAAATACACCGGCTAACGCAATTATCAGTAAGATAATACCGGATAGTTTGGTCGCTTCATAAAGCATATCTACTAAGCTGCGCCAAGTTAATTGACGATAGACGACGGTGCCAATAAATAAACCATAGGCAACAGCAACAGCAGCAGCTTCGGTAGGAGTAAATAAGCCCGAACGTAGGCCACCTAAAATAATGACTGGCGCAAACAAAGCTGGTAAAGCTTTAATAAAGCTTTGTAAAAACGGCGGACGCTCAACTTTTTCAACTGTACTCTTTTCCCAACCACGCATACGAGCAATTAAATAGCACGGAATGAGGATGGAAACAGCAGCCAAAATCCCAGGAAATACACCTGCAGCAAAGAGGGCGCGTAAATCCATGCCCGGCAACATCACCGAATAGAGAATTAAGGCAATCGAAGGTGGGATTAAAATAGCCGTTGAGGCTGAGGCAGCAATCATCGTCGCTGAAAAGGGACGAGGATAACCAGCCTTGGTCATACTAGGTAGCATAACCATGGCAACGGCTGCAGCATCAGCTGGACCCGATCCGCTCATACCTGCCATAATCAAACAAACCATCACCGCCACCAAAGTCAGACCACCCGGTCGTTGACCGATGATGGATTGAGCAAAGGCAACCAGACTTGCCGCGACACCAACGCGTTCAAAAATAATACCGGTCAATATAAATAAAGGAATAGCAATTAGCGGATACTTGGCAATACTGTTATACGTATTGGTACCCATGGTGGCTAACATGTCCGGTGAAAGTCCGAAAATAATTCCGACAGCGCCACCAATTCCTAGGGAGTAGGCGACCGGCATACCGATGAGTAGGCAGAGACCAAACGACAGTAACATTAATAAATCAGGACTCATAGTCTTCCTCCTGATCTCCGTTTGCCATGCGTTCGAACCAGTTTTGCGTGGTACGGTACATAATAGCGATAGCTAAAATAGGTAGCCAAATTAGATAAATCCAGTTGGGATGGCCAAGGCCAGGTGAGAGAGAGTCATAAATATACTCTTCCCAAGTTAAAGTGCCGCCGTACCAAACGACTAGCGCCAGTACAACGAGAGTGCCCAACCATTGAAGGGTATAAATAATACGCTTGGCTTTTGCGCCGCAGTGACGCTCCACCAAGCTAATACGAATATGTTCATTGCGTCTAGAGGCGATTGCAGCACCGGCAAAAGCCAATACGACCATAAGAAAAACCGAGTATTCCTCGGTAAAAGCGAAAGAGATGTCAGTGATATAGCGAACTACAACATTAGCAAAACTGATGATACAGATTAGGGCTAGTGCAATTATGCCTAATAAAGACTCAATACGTGTTTTGTTGTTTTTGGACATAGTGTTTTAAAAGAAAAAGGCGCAGCCTTTAAGCTGCGCCACATAGTAAATTGCAGTTTAACGTTCGGCAATTGCTTTTTGAGCAGTCTCAACTAAGTCTTTACCGATACGTGGTGTCCATTTTTCATAAACACCTTTAGTACTTTCAACAAAGGCTTGATGCTGCTCTGGCGTTAGTTCATTGACCTCAACACCACGCTCTCGAATCTCGGCTAAGGTAGACTCTAACTCGGAACGGGACTTGTTGATACCCCATTGACCTGCATCATAAGCGGCTTGCTTTAACATTGCTTGATCCTCTTCGGCGATAGTCTTCCAAACTCGCTCGCTCACACCAAAAATTAAAGGGTCATTCATGTAGTGCCATAAAGTTAGGTACTGTTGGTTAGCACGATCAGCGCGTGCCGCAGAGAAAACTGATAGTGGATTCTCTTGACCATCAACAGCGCCAGTTGTTAAGGCTGGCATCGCATCAGCCCAACTCATTTGCGTAGGATTAGCACCTAGTGCATTAAAGGTATCTAAAAATAAAGGTGATCCGACAACACGAATTTTCATGCCTTTAAGATCTTCTGGTAGGTTAATCGCTTGCTTAGAGTTAGAGATTTCGCGGAAACCATTTTCGCCCCAAGCTAAAGGCACTACGCCGCGTTTTTCAATGGCTTTAAATACGATTTCACCGGCTTCTCCCTGAGTGAGCGCATCAACTGCAGCATTATCCGGCATTAAAAAAGGAAGTGAGAAAAGATTTACTTCTGGCACTTGAGGTGACCAGTTAATAGTAGAGCCTACGGCCATATCAATTAACCCACTACGCATGGCGGAGAACTCTTTGGTTTGGTCACCTGACACGAGCTGTGCGTTTGGATAAACCTTAAGCGTAATTCGACCGTCACTACGCTCCTTAACAAGCTCAGCCCATTTTTCAGCCATTTGGCCCCAAGGATAGGCATCACCAAGTACCGTGGATACAGTGTACTCCTTAGTTTCTTGAGCTAAAGCGGTACTTCCTATCGTGGCTGATAGTGCTAATGAAGCTACCCCTAAGCTAAGCCATTTTTTTAATTGCATAGTTTTTCTCCAGATTTTGTCATTTCAAGAGTTTGATTGTGCCGTAGTAATGAGGGCTTGTGGGCTGAAGGATAGTTGATCTAGGGTTATCCTCTATTACAATTTGTTGTAATTGTGGTTCATCATGCGATTTGACGCTTCCCATCGGCTAATCGTGACTATTCGCTGAAGCTTTAGCTGAATCGTAATACAATGAGCAATTCTGAGTTTTATTTATTATCAAGAAGGGGTGCCGGTGAGCGGTTCTGATACAGACACAACTTATATTTCTAATGTCATTCGTAAGCGTATTCAAAATGCAGGTGCACGTTTTAATGCTAATGACAATATTGCCGAGTTTATCGAGGACGGCGAGTTAGAACTGTTGCAGCAAGAAGTCGAAGAGAAGATGACTGAGGTCTTAAAAAGTCTCGTTATTAATATTGATACTGACCATAACACACAGGAGACGGCGCGTCGCGTAGCCAAAATGTACGTGCGCGAGGTCTTTGCTGGTCGATATCATGAGATGCCGCCAATTACTGAGTTTCCAAATATTGAAAAGCTCAGTGAGTTGATTATTATTGGTCCAATTCAGGTTCGTAGCGCTTGTTCACACCATCTATGCCCAATTATGGGGCAGGTTTGGGTTGGTGTGATGCCGGATTCAGGCTCTAATCTTATCGGTTTATCCAAATATGCTCGTCTTGCGCAATGGGTGATGGGCCGTCCACAGATACAAGAAGAAGCGATTGTTCAATTGGCCGATCTTCTTGTTGAGAAAATGAATCCACAAGGACTCGCTATTGTGATGAAGGCCGATCAATTTTGTATGCAATGGCGTTGCGTCAAGGATATGAATTCTAAAATGATTAATAGCGTGATGCGTGGAGCCTTTTTAAAGAACTCTGATTTACGTAAAGAATTCTTAGGTTTATTAGCAAAAACAGAGTAGGGCAGTCGCAATTAATGAGTAAGGTATTAAATAGAATTGCCGTGATGGATGGCGACGGTATTGGCCAAGAGGTTATCCCTGAGGGTTTAAAGGTTATTGAAGCGGTACAAAAGCGCTTTAATTTAAATTTAGCCTTTGACCATTATGACTGGGGTGATTGTGATTATTATCTAGAGCATGGTAAAATGCTGCCGGATAATTGGTTTGATACGCTAAAAGATTACCAAGCTATTTTTTTCGGGGCTGTCGGTTGGCCAGCCAAGGTGCCTGACCACGTATCATTGTGGGGCTCTTTGCTACAGTTTAGACGCCAATTTGACCAATATATCAATTTACGTCCCGTTAAGTTGTTTGAAGGGGTGCCTGCACCATTGGCAAAATTCAAACCAGGCGATATTGATTTTGTGGTTGTTCGTGAGAACACAGAGGGCGAGTACTCATCAGTCGGTGGCATTATGTTTGAGGGGACTGATAGAGAGTTTGTTATCCAGGAATCTATCTTTACACGTCAAGGTGTTGACCGTGTATTGAAGTTTGCCTTTGAATTGGCTCGCCAACGTGGTGCTAAAAAGCTGACTGCCGCGACCAAGTCTAATGGTATGGCAATTAGTATGCCGTATTGGGATTCTCGAGTGGATGAAATGGCTAAGAGCTACCCAGATATTGTCTATGATAAGCAGCATATTGATATCTTGTCGGCGCGTTTTGTCCTAAGCCCTGATCGCTTTGATGTGGTCGTAGCTTCAAACTTATTTGGTGATATCTTATCTGACTTAGGTCCAGCATGCACTGGTACGATTGGATTAGCCGCTTCTGCTAACTTGAACCCTGAGCGTAATTTCCCATCATTATTCGAGCCGGTACATGGCTCAGCGCCAGATATTTTTGGTCAAAAAGTCGCCAATCCTTTAGCTACGATTTGGACTGCAGCAATGATGTTGGAGTTTTTAGGTAATGGTGATGTGGATTATCAGGCTGCACATGACTTGATTGTTGAGGCGATTGAGGCAGTACTTGCAGATACAGATGGTCCAAAAACACCGGACTTAGGTGGTAAGGCCCATACCCAAGAGTTGGGTGATGCGGTTGTAGACTATATCAAGTCTCACTAAGTGTAAAAAAAGCGGTGTGATTTTTGTCACACCGCTTTAATTTGGAAGGCTTCTATTCTTTAGCGGAAGCGATTAAGTATTTATAAATTAATGCACCAATAGCAGCACCTATAATTGGCGCAACCCAGAACAACCATAATTGTTCAATTGCCCAAGTACCTTGGAATAGAGCAACACCAGTAGAGCGAGCAGGGTTCACTGACGTATTAGTCACTGGAATACTGATTAAGTGAATTAAGGTCAGAGCAAGACCAATAGCAATAGGGGCAAAGCCTTTAGGAGCACGCTCATCAGTTACGCCCATAATAATAATTAAGAAAAAGGCCGTTAAGACAATTTCCGCAACTAAGGCAGCAACTAAGCTATAGCCATCAGGCGAGTTTGCGCCATAACCATTACTGGCAAAACCACTGGCGGTTGCATCAAAACCAACTTTACCTGAAGCAATTAGATAGAGAATGGCAGCAGCAATTGCGCCGATAACCTGAGCAACTATATAAGGGATAAGTTCTTTAGCTGAAAAACGACCTCCCACAAATAGACCAACAGAAATGGCAGGATTGAAGTGAGCGCCAGAAATATGACCAACTGCATAAGCCATTGTTAGTACAGTTAGACCGAAGGCTAAGGCGACACCAGCAAAACCAATACCTAGTTCAGGGTAGGCTGCAGCCAATACAGTACTGCCGCAACCACCAAGAACTAACCAAAAAGTTCCGAAAAACTCTGCGAAATATTTATTCCTTTAATTTTCCTTAAAAACTAAAGGGCAGACGTTGTTGCTATGACTGGCGCAGTAAGTTTTTATTAATGAATTGCTTGAGTTATGAGCAGAGCATATTCCAATTGTAAATTTCGCATTAAGAAATACTAAACAAAAAGATATTGGTGTATTATTAAAGTCATAGATTTTTGATATATGAGCTTTTAGCCACTTGCTAGATACTATTTGTAGTTAAATTGCACAAAGGGCTTGACAGCGGTCAATATAAAGCCCATAATTCATATCTTTCGTCGCTAACGCATTAGGGCTAACCCTGATAAACGACAGAGGCCAATGGCTTCCAGTGATGAAAAGCAACATGTTTTGATTTGAGTTTAAATTATTTTTACTTGTGATTAAAAAGGTGTTGACAAGAAGGTTCGAATGCTTCATAATTCATTCCTTCGTCGCCAAGATGGCTCGGATTTCCCGGGCGATTGGAAAAAGAAGAGTTTTAGGCTTCTGGCGATAAAGCAACACAA
>LSQX01300197.1_pt1 | contig 15066 bp, 13 predicted proteins | sample 654561 | NCBI WGS metagenome assembly LSQX01 (sample SAMN04489861, study PRJNA283612) | anaerobic digester metagenome | isolation source: 4 biogas reactors fed with cattle manure at either 37C or 55C with and... | place: Denmark: Kongens Lyngby | collected 2014 | reverse complement strand
GCCCTTCCGGATGCGGCAAGACCACAACCCTACAGATGGTGGCCGGCTTCATTGAGCCCACCCACGGAACCATATCGGTAGACGGAAAAGACATCACATCGCTGCGCGCTGAGAAGCGCGGCATGGGCGTCGTTTTCCAGAGTTACGCGCTCTTCCCGCACATGACCGTCGTGCAGAACGTGCAGTTCGGCCTGAGGATGACCAAGGTGCCGGCCGCGGAGGCCAAGAAGCGGGCGGAGGAAGCGCTGGAGATGGTGCGCCTGCCGCACGTGGGCAGCCGCAAGCCGAAGGCGCTTTCCGGCGGTCAGCGGCAGCGCGTGGCGGTCGGCCGGGCCATCGTGCGCAAGCCCAAGGCCTTCCTGTTCGACGAGCCGCTGTCCAATCTCGACGCGAAATTGCGTGTATCGACCCGCACCCAGATCGCTGCCCTGCAAACGCGATTGGGGGTGACGACGGTCTATGTCACCCACGACCAGATCGAGGCCATGACCATGGGCGACCGGGTTGCGGTGATGAAGGACGGCGTGCTCCAGCAGGTGGACTCACCGCTCGCGCTCTATGACACCCCGCGCAATCTGTTCGTCGCCAGCTTCATTGGCTCACCTGCCATGAACCTCATCGACGGACGCGTCACCGACGGCGGTGTGCAGGTGGGCGATTTCGTGGTCCCGGTTCCTCGCGAAGTGCTCGAACGCGCGGGTGGCGAGCAGGTGCTGACGATCGGTATCCGGCCGGAGAACTTCCTGCTGGCCGAGGAGGGTATCGGCATGGACATCGCCGTGGTCGAGGAGTTGGGGGCGGACTCCTATCTCTACGGCACCCCCACCGGCCTCGCCCCCGAGAGCGCATTGACCGCACCCCAGCTCGTGGCCCGGATCACCTCCCGGCGCACTCCACAGCGCGGATCGCACGTCCGCTTGGGTGTCGAGCCGGAGTATGTGCACCTCTTCTCCCCCACCACTGGGGATCGAATCTCCTGACCGCGACGACCCTCTTTGACAGACTGAGCCGATGCCGCGATTTCTGTCAGCGAGGCCAGACACCCGGCTGATCCCCTTTCCCTGGGATACCCCTCTGGCCGATTGGCCCGACCACCATCTGGTGGCCCTGCCCCGGGGCATTTCCCGCCATGTCGTGCGGTTCATTCGTGTTGGTGACGAGGTCTACGCGGCCAAGGAGGTCATCGAGCATCTCGCTGTGCACGAGTACCGGCTCCTGCAGGATCTCGCACGGATCGACACCCCGGCGGTGGAGGCAGTCGCTGTGGTCACCGACCGGCACGATCGGGTTGGTGAACGGCTGGACTCGATCCTGCTCACCCGCCACCTGCGGTTTGCGCTCCCCTATCGCACGCTGTTCGCCAGTGGCGTGCGGCCGGAGACCGTCGGGCGGCTCATCGATGCGATGGTGGTTCTGCTGGTCCGGCTGCATCTCGTGGGTTTCCTGTGGGGCGATGTTTCCCTGTCCAACACGCTGTTCCGCCGCGACGCGGGAGAGTTCGCCGCCTATCTGGTCGATGCCGAGACCGGCGAGCTCCAGCCCTCCCTCAGCGCCGGGCAGCGAGAGCACGACCTGCACGTCGCCCGGATCAACCTGTTCGGTGAGTTCCTGGATCTGCAGGCTGGCGGACTTCTCGATCCGGCCCTCGATCCCCACACCTTGGTCGACCAGATCGAGGCGCGCTATCGCGACCTGTGGAGCGAACTCACCGACGCAGAGGAGTTCGACGAGTCGCAGATGCACCGGATCGACAGTCGAGTGCGCCGACTGAACGCCCTCGGGTTCGACGTTGCGGAGCTGGACATCACCACCGACATAGATGGGACCTCGGTGCGCATCCAGCCCAAGGTCGTCGATCCCGGCCACCATTCGCGACGGCTGCTGCGGCTAACCGGCCTCGACACCGAGGAGAATCAGGCCAGGAGGTTGCTGAACGACCTGGATTCGTTCCGCGCCCGCACCGATCAGCAGGGCGCCGATGAGTCCGTCGTCGCCCATCAGTGGCTGATGGAGTGCTTCGAACCTGTCGTCCGGACGGTGCCCCAGCATCTGCTGGGCAAACGTGACGCGGCGCAGGTCTATCACGAGTTCCTCGACCATCGCTGGTATCTCTCCGAGGCCGCCGGCGCGGAAGTCTCCCTGGCCGACGCCGCGCGTGGTTATGTCGCCGAGGTTCTGCCTCGTCTTCCCAACGAGGCTGTCCCGGAGGAGAGTCTGGAGATCGTCCAGAGCGAGCCGCCAGCCGGCCACAGCCCCTGACCGGAGGGCCTCCGCCACCGTGATCAACGCTCTCCGACGGACATGGAGTTGTGGCTGCTCTCCCAAAACGCAGAAAGTGACGGCACAAACCTCGAATTGGACCCGTCGGAGGCGGATTCGGCGCGTTGTGCCGTCACTTTCTGCGTTTTCCCGTCCGTGCCCTCCCCAATGCCCGCGAAATCCAACCCAAGAGCTGCTTCTCCTCCGCCAGCATCGCGGACGTCACGAGGAAAATCTTCCACTCAGCGTCCTGCAGCTGATTCACCTTCAGCCGATCGCGCTCGAACGAAGCCGAGTCCGAATGGAACTGCCTGCTGTCGAACTCCAGACCCACTTGCTCCTCCTCGAACGCCACGTCCAGGACCCAGGTGTCCTCGAGCTGGATTCGATAGTTCCCTTCCCAACCGTCAAATCCGTTGCTCCGCAACAGATTGTGCAGCTCTCGCTCGGCCTCGGACCACGGTCGACGTTCACACTCCCTGAGGACGTGCCTGAGCTGGGCGATCCCTGGCCTCCTGCGCATGGTCGCCAGGGCCTGCCACATCATCGAGAGGCACGCGTCGCCACGGTCCCTGGCCTCCCTCAGCAGTTCGATGACCGCTCCCGCACCGTGGGTCGGCACGAGATCCACAGCCGTGTATTCCGGACTGGTGAACCGCACCTCCTCCCTGTCAATCACGAAATCCAACGGCACCGACCGCTCCGTGAAAGAGAGGTACTCCGTGCCGCCCCGCAGTCGACGCTTGGACGCGAGTCGCAGAGAAGTGACCGGGTTCCCCGCCCAGCCAAGACTGCGCGCACCTTCGCCGATGACCACCGCATCCGGATCGACCAGGCGAGCCGCTGTCACCAACGTGCTCAGATCGATTGGTTTGCCAGCGGGGATCAGGACGCCGGAATACAAGGAGATCAACCGACCGGCCGCGAGTTCTCGGTCCACCCAGCAGGGGTCAGCGTGATCACGTCGTCGAAAAACACCTTCCATGCACATGAAAGGCCAAAAACGTGGCTTCCGGAGCACCACATTGACAACAAGTCAGCAGCAATAGGAAGCGACTCGCACACGACGCCCCCACCCTCACGCGCCGCTTCCTCGGTTCAGCAACGAACGAGCAATGACCAGCCGCTGGATCTGGTTGGTCCCCTCGAAGATCTGGGTCACCTTGGCCTCCCGGAAGTACCGCTCCACTGGGAAGTCACTCACGGTGCCGGCATCGCCGAACACCTGCAGCGCATCGGTCGTCACGGACATGGCGGCGTCGGTGGCGACGAGCTTGGCGATTGCAGCGTCAGCGACGAAGTCGAAGCCGGCGTCGCACTTCCTGGCCCCGTGCAGATAGGTGGCACGCGCCGCGGCGACCCTGGCCGCCATTTCCGCCAACAGGAACTTGATGCCCTGTTCCTCCGCCTGCCCGCTGTCCTTCGCGAAGGAGACCGCCGCGTCCAGCGCTGCCTGGGCCAGTCCCGTCGAGCAGGCGGCGATGCCGAGTCGCCCGTTGGCCAGGGCGCTGAGGGCAAGCCGTTGCCCGTCCCCCTCGGCGCCGATGCGGTCGGCGCGGTCCACACATACCCCCTCGAAGTACACCGGGGTCGTCGGTGACGCCCGCAGACCCATCTTGCGCTCGGGCGGCCCGGGGACGAGCCCGTCCGCAGTCCCCTCGACCACGAAGCAGCTCAGCCCGTCGCGGCCCTCGCTCGTGCGGGCAAAGGTCAGGTAGTAATCCGCGAATCCACCGTGACTCACCCACGCTTTCTCGCCATCGAGCACATAGTGGCCACCGTCCGGCACGGCACGCAGCCGGATTGCGTCGACGTCGGAGCCGGCCTGCGGTTCGGAGAGGGAGTACGCCCCCAGCAGGCGCCCGCCCAGCATGCCCGGCAACAGGCGGTTCCGCTGTTCGTTGCTTCCTGCGTGCACGACCGGGTGACAGGTCATGACGTGCACGCTGACGCCGAGCGCGACGCTCATCCAGGCGCTGGCGAGTTCCTCGAGCGCCTGGAGATAGACCTCATAGAGCTGTCCCAGTCCGCCGATCTCTTCGGGATAGGGCAGTGCGAAGAGGCCCATCTCCCCGAGCTCGGCCAGACGTTCCCGCGGGAACGTCTCCTGCTCCTCGGCGTGCGCGGCGTGGGGCGCGAGGTGCTCCTGTGCATACGCCCGCACCCGCTCGATCAGCTCTCGACCCTCGGCCGACGCCACGATGCGTTCAACCTGCATGTTCGATTGTCGCCCACAGGGTGCACGATGGACCCATGAGGTTCGATCCCACCGCGTTGCGTCCCCAGTTCCCCGCGCTCACCGGCCCCGATGCGGCGGCGCATTTCGATGGCCCGGGAGGTACGCAGACCCCGTCTCCCGTCGCCACCGCGATTGCCGACGCGCTGGTCCTGCCGGTCGCCAACCGCGGCAGTGTGACCCGGGCCGAGCGCAATGCCGACGGGATCGTGGCCTCGGCACGCGCGGCGATGGGCGATCTGCTGAACGCCGACCCGGCAGGGATCGTCTTCGGCCGGTCGATGACCCAACTGACGTTTTCCATGGCCGGCACGCTGGCCCACACACACCCGTGGGCGTCCGGCGACGAGATCATCGTCACCCGGCTGGACCACGACGCCAACATCCGCCCCTGGGTCATCGCGGCCGAGCGCGCGGGGGCGACGGTCCACTGGGCGGAGTTCGATCCGGAGACCGGAGAGCTTCCGGTCGAGGCCGTCACCGATCTGCTGAGCGACCGCACCCGCCTCGTCGCGGTCACCGCCGCCTCCAACCTCATCGGCACGATGCCGAACGTCACGACGATCATTGCCGCGGCGCGGTCCGCCGGGGCGCTGAGCTATGTCGATGCGGTGCACTACACGGCGCACGAGTCGGTGGATCTCCGGGCGTTGGGCGCGGACTTTCTGGTGTGTTCGCCCTACAAGTTCTGTGGTCCACACCTCGGCGTCCTCGCGGCGGACCCGGCGCTGCTCGAGACCCTGCGCCCCGACAAGCTGCTACCGTCGACCGATGCCGTGCCGGAGCGGTTCGAGCTCGGCACGCTGCCCTATGAACTGCTCGCCGGCACGACCGCGGCAGTCGACTTCCTTGCCGGCATGTGCGGCGAGACCGATGGCCCGCGCCGCCCACGCCTCGAGCGCGCGATGCACGCGATGGCCGAGCACGAGCTGACCCTGCGCACGCGCATCGAACACGCCCTCACCGACGTCGGCGCGACGATCTATTCCCGTGCGGGCCGGCGCACCCCGACACTGCTGTTCGACCTGCCGGGCGTAGCCTCGCAGGAGGTCTATGCCGGCCTTGCCGCCCACGGTGTCAATGCGCCGGCCGGCAATTTCTATGCCCTCGAGTGCTCCCGCACGCTCGGACTCGGTGACGCCGGCGCAGTCCGGGTGGGTCTCGCTCCCTATTCGGACGACGGTGATGTGGACAGGCTGATCACGGCTCTCAATGAGGTGGCGCACGCCGCTAGGGTTGGGGGGTGACGTTCCAGCTCTATGACTCCGCCACTCGCATCACGGCCCCGCTCGATCCGGTCGTTCCGGGCAAGGTGTCGATCTATCACTGCGGGCTCACAGTCCAGTCCGCCCCGCATGTGGGCCATATCCGCAAGGAGGTCGTTTTCGACGTCCTGCGGAGGTGGCTGACCCATGAGGGGTTCGAGGTCAAGATCGTCGCCAACGTCACCGACATCGACGACAAGATCCTGACCAAGTCGGCGGAGCACGGTGAGGAGTGGTACGCGTGGGCGTACCGTTTCGAGCGCGAACTCCACCGCGCCTATGCGGCGCTCGGTTGCCAGCCGCCGACCTATGAACCGCGGGCCACGGGGCACGTGCCGGAGATGATCGAGCTGATCGAGGAGCTCATGGAGCGCGGGCACGCCTACCCGGCCCCGGACGGCTCGGGTGACGTCTATTTCGATGTGCGGTCCTGGCCCGACTATGGTCGGCTTTCCAACCAGAAGCTCACCGACATGGCACCCGCCGAGGATGCGGATCCGCGTGGCAAACGCGATCCGCGGGACTTCGCGCTGTGGAAGGGCCACAAGGAGGGCGAGCCCGAGACCGCGTCCTGGCCGACCCCGTGGGGTCGCGGGCGGCCGGGCTGGCACCTGGAGTGCTCGGCGATGGCGGGCAAATACCTGGGCGACGAGTTCGACATCCACGGTGGCGGGCTCGATCTGCGCTTCCCCCACCACGAGAACGAGCTCGCCCAGTCGACCGCGGCCGGCAAGCCGTTCGCGCGGCACTGGATGCACAACGCCCTGGTCACCATGAAGGGCGAGAAGATGAGCAAGTCCCTGGGGAACGGGGCGCTCGTCTCCGAGGTGACCCAGGCCTATCCCCCGCGCGCCGTCCGCCTCTATCTCCTCGCGCCGCACTACCGCTCCATCATCGAGTTCTCGGACGAGTCGCTCGAGGAGGCCACCGCGCAGCTCTCCCGGATCGATTCGTTCGTGAGAAGGGCCGCAGAGGTCGCTGACTCCGAGCCGACTCGGGTGCCGGAGTCGTTCATCGACTCGATGAACGACGATCTCGGCACCCCGGGCGCGATGTCGGTGCTGTTCACTGCCGTACGCCAGGGCAACGCCGCCGTCGAAGCCAACGACGAGGCCGAGGTCCGGCGGATCCTCGGGGAGGTCAAGGCCATGCTCACCGTGCTCGGGCTGTCCCCGGACGACCCGGTCTGGGCCGACGCCGGAATCGCCGGCGGTGACGACCTCACCCCGATCGTCGACGGGCTGGTCCAAGCCCTGCTCGCCCAGCGGGCGGACGCCCGGGCCCGCAAGGACTGGGCCGCCGCGGACGCGATCCGCGACCGGCTCAACGAGTTGGGTCTGAAGATCACCGACACCCCCAGCGGTCCGCGCTGGGAGCTCGAGTCCGCCGGAGGTCACTGACATGGCAGGCAACTCGCAGCGTCCCGGCGCCCGGAGCAAGGCCAAGGGCAAGGGGCCAGCAGGTTCGGGCGGCCGGATCCGCCGCGGTCTGGCCGGCAAGGGCCCGACCCCGAAGGCCGAGGACCGGCCCTATCACAAGGCATACAAGGCCAAGCAGGCTGCAGCGGGGCAGGCGGCGGCCCGGCCGAAGAAGTCCGCCCAGCGCACCGGCCGTCCTGGGGCCGGCCCCGAGTGGGTCGCGGGCCGCAATCCTGTCCTCGAGGCGCTCCAGGCGGGCATCCCGGTCCGGACCGCGTACGTCGCCGACGGCGCCGAGCGTGACTCCCGCCTGCGCGACATCCTGCAGCACTGCGCCGACCACAACGTGCCGACCCTGCAGTCCACGCGCACGGAGCTGGACCGGCTGACCGGCGGTGCGATCCATCAGGGTGTGGCGCTGAAGCTGCCGGAGTTCGAGTACGCCCACCCCGACGACCTCCTCTCCGATGCCCTGCAATCGGCGGCTGCCCCCCTCGTGGTTATGCTCGACCAGGTCACCGACCCCCGCAACCTGGGCGCGATCATCCGGTCGGCCGCCGCGTTCGGCGCCCAGGGCGTCGTGATCCCCGAGCGCCGGTCGGCGCAGATGACCGCGGCGGCGTGGAAGACGTCCGCCGGCGCCGCCGCCCGCCTCCCGATCGCCCGGGCCGGCAACCTGAACCGGGCCCTGGAGGCGTACGCGAAGGCCGGCTTCACCATCGCCGGTCTGGCCGGTGAGGCGGACACCGACATCGAGGAGCTGCCGGGCGCCGACGGTCCGCTGGTCCTGGTCGTCGGATCGGAGGGGGACGGCCTGTCCCGCCTCGTGCGCGAACACTGCGACGTGCTGGTGTCGATCCCGATCACCAGCGCTGTCGAATCCCTCAACGCCGGAGTCGCAGTGGGCATCGCCCTCTATGCGATTGCCCGCAGCCGCTAGATTTGCTCACCCACGCCGAAGGAGCCATCCGTGACCAATCCGAACGCCGAGTTGTCGAGCGCCTATCAGACCATCCTCAACGTGGTGGAGCAGGTTGAACCCCGCATTGCCGCCGCCACCCGTGCCGAGCTCGCCGACCAGCGGGCGTCGCTCAAGCTGATCGCGTCCGAGAACTATGCCTCGCTGCCGGTGTTGGCGACGATGGGCACGTGGCTGTCGGACAAGTACGCCGAGGGCACCGTCGGTCACCGCTTCTATGCAGGGTGCCAGAACGTCGACACGGTCGAGGCGGTGGCGGCCGAGCACGCGCGGGAGCTGTTCGGGGCGGAATATGCGTACGCCCAGCCCCACTCGGGCATCGACGCCAACCTGACCGCGTTCTGGGCGATCCTCGCGCACAAGGTCGAGACCCCGGCGCTGGCCGAGTTCGGCGCCAAGACCGTGAACGACCTGTCCGAGGCGGACTGGGAGACGCTGCGCAGGCGGTTCGGTGATCAGAAGATGTTGGGCATGAGCCTCGACGCGGGCGGCCACCTCACCCACGGCTTCCGGCCCAACATCTCGGGCAAGATGTTCGACCAGCGCTCCTATGGCACCGATCCCGGGACGCAGCTGCTCGACTACGACAAGGTCGCCGCGCAGGCGCGGGAGTTCAAGCCGCTGATCCTGGTGGCGGGCTATTCGGCCTATCCGCGCCGGATCAACTTCGCCACGATGAAGGAGATCGCGGACGAGGTCGGTGCCGTGTTCATGGTCGACATGGCCCACTTCGCCGGCCTGGTTGCGGGCAAGGTCTTCACCGGCGACGAGGACCCGGTCCCCTTCGCGGACGTCGTGACCACGACGACGCACAAGTCCCTGCGCGGCCCGCGGGGTGGTCTGGTGTTGGCGAAGGAGGAGTACGCGCCGTCGGTCGACCGGGGTTGCCCGCTCGTGCTGGGTGGCCCGCTGTCGCACATGATGGCCGCCAAGGCCGTGGCGCTTGCGGAGGCCCGCACTCCGGAGTTCCGCACCTATGCCCAGAACGTGGTCGACAACGCCCAGACCCTGGCCGAGGGACTGATGAAGCGTGGCGGCAGGCTCGTCACCGGCGGCACCGACAACCACATCGTGCTGCTCGACGTCACCTCGTTCGGACTGACCGGCCGCCAGGCGGAGTCGGCACTGCTCGATGCCGGCGTGGTCACCAACCGCAACTCGGTGCCGTCGGATCCGAACGGCGCCTGGTATACCTCGGGCGTCCGCCTCGGCACCCCCGCCCTCACCTCGCGCGGGTTCGGTGCCGCCGAGTTCGATCGGGTGGCGGAGCTGATCGTCGAGGTGCTGTCGAACACCACGCCGGTGACTGCCTCGACGGGCAAGCCGGGCAAGGCGAAGTACGACCTCGCCGACGGTGTGGCCGAACGCGTCCAGGCTGCCTCGGCGGAGCTGCTCGACGCCCACCCGCTCTATCCGGGGCTGGAACTCTGATCCACCCGTCCTGAGCGGTCAGCGTGCGAAGAGCTGGCCGTTCAGCGTCGTGATCAGGTTGCGCAAAGAGTCCGGCAGGTCCTGCAGGTGCCAGTTGTCGGGACCGTTGAACCACGACAGATCCGTCGAATCCGGCTGATCGTCGTCGTCCGCGGCGGCGAGAGCCTCGAGCCATCGATCCGCGCCGCCGAGGACGATCGCATAGGGCAGGACCTCGGAAAGCTCCCGATATTCGTGGCCCTTCGGCATCTGGTCGGTGCGCTGCGACATCAGCTGTTGGCGCAGCTGGCCGAGACCGGCGAGCAGCCGCGCGCCCTTCGCGGTGCGGGCGGGCATTTCTTGTGCCACGACGGCGAGGCCCAGGCCGATCGCGATGACCGCGAGCCCGACCAGGCCGAACGTGGTGAAGGCGGCGAGCAGCGCGGTCAGGACGATGCCGGCGATGATGACTCCGATCGCCGCAGTGTTCCAGACATTGCGGGTGCTGTCGGGGCGCTGGTCATAGAAGCCCTGCGCGACCACCTCGTCATAGAGATCCGACTGGATCTCGGGGATTGCTGCGGTCACCGCGGGCCCGATCTCCGAGACCATCGTGCGCTGCCCCACGGGCACGACTGCGTCCAACAAGTCCCGTTCATAGGTCCGCAAGTCGCGGCCTCCGGCATCCAGCCGGATCAACTCCCAGTCCGTGGGCGCGAAGTCGGACCGTCTGGGTTGCTCCACGATCAGGAGATGGCCGTGAACGGCGAGGTCGAGGATCGTGGCGGTGATGTCGATGGGGTCGACCCGCTCGTCGATCACGGTGCCGACCTCTCCGGGCAGCACCTCGCCACCCGGATGGAACTCCACCTCACCGGGTCCGACCGCGTCGAAGCGGGCAACCTCAATGGGGTCGCCACTCGGGTGGGCGTCACGGCCTGCCCGACGATGCAGGAGATAGAGCACGATCGCACCGAGGGCCAGGACCGCAGCCGCGGCCGCGAGCGGCCAGCCCGTGCCGGTGAACGCCCGACCGACGGTCCAGCGCTCGTCGATCTCCTCGTTCGGTGCCACCACCGAGGCGGGGAAGGTGATCCGCGGGCCCACGATCTCGCCCGCACCCCGCGGCCCATCGGTGAAGCGGGGCATGAACGATTCATGAGTCCCGCCGGAGGCCAGCGTGCATGCCGTCTGGCTGCCGGGGGCACCGGCCACGCACTTGAAGTCGGTGAACGAGCCGGGGACGGTGAGCTCACCCTCGACCTGCTGGACGGGCAGGGACAGACCTTGGAGGACGTCCCAGCGTACGAGCGTCTGATCGCCCGCCGTCCGGACTGCCGCGCCCGTGACGCGATAGGTCACCACGATCTCCTCCGCGTCGCCCGGCGCAATGGTGAGCACAACGTGCTCGGCCTCTTCGGTGACCCGGCCGATGTCGTGCCCGTTCGCGCTGGCACGGAGGTCGGCCACGCCGAACACATAGTCACGCTCGCCGACGACTTCTTCCTTGGTCCGGAAGCGCTGGATCACCTCGGCAGGCGGCGGCCCGTCGAATCGCATCGTCGAGGTGACCTCGAGCGACCCGTCACCGTTGACAGTTGCCTGTGTCACGTGAGTGGCCAACTGATCCGCGGCATGTGCCGGCAGACCACCGAACCCCAGCAACAACCCGAACGCGAGTGCCATCAGCACCATTCGTCGGATCACACCCGTGGATGTCTGCTTCATGCCTGACTCCCGATCGCTTGGGTCGCCCATCCCGGAAACTATGGCACAGGGAGGTCGCACCCACCACGACAGCAAGGTGTGCCACACTCACGCCATGGTTCGCACCGGGATCGGCTTTGACGTTCACGCACTCGCAGAGGGACGGCCCATGATGGTCGCCGGTCTGCACTTCCCCGAGGAACCGCGGGGTCCCGTCGGTCACTCCGACGGCGATGTGGCCGCCCACGCCGCCTGCGATGCGCTGTTGTCCGCTGCAGGACTGGGTGACCTCGGCAGCAACTTCGGGACGTCCGACCCCGGTTGGGCCGCTGCTCCCGGCGTCGCTTTCCTCCGCGAAACGGCCCGTCGCGTACGCGCCGCAGGGTTCGAGATCGGCAACGTCGCGGTCCAGGTCATCGGCAACAGGCCCCGGCTCGGTCCCCGCAGAGATGAGGCCCAAGCGCTCATGGGCGAGGCGCTCGGCGCGTCCGTCTCGGTGTCCGCGACGACCACCGACCGTCTGGGTTTCACGGGCCGTGGGGAAGGCATCGCAGCGATCGCGACCGCTTTGGTGATGTCCGTCACATCCGACCCCGCAGCGGTTTAGGGTCACGGCAGCAGAGGAGGTGGCGCGCATGAGTCAGGGATACCCGGGTCAGCCCTGGGGGCAGCAACAGTGGGGCCAGCATCAGTGGGGTCAGCAACCCATGGGTCAGCAACAATGGCCCGCACCCACCGTGCCCACGCAGCCCCCGACCAAGCGCGGCCCGGGACCGATCATCCTGGGTGCCCTGATCGTCGTGGCCGTCGCCATGCTCGGGTTCGTCCTCTATTCCCTGCTCTCCGGACCGGACTATCAGAACGACGACTACGAGCCCCCGCCCCCGGGCCCGACCTCGCCGCTGCCGGACATCCGGATCAGCGAGGCGGACGCGATCCTGTCGGACAACCCGCTCTATGCCCAGCAGATCCCCGTCCCCGTCCGGTGCGAGCTGCAGACCCCCGACATCAACCTGGACACCGCGACCGATGCGGAGGTACAAGCTCACCTCGATGACATCATGGCCTGCCTGATGCGCGTCTGGGACCCGCCCTTCCGCAGCACCCAGCGATTCGAGTCGCACCGGCCGGTGGTCAACGTCTATCACGAGTCGATCACCACTCCCTGCGGCGAGCAGGAGGACCCGAGCGCCTTCTATTGCATGGTCAACCAGCAGATCTATCTGTCCCGGCAGTACGCCCAGGTCCACCCCAATCTCTCCACCCTGCCAAGGCCGCGCGTGGTCGACGCCGTGATGGCGCACGAGTTCGGGCACTCGGTGCAGGCCCGCAACGGCATCCTGCTGGTCCGGCTGTTCAAGAGCCAGGACCTCGAGCGGGAGGAGGCCCTTGAGCTGAGCCGGCGCGTGGAGGCGCAGGCCGACTGCTTCGCCGGTCTCTATTTCCGTTCAGTCCAGCAATCCATCGGCCTCACCCAGGAGCAACTGGGCACGATCACCGAATATCGCCGGCTCGTCGGCAGCGACGAACTTTCCGGCACCCCGGACGATCCCGACGTCATCACCACCCATCCCCATGGCCGCAGCCGGGTCTATTGGTTCCAGACCGGTTTGACCAGTGACGATGTGGGCGCCTGCAACACCTTCACGGCTCCCTCCGACTATGTGCGGTGAGCAGTGAGGATCTGATCCGGGAAGGCGGCCAGCAGCGCCTCGGCGATCACCATGTCGGTCGGTTCGGTGACCTTCATCGCCAACCGCGACCCGGGCACCACGTGCACTGCCTCGCCGATCGCCTCGCAACAAGCGGCATCGTCGGTCACTTCGAGCCCGGATCGGGCCACGTGGTCGTGTGCGGCGAGCAGGGTGGCGTACGCGAATCCCTGTGGGGTCTGCACCGCCCGCAGCGGGGCGCGGTCCACCACCTCGGACGCCTCGCCGCGGATGCGGCGGATGCTGTCGACCACCGGGAGCGCGGGCACGACGGCGGTGTGGCCGGCTCGGACAGCGGCGATCACCTCGGCCACCACGGCGGGCGGGACCATCGGCCGCGCGGCATCGTGGACGAGCACGACCCCGGCCGACCCGGATTCCTCGATCGCCGCGAGGCCACGGCGCACGGAATGCTGCCGTTCCGTGCCCCCGACGACCAGGCGCCACGGGATGGGCGCGGCTGCGAGCGCCTGTTCGAAATCCTGTTGCAGGCCGTCCGCGACGATCACGACGACTCGCTCGACCCCGCCGGCGGCGAGGCGTGCGACGGAATGGGCCACGAGCGGCACACCGGCCAGCTCCCGCAGGGCTTTCGGCACATCACCGCCGAGCCTGGAACCAGAACCGGCCGCCGCCACGAGGGCGACGACCGGATATTCGGATGTCATCGACGCAGTCAGGAAGCGAGGACTTCGTCGAGCATTGTTTCGGCTTTGTCCTCCTCGACCTTTTCGGCCAGTGCCAGCTCGGAGACGAGGATCTGGCGGGCCTTTGCCAGCATCCGCTTCTCCCCGGCCGACAGGCCGCGGTCCTTCTCACGGCGCCAGAGATCGCGAACGACCTCGGAGACCTTGATGACGTTGCCGGAGTGCAGTTTTTCGAGATTCGCCTTGTATCGGCGGGACCAGTTGGTGGGCTCTTCTGCATGGGGAGCGCGCAGCACGTCGAAGACCCTCTTCAGGCCTTCCGCGTCCACGACATCACGAACCCCGACCAAATCGAGGTTGCAGGCCGGAACCCTCACCACGAGATCATTCTGGCCGACGATTCTGAGCACCAAGTAGAGCTGATCCTCTCCCTTGATCTTGCGGGTCTCAATGTCCTCGATGACGGCCGCCCCATGATTGGGGTAGACCACCGTTTCGCCGACTGTGAAGGTCATATTTTTGTAACCCCTTTCCCGCGGGATAGTGTAGCACGTGGGGAGTTATCGCCTCAGAGCATTTGCCCTAGCCAGAGGCAAGTCGGGAGCACTTCACACCCTTGACACGGCACCGGCCGTATGCCTCGCGGTCGTTTGTTGCTTCTTCGTTGAGCGAATTCACGGTTTTGTCGCTAGGCTGCGCATTGTCCTGAGTCACGTTCCTCGAGGAGTACGCCCCAGTGGTCAAGCGTCATTCGCCCCGCATCCTTGCCGCCACCGCCGTGGCCGCGCTCGCAATCAGCCTGTCGGCCTGTGGAACACCGCAGACGCTGGTTCCTTATACGCCGGCTGAGGGCGTGAACGCGGACGCTCACCGCATCGGTGCGCCGGCCGGGCACAACGAGGTCCCGCTGAAGATCCGCACCCTGTCGATCATCAGCGAGCCGGGCTCGGGCAGCGGTGTCCTCAACGGCGCAATCACCGCGCCGATGGAGCGTGACGATCAGCTCGTGAGCGTCGAGGGCCGTGCCTTCACGTCCGACAACCAGCCGGGTGCCCCGATCGCGCTCGCCTCGGCCAACCTGGATCTTCCCGCCGGTGAGATGGTGGTGCTGGCCAACGAGACGCCGCTGACGCTGGAGTCCGACGACCTTGAGGCAGGCCTCGTCGCGGAGCTCACCCTGACTTTCCGGGACAGCGAAGCCCAGACGCTGATGGTGCCGGTGGTGGACGGCACCAAGCCCGACTATGCGGACGCCACCCCGGGCGCCGACGCCACCCCCGATGCCACCCCGGGTGCCGAGGAAGCCGAGACTCCGGCGGCCGATGAGCCTTCACCGGCAGCGACCCCCGAGTGAGCTGAGAACTCACAGCCAAAAAGCGCCCGTCCCCCAAAGGGGGCGGGCGCTTTGCCGGCTCTTCACAGAAGAGAGTGGA
>LSQX01128468.1_pt1 | contig 15067 bp, 17 predicted proteins | sample 654561 | NCBI WGS metagenome assembly LSQX01 (sample SAMN04489861, study PRJNA283612) | anaerobic digester metagenome | isolation source: 4 biogas reactors fed with cattle manure at either 37C or 55C with and... | place: Denmark: Kongens Lyngby | collected 2014 | reverse complement strand
TTCGGCAATCTTCAGGTAGGCGCTGTAAAAAGGGGTGGAGATCAGCCTGCGGTGAGATGCCGTCATGAGAAAAGTCGGTTTATGCACGATGCATTGCTGCATCGGTTGTCTCAAGGCGACAAGTTTCTGGATGTGATCGGCGATCCCGTCCACCTCGCCCGTACCCAGAAAAAGATCCACTTCAGGCAATTCCCGGGCTATTTCCCGACCGTAGCGCTGGGGCAGGCAGCCCGTTACGACGAGATGCCTGCATGGGCCGACGGTTTTCCACTGGGCGAGGCGCAGGATTTCCTCGATCGATTCTTCTTTAGCCGGCAGAATGAAGGCGCAGGTATTGAGAAGCAGGACTTCCGCTTCCTCCTCATGATCGGTAATCGAAAAACCCGCCTCTTCCAACGAGGCGGCCATCACCTCCGAGTCGACCAGATTTTTCGGACAGCCAAGACTGACAATGTGTAGTTTTTTCCCCATCATCTGGAAACTTTGCGAGCCAAAACCTTACGAGGTTTGACCCCATCGGAGGGGCCCACGATCCCTTCCCGTTCCATTTGCTCGATGATACGGGCTGCGCGGTTATAGCCTATCTTCAGATATCGCTGAACAAGGGAAATCGATGCGTGCCCGAGATCCGTGATCAGTTCCACGGCCTCGTCGTACTTCTCGTCAAATTCCCTATCGTCCCGTCCGGGTTCTTCTTCATCCGGTATTTCCGCCGTGATGGATTCATCGTATACAGGTTTCGCCTGTTTCCTGACAAATTCAACGATCCGATTGATTTCCTTATCCGACACAAAGGCTCCATGAATCCGGGTTAAGCGGGATGTGCCGGGGGGGATGAAAAGCATGTCGCCTGCGCCCAACAATTTCTCGGCCCCGTGGTCATCCAGGATCGTGCGGGAATCAACTTTGGATGAAACCTGAAAGGAAATACGAGTGCGGAAATTGGCCTTGATCAAGCCCGTAATGACATCCACCGAAGGGCGCTGAGTGGCGAGAATCAGGTGAATTCCCGCTGCACGCGCCATTTGGGCAAGACGGGCCAGGGATTCTTCGACATTTCGCTGGGCAACCATCATCAAATCCGCCAACTCGTCGATTACGATGATGATATAGGGAAGCTTCTGCAGGGGCATAGAGGGAAGCGCTGCATCCTGTGCCACCGGAAGCAGGGTTTCCTCATCTTCATTTTCCCCGGACACGCCCTCGTTCATCCAGGGGTTTGTCGGATCGGGCATGGTTTCCTTTCCCGTTTCCACAGCCCTCCGCTCCAGGATCTTGTTGAACATGTCGATGCTTTTCGCCCCCAGGGTGCTGATCATCTGGTAGCGGCGTTCCATTTCCGAAACGGTCCATTTAAGGACCTGAGAGGCTTTTTTCGGGTCCACGACCACCGGGTGGAGCAGGTGCGGTATGCCCTCATAGGCCGCCAGTTCCAGGCGCTTCGGGTCGATCATGAGGAACTTGGCCTCGTCGGGGGGGACCCTGAACAGGATGCTGCAGATCATGGCATTCAAGGAGACACTTTTGCCTGAACCGGTGGTGCCGGCGATGAGAAGGTGAGGCATCCTGATCAAGTCGGCAATCACGGGAGCCCCGACAATATCCTTTCCCAGGGCGATGGGCAATCGGCCCGTGCTGTGGATGAAGTGGTCGCTGTCCAGGACATCCTTCAGATAAACAGATTCACGCTCTGGATTGGGGATCTCGACACCGACAACCGCTTTCCCCGGAATAGGAGCGATGATCCGGATACTTGGAGCGCGGAGGGCGAGAGCCAGGTCATCCGTCAACGTTGTGATCTTGGCGATTTTAACGCCGGGGGCCGGTTCGAGTTCGTACATGGTGATCACCGGACCGGGACGAACCTCGACCACCTTGCCTTCGACACCGAAATCGGCCAGTTTTTTCTCGAGAATTCGTGAATTGGCGATCAGGGTTTCTTTTTTCACTCTCATGTTTTTATGAGGCATTTCATTCAGGAGACTCAGAGGGGGGAGACGAAAAACGCCTCGTTCCAGAACGAAATCAAAGGGAACCTGTTCTGTTTTTTTTGATTCTTCCGGAGCCGGAAACGGTTTGGGGGGGGGTGTTTCCGTGGGGGTGGCAATTTTTGGAGGCATTTCCCTTGCGCTGCGAGATTTTTTCGTGCGATTGAAACGATTTCGCAGGCTTGAGAAGATCCTATGTATCCTGAGCCAGAAAAAAACGGATACGCGGGAAAGTATTTGTGCCGTGAAAACAACGGAAAAATTACTCATGATCATGAGGGATATGAACCAAATCGATGTGGCGATCAGGATGGTTCCGACAATATTGAGACGATTGTCGAGCAGCGAAAAAACCCATAACCCCAAGAATCCTCCGGAAGGGAGTTCGATACCGAACATGAGGCGATTTCCCAGAGCCACATGCACGATGATCGAGGTTGAAAACACAAGGCCGGTTATGCCCATCAGATGCAGGAATTTGATCCGGAAGGTTTCATCGGTCAGGTATCGATAAGCGGCCATGAACAGAAGCAGGGGCAAAAAAAAGACGCTCCAGCCCAGCAGACGGATGAGAGAGTCCGCAGTGTAGGATCCGAGGAGGCCGATTAAATTGTCGACGTTGCCTTTATCGGCAATATAGTGTGTGAATGAGGGATCGGCAGGAGAGTAGGAAAGCAAACAGAGCAGAAAAAAGAGACCCAGGGAAATATGAATTACCCCCTTGACTTCCCGTATTCTTTTCAAGTTTTTGCTTTTGGTCATTGATACGTTTGATTTCTTTCGGGTTCTATTTATTCTTTCTGACATGATCCTGAAAGTGTTGCTTGATGGTGAGATTTTCCCCTGTTTCTTCCAGGGAGGCCAACATGCGTGCCGTTGAAATATCGAGCTTTAGTCTTCGTATCTTGTTATCGTATGCGTAAAGCAATTTTTTTTGTTCTTTTCTTTTGTCGATTTGCATGAAGGGGTTGGCATCAAGATTGTGCTGAATCTCATCGCGGGTCCGTATGATTTTTTTGAGGACGGCTTTCATTTTCTCAATTCGTTCTTCCGGGGTGTTGTTCCCAGGGGATTCCTCAACCGGTTCCTCTTTTTGCAACGATGCTTCCGGTTGGGCCGCCGGTTCGTTTTCCCGCACCGGCTCTTTCTTGACGACCTTACCCGGAGGGAGGGTGGGTTTGTTGACAACACCATAGGTGACATGTTTTTTCATGCGGGCCTGTGTTGGTTTGAGGCAGACGTCAACAACAAAATCGCCTTGGGCTGTCGAGAAGGGAATGACGATGCTGGGCGCTTTCAATATATGATTGATCGTATGACCTGCCCCGACGACAACCGAGGGGATGGCCGCATAAACATTCAGGCCGTTTCTTTCCATGTGGGTGCGGGCCACCCCGGAGATCATGTTGGTCAATTCTCCCACCGCGTCAAGGACTTCCTGCGAGGGTTCTGTATAGTCTTCACCCAGCATCTTGGTGACAATGCCACAGATGCAGTCTGTGTGAAAGCTTACCGCCAGGGAGCCGATCGCATCTCCGGTTATGCCGATGATACCGGAGACATCACCATGAGCGACATCTCCTTTTTTTAAGAAGGCTTTCCCGGAAACGGCATCCGTAAAGGCCATGGTTTTCAGAACCTCTGTTGCCCCGTACAGGAATGGATTAATGAATCTGACGTCCATACAAAAGCTTTACCCCCCTATCGTTATCTGATTTTTGGAAACCAATGCCTGCATCATCCCAACATGCTTTTTCGCCGCATAAAACGAAAGATTGCCAGGGCCGCTTCAGGCCGTGCCCAAGAAAATCGGTTATCTATCGACGCAGATGGCCTTGAGCATGGCTGTCTGACACCCTTTCTCCTTGAAGGCGCCTATCCCTGTAATATAATGGTTAACCATGACTTTTCGCTCGGGTCCACCATGATCGGAGGGATCCCCTTTTAGGATATTCCTTCTGTTTTAACCCTTCCTTCGTAATGCTCAACGATGATGCCCCTCACTTGCCCGATCAATTCACCGTGTTTTTCCGCAGTGCAATGACTGACGTCAACAGGCTCGCTGATGACTATGGTCATCTCGCCGGGCGTGATTTTCAGGGAACCCTTCGGCCATATTTGGTTGGCGCCAATAATGGTTACGGGCACAATAGGCACATTTGCCCGGATTGCCAGCAGGAACATTCCGGACTTAAAGGGACCGATAGTCCCGTCGGAACTCCTTGTGCCCTCCGGAAAAGACATGACGGATCGATTTTCGTGAATTTTCACTACGGCTTCTGCGAGGCTGTTCATGGCCCTGTCATGGTTTTCCCGGTCAATGGGAATGTAGCCCGCCGCCCTCATCGCACGGCCGAAGACGGGGATTCGGAAAAGTTCCCCTTTGGCTATCCACCTGAATTCCCCGGGGATGTGTGCCAGGAGGGCAAAAATATCAAAACCGCTTTGATGGTTGGCCATGAAAATTTGCGGTCTGCTCGTGAGTACGTTTTCCCGGCCGAAGACATGCACATGAGCTCCGGAGATTTTGAGAAGAAGCCGGGCCCAATTCCGTGCGATCTGGTGGATTTTTTCCTCTTTTGGCGAAAAGAAGGCAACCAAAACGGCATACAGGGAATAGATAGCCGTTACTGCGATCCCGATTGTCAAAATTCCCAAGGAGCGGACCATCATTTCCCTTGTATCATTGTTATTATTGACGAAGTCGTAAACAGTTCAGATTTGCAAAACTATTTTGTCCGGACAGGGTGAAATGATCTCGTGAGAATTTTCAATGACGAACCTTTTCCGACTTTTGCAAGACCCCTTTTGTTGACGTGACCACTCCCCCCCTCAATCCATTTTTTCCTATAGGATTGTGATGATTTAGTCAACCCGGAAAGCACCCCATACAGACCAAGATCCTAGTCCTATGAAAGTCCGGACCCCGTGCAACCGGTTCGGTATCCTATAAAAGATTGACAAAAATGGTTTCCAATAATAGCATTGGCGCCTTTTTAATACCTGATTCGAAAAGGGAATGGGTGGCTGTTGATGGATAGGAACAGGGCCTTGGAACTCATTGGCCGCTTTCCTGAGGCGAAGGTGCTGGTGGTCGGCGATGTCATGATCGATCATTTCATCTGGGGCAGCGTTCGGCGAATATCGCCGGAGGCACCTGTGCCGGTCGTTGATGTCGCCAGAGACGAGATGCTTTGGGGGGGGTGTGCCAACGTGATGAACAATGTTCATACGATGGGCGGTCAGGTGTTTCTCTCTGGCGTGATTGGTGCCGATGTAACCGGTCAGGCCTTGCTACGGGAATTTAACGAAAAGAACATACCCGTATCCGGAATAATCATTGATCCGGAACGGCACACGACACTGAAGACCAGGATCGTCGCCCATAACCAGCAGGTGGTGCGCTTCGATCGGGAGTCCAGAAACAATGTCTCACAAAGGGACATCGATAAAATTCTCAACTATATTTCTGGATTGATCGCTCATCTTCATACGATCGTCATTTCCGATTATAATAAAGGCGTGGTCACGACGGAACTCCTTGACGGTATCAGGGAGATGGTCTCCCGGAAAAATGTATGGGTTTGTGTTGATCCGAAACGGGGCGACCTGTCCTTTTATCGTGGTTTTGACATTATTACGCCGAATCATCGCGAGGTGGAACGTGCTTTGGGGATCGAGGACATCAATGGTAATGAAGAGGGAAAAGAAGAATTGATCCGGGAAAGGGTGATTCGCCTCATTGATGAACTGGGACTCAAGGCATTGTTGATCACGCGCGGCGAGGAGGGGATGAGCCTATATGAATCGGAGGGTGTCGTGACCCATATCCCCGCCCAGGCCCGGGCCATTTATGATGTTACAGGTGCCGGTGACACGGCCATCGGGATCTTCTCGCTATGCCTTGCGGCAGGGGCGACGTTCCGGGAAGCGGCGGAGATTGCAAATTATGCCGCCGGCATCGTTGTAGGGAAGGTCGGTACCTCGACGGTTTCTCTGACTGAACTCCGGAGGGCTTTGTGAGCATTCCTAAGCCGGCCGATGCGGTCAAACTCATTGTAAGTATCCTTGCTGTAGACTCCGGGCAGTTGAACGGTGTTTTGCAGCGGTTGTGTAATTTTTACGGCGTGCCGGATGTGGTCGGTCCTCCCCTGGCGTTCCACTATACAGACTATTATTCGCCGGAGATGGGAACGACTTTGATCAGACGTTTTATCGCTTTTCAGCGGTTTATCCGTCCGGAATCTCTGCCGGATATCAAGATTGTGACCAATGTCCTGGAAGAAAAGCAGATGGAGGAAGGTCGCCGGAAGGTGAACCTTGATCCCGGATACATATCGTTGGCCCATTTGGTTCTTGCGACGGGGAAGGGGTACACCCATCGGCCTTATCTCCGAAAAGGCATATATGCCGATTTGACCCTGCTGTTTCAGGACAAGACATTTCGTTCGCTGCCATGGACTTATCCTGATTACGCAGCCCCGAGTATGATCCATTTCTTCAACGAAATCAGGCGTCGATACATCACACAGATGAGGCAAGGTGAGGGGAAAAATCTACAGGAAGCGTTTTAGATATGCCATGACATGGGGAGTGTCTCTGAACGGTGGATGATGACCACGCAAATCTGGAGCCATGGGTATGATAAAAAGTATGACCGGCTATGGGAAAGCCGAAGCCTTGTTGGAAGGGAAAAAATATACGGTTGAAATCCGTTCTCTGAATCACCGCTATCTGGAAATTTCTTTACGGCTACCCGGCAGTCTGTCCGTTTTGGAAACGGAGATTAAAAGGAGAATTGCTGAGCGATTTTCCAGAGGAAGAATTGAAGCAACCGTCCGGATCGACGCAAATGGGAGCATGGAAGAAGGCAGCCTGGATTTGAACCTGCCCCTCCTCAAAAACTATTTTATTCTTCTTCAGAGGCTTAAGAGCGAGTTCCAATTGAAAGGTGATGTGACCCTGGAGAATTTGACCGGATTCAAGGATGTGTTCGTTCCCAGGGAAGAGGGGGTAAATGTAGAGTTGCTTGCGGGGCATATTGCTACAGTTCTGGACGAGGCGATTGTATTGCTGACGGAAATGCGAGTAAAAGAAGGGGAAATGCTTCTGATTGATTTGGAGGAGCGAGTCATTAAAGTGGAGGAATGGCTGGGGCGGATTTCAGATCGGGCGCCACGTTGTGTTCAGGAATATCAGAGACGCCTCATCGAGCGAATCCGCGAATTAACGAGTGGTGTTGATGTCGACGCCGCCCGGTTGAGCCAGGAAGTGGCCATCATGGCGGATAAAAGCGATGTAACAGAAGAAATTGTCCGTTTAAGCAGCCACATCAGTCAATTCCACGAAATGTTACGGACCGGGGATGCTGTAGGAAGAAAAATTGATTTCCTCATTCAGGAGATGAACCGCGAGATCAACACCATTGGCTCCAAAACGGGGGATTTGGAGATATCAAGGCATGTTATTGAAATCAAAAGTGAGCTGGGCAAACTGAGAGAGCAGGTGCAGAATATTGAGTAGTGTCCATACCATAAGTGACTCCGGCCTTTTCCTTGTCGTATCCGCACCGTCGGGGACGGGCAAGACCTCCCTTTGCCGGGAATTGATGAAGAGGTTCCCGGGTATCCGGTTTGCCGTTTCCCATACATCCCGTCTTCCTCGGCCGGGAGAGGTGGATGGGAAGGATTATCATTTTGTATCCCGGGATGAATTCGAAGCGATGATTGCGCGGGCCGAGTTCGTGGAATGGGCGGAGAATTACGGTAATTTGTACGGGACATCTGTCGCCTCGCTGGAGGCTTTGGTGAAAGAGAACCAGGATGTTATTCTGGATGTCGATACCCGTGGCGCCAAGGCCCTGAAGAATCATTATGCCGGTGCGGTGTTTGTCTTTATTCTTCCCCCTTCTCTTGAGGAACTAAAAAACCGCTTGAAAAACCGGGGACATGACGATGAGGACGCGCTGGATGTTCGATTTGCCAATGCCATTAAGGAAATGGCTGAAGTAAAGTGGTATGATTATGTCATATTTAATGATGAGTTGTCCGTGGCAATTGATCTCCTGCGGGCTATCTATTTAGCCGAGAAAAATCGTAGCGAAAGAAAAAAGAGAGAGATTGAAAAACTTTTATTAAATCGGAGGTAAAATCAGTTATGGCAAGGATTACAATCGAGGATGCCCTGGAAATGGCGCAGACCCGTTTCGGCCTCGTAATGTTGACGGCACAAAGGACAAGGCAGCTTTTAAAAGGATCCGCACCCCTGACGGATATCCGTAACAACAGGGAAATTGTGGCCGCGCTTCGCGAGATCGCCGCGGGGAAGGTGACCTACGCGCATCCTGAGTATCTAAAAGGCGCTAAAGAAGATTTCAAACCTATAGCCGATGATATGGAATTTATCGGTGATGAAGATTATGCCGAACCCGAACTCTGATCTGCGGCGGAAATTGATATTTGCCCTCGACGTGGGCGAGGAACTGGAGGAATCCTTGTCTTGGGTAGACCGCTTGGCCGGCCATGTTGGTTTATTCAAGATCGGGAAAGAGGCTTTCACCCATTTCGGGCCCGAGATCGTTTCTCAGGTTCGACAGCGTGGTGGTGACGTTTTTTTGGATCTGAAATTTCATGACATCCCCAACACGGTGGCGCGTGCGGCGGAAGCGGCGACCAGCCTTGGGGCATTCATGTTCAATATCCACGCCTCAGGTGGGCGGAAGATGATGGAAGAAGCTGTTCTGGCCGCGAATGTCTTCTCACAGAAGAAAGGCTTGCCCATGCCGGCCGTCTTGGCGGTCACCATCCTTACCAGCCTCAATGATCAGGATCTGAAAGAGATCGGCTTTCGCGGGACAACGCAGGAAGCTGTTCTGGCGCTAGCGCGAATGGCTCAGGACACGGGTGTTCATGGTGTTGTCGCTTCGCCCCAGGATATCGAGAATGTTCGGGCAGCCTGCGGGCGGGATTTTCTTATTGTCACCCCTGGTATCCGGGGGTTGGAAGCCCCTGCGGATGATCAGAAACGCACCCTGTCTCCTTCGGAGGCCATGTCTCTGGGGGCTGATTATCTGGTCGTCGGAAGGCCCATTCGTCACGCCCCAGACCCCGCATCGGAGGCCGATGCCATTGTTGCTGAAATGGTGAGGGGTTTAGCCTGTCACAGTAAATCTCTATAATACGCAACAAATTCGTCAATCTTCTGGACAATCGGGTTTTCGCCGTAGTATAAATTGTTGGTGTTTCACTGGAATTTATCAAGAACCTCTCTGACCTCATCCTTCTACGAGACGTATGTCAAAAAAGGATTTCCCCAACTATAGGACATGGAACTCATATACGGTATTAATCCTTTGATGGAAGCATTAAAGGGCGAGACGCCAGATATTCAAACCCTGTTCATCGCTGGGGGTCGGGAAGGGGACAATATTCGGAAAATCCGGCAGTTGGCCTCGGCGAAGGGGATCCCCGTGCTCTACCGGAAACGTCAGGAATTGGATCGGCTGGTGGGCAACAGGTTTCATCAGGGTGTTGCGGGTATGCGCCGTCATTTCCGTTATGCAACCGTCCAGGAAGTATTGGCCCACCAGCCGAAGGGCGCCCTTGGTGATCTGGTTGTGCTCCTTGACGGGATCACGGATACGCAAAATCTGGGAGCCCTGATCCGAACTGGGCATTGTTTGGGTGTCAATGGTTTCATCATTCCCGAGAATCGATCGGCGTCATTGACGGCATCGGTTCTAAAGGCTTCTGCCGGTGCCATGCTCCATACTCCCGTCGCTATGGTGGTCAATCTGGCCAGGACGATCGACTACCTGAAAGAAGAGGGTTTCTGGGTCTATGGTGCGGATGCAAGGGGAAATTCGGATCCCGGGATCTTCGACCGGGTAAAAAAAGTGGCCCTGGTAATGGGAAGCGAGGGGAAGGGCATGCATTCGCTCGTGCGAAAAAAATGTGATTATCTGGTGTCTATTCCGATGAAGGGGAAAATCGATTCCTTAAACGTCTCTGTTGCCGCAGGGATCATTATTCACAATGTCGTCAGGTTGTGGAACGAAAAGCAGTCGGCTGAGCGTTTTACCGATCAATAAATATTTACCTTGCTCCAGGGTGGAGGAGATGTGTTCCGATCATTTCAGTGAAAGTTTCACGATTAACAGAGGTTTAGTCTTGATAAATTAACGAGGTTAGGGCAATATCGTACCCGCTCTGATATTTCTGAACAAAAAAAGATGTTTTTTACCAGGGGAGGAAACATTATGCCCGAATTTTTGTGGGAGGCAACGAACAGAAAAAATGAGCGGAAAAAAGGAGAGTTGGAGGCCACCGATGAAGCCGCACTGAGAGGGCAGCTTCGACGTCTGGGGTATCGGAATATCAGTGTCAAAAAGAAGCCGAAAGATCTGTTGGAGTATCTTCCCTTCCTGCAGAAAAAGGTTAAAGAAAAGGACGTAGTCGTTTTTGCACGAATTTTTTCGACCATGATCAATGCGGGTTTGCCCCTGATCCAATGTTTGAACCTTCTGGCAGAACAGGAAAAAAACAAGGTCTTTGCGAAAATCATTCTTACCATCAGGGAGGATATCGAGGGTGGCTCGACCCTCTACNNGGCGCCATGACCTACCCGGCAACGGTGCTTCTCATTTCCGTCGGTGTGGTCAGCCTGCTCCTGCTCAAAGTCATTCCCGTATTTCAGAAAATGTTTACTGATGTGGGGGGTGAATTGCCGCGACCTACCCAGATTTTAATCAACGCCAGTGAATTCATGCAGAGTAACTTTCTCTATATGGTAATCGCTGTCGTAATCCTAATTTTTGTCTTTAAACAATTTTACAAGACCAGAAAAGGCCGTTATCTTGTTGATAATTTTCTTCTCAAAAGTCCTGTTTTTGGACCGCTGCTGCGCAAGGTTGCAGTAGCGAAATTTACGCGAACCCTGGCAACCATGATGTCCTCAGGGGTGCCTATTCTTGAAGGATTGACCATAGTGAGCAAGACAGCGGGGAACGTGATCATTGAGAGGGCCCTAATCAACACCCGACAGAGTATCAGCGAGGGAAAAAGTATTGCGGAACCCCTTCAGGAAAGCGGTGTTTTCCCATCCATGGTGGTTCAAATGATCGCTGTTGGAGAATCAACCGGTGCCCTTGATGCCATGCTCACGAAAATCGCTGATTTCTATGACGATGAAGTGGATGTCGCCGTGGAGGCGATGACTGCGCTACTTGAGCCGTTCATGATGGTTTTTTTGGGTGGTGTGGTCGGCGGCATGATTATCGCGATGTATCTGCCGATTTTCCAGATGGCTTCCGTGGTTGGTTAATAACCGAGGTTTCTACCAAGATTGGTCGGGATGGCGCGATTTGAACGCGCGACTCCTGCGTCCCGAACGCAGTGCCCTACCAAACTGGGCCACATCCCGACGGCGTGTTTATACATAATTCGTCATCAAATGTCCACGATTTTTTCTAGACGCGTGTCCTCTTGCCAAGATCCCTGTTGACAGAACAAATGGCTTATGTCAAAGGCAGCTTTTCCGATGGCACAACTTGAAAAGGAGTTGAGGCATGATCGTTTACAATCGGAGATGTGCGAAGGGCCATACGTTCGAAGTCTGGTTCAAGGACGGCGCTGTCTTTGCCGATCAACAGGAAAGAAAAGTAATTTCCTGTCCTGTCTGTGGTCGTGTCAACAATGAAATAGCCCCTTTTCCCATCACCCATATTGGGAAGGAGGGTTCTTCTTTCAGACCTTCCCAGAAAAGACCCGAGGAACTATCGCTGCATAAGGCTCGTGATCTTTTCAAGAATGACATTGAACACCACCTTGAGGATGTCGGGGATCGTTTTGCGGAGATGGCTGTTAAAATATCCAGGGGGCTCGAAAAGGAGAAAAATATTTGCGGGACGGTGACGCAAAGCGAGGAAGAGTACCTAGAGGAACAAGGGGTCGGTTTTTTAAAAATTCCTGTTGTGAAACTGAATAGTTGATATTATTCCAATGAACCGATACCCACAGGATATTTAGCAATGGAAAATGTTAAAATAACATGATTTTTTCTGTTTTGACTGACGATGTACAATAGTTACTCAAATATCGCCGATGCTATCGGCAATACGCCTCTCGTTGAAATTCGACGCCTGAATCCCAACAAAAAGGTCAGGGTGTTTGCGAAACTCGAGAGTTTGAATCCCGGGGGGTCCATCAAGGACAGGATCGCTCTGTACATGGTCGAGGAGGCGGAAAAACGTGGAGAGTTAACCAAGGACAAGATCATTCTGGAGGCGACCAGTGGAAACACCGGTATCGGTTTGGCCATCGTTGCGGCAGCCAAAAGCTATCGTCTCTGCGTCATTATGCCGGAATCGGCGAGCGAAGAGAGGAAAAAAATCCTGAAAGCCCTTGGTGCCGAACTGGAATACACACCCGCCAATCTGGGAACGGACGGGGCGATTGAAGTGGCTTATCGGAAGATTCGTGAAAACCCTGACCGATACTTTGCAACNNGTTTAACAACCATGAAAATGTTATGGCCCATTACTATGGAACGGCCGAGGAAATCTGGCGTCAGACAGAAGGCGCGGTTACCATGGTAGTCGCTGCTTTGGGTACGACCGGGACGGCCATGGGAATTTCCGGTAAGCTGAAGGAATATAACCCGGATATTCGAATGATTGGGGTGGAACCCTATTTACAGCATAAAATTCAGGGCCTCAAGAATATGAAAGAATCTTACCGGCCTGGGATTTTCGATAAAAATCGTCTTGATGAAAAGACGAATATTCTTGACGAGGATGCCTTTGCCATGGCTCGCAGGATGGCACAGGAAGAGGGGATCTTTGTCGGCATGAGTTCGGGCGCGGCGATGCATGTTGCGCTCCAAAAAGCCAAAGAAATGACGGATGGGTTAATCGTTGTCATCTGTCCCGATGGTGGCGAGCGGTACTTGAGTACGGAACTGTTTGCTGACCAGAAAAATTCGACACTGAAACTTTATAACAACCTGACCCGTGAAAAGGATTTTTTTCGACCGATTAATCCCCAGTTGATTCTCATGCATTCATGCGGTCCAACCGTTCATGACATCCCCCATATCGGCAGTCTTCGACGCTTTGTCGTGTCGGACTTGATCCGGCGTTACCTTGAATATAAAGGCTATCCGGTACGTCATGTCATGAATATCATCGATCTCGCCGACCGATCCATCAAAGGAGCGGAGCGGGCCAACACGGATTTGTTGGGATATACCCAAAAGAACATGTCAGCCTTCCTTCGCGATATGGATACCCTGAATGTCAAAGGAGGGGATGAATATCCGCGGGCCAGCGATAATGTGCCCCAAATGATGGAAATCGTAGAAAAGCTGGTTGCGAAAGGATTCGCCTATGAAAAATTACGTTCGGTTTATTTCGATATATCGAAGCTCCATGACTACGGGAATCTGTCCAATGTAGATTTGAAACAGGTCAAGTATGGCTTAACAGTTGATCTGGATGATTACGAAAAAGACAGTCCGGGTGACTTTACCCTGTTGAAAAGGACGACCCTCAATGAACTTAAAAGAGGAATTTATTTTCAGACCCGATGGGGCAACGTTCGTCCGAGCTGGCATCTTGAATGCGCGGCCATTTCCTTGTGTCATCTTGGAGAAACCATTGATATTCATTCCAGTGGTAATGATATCATATTTCCGCACTGCGAGAACGTCATGGCCATTGGTAAGGCCGTGACAGGGAAAATGATGGCGAATTATTGGGTGAATACGGAATTAGTCATGACGGACGGCAAAAAAATGTCGAGGTCCTTGGAGAATACGATGACCATCGAGGGCTTGGAGAAAAAAGGTTTTTTCGGAAAGGAAATCCGTTTTTTCCTGCTGGGTTTGCACTATAGGAAGCCCCTCAATTTTACATGGGGCGCTCTGGAAACAGCCAAAAATACAGTAAAAAGAATAGATGGTTTCATTCAGCGCCTTCTTCATCCTTCTGATGGACCTGGGTTCCCCGATACGGACCAGCTATTGTATGCTCTTAAAAAAAACTTTTCTGATGAACTGGATGATGACTTGAATGTTTCAGGTGCGCTCGCCGCCCTGTTTGAATTTATCAGGCGAATAAATTCACCGTTGGTTGATGGCCTTCTTCGTGTCAGGGAAAAGGAAGGAATTCTCGAAGCCATGAAGAAGATCGATTCCGTTTTAGGGGTGATGACCTTTCAGGAACAGGGCCTTTCCCAGGAGGTGATGCATCTTCTGCGTTTAAGGGGGGAATCAAGGGAAAGGGCTGATTGGGAAACAGCCGATCGTATCCGACAGCAATTATCGGAGATGGGCATTGATGTGCATGATACAAAGACCGGCATGACTTGGACATTAAGACGATGAGGCATAACCAGGAGCAGCTTCGCATCAAGGCAAAGCTGCTCGGTGAGAGAAAGGCCCCATGCCTTTTCATAAACTTTGGAATTGTATTTTTATAATCACTTCTGTCTAATTCAACGAAAGTTGGTTCCGCGGGTACATCAACGATGGTGGTGTATAAGAGATGTTGGCGGCCCGCCCAGAAATTCCTGACGAGAATTTGCGGCGTTATTGCAGAACGCTTTTACGGCTATCAGTTTGGCGGTTTGAGTGCCCGGTCCCGCAAGGTTCCTGTTTGTGATGTTGGACAGAATCATTTTATTATGGATTCGGGCGCTTGTTTCGTATGGGTACCGGGCGCACGGCCTGTTCCTGTGATCGAGGAAAATATCGGACACGGTATGGTTCCGCCACTCAAAGATCTTGAGGGGCTGAGATTAATCTGAGGTGAAGACGCTCCGTGGATTAAGGCGGGAAACTTCGCCTAAAAGAAATTTCTTGACAAAGATCGTGAATCAAACTAAATTCCGCATTTCTCATTTAGAGGAGCGCGTGTGCCTGCAATATAAAAAGGTTGGCCTTTAGGCGGGATTGAAACATAGCAGCTGGCGTAGCTCAACAGGTAGAGCAGCTGATTTGTAATCAGCAGGATGCGGGTTCGAGTCCCATCGCCGGCTCCAGCATATACGTGGAGGGGTTCCCGAGTGGCCACAGGGGGCAGA
>LSQX01241337.1_pt1 | contig 15068 bp, 5 predicted proteins | sample 654561 | NCBI WGS metagenome assembly LSQX01 (sample SAMN04489861, study PRJNA283612) | anaerobic digester metagenome | isolation source: 4 biogas reactors fed with cattle manure at either 37C or 55C with and... | place: Denmark: Kongens Lyngby | collected 2014 | reverse complement strand
ATGAAACGGTATACCCCGAGGTTGCCACGAGCCTTCTCCTTCATTTTCTTTTTCAGTTCACTGCACCGTATGGAAGCCAGCTTATCCAGCACCTTCAAATCTGAAACTGCCTGTTTAACCAAGGGCCCTTCCAGATCTGCCTGCTGTCTTTCGCAGCAAAGTGTAAACGCATTTTCATCGTGCATGGAAAGCTCCATAACATAGTCGTGAATGCATGATGCCTTCTTTTCGAGAAGAACCGTATAGATTCCGCTCCATGCTTCAATAATGCTATCAATACCGCCTTTTTCATCCTGCAGCAGCTTTAATATCGTAACAAGGCTTTGAACACACCTGTCACGCAGGATATTTCGGTAAAGGCAGAGACCCGCTATCTTCAGCAGCAGTGTTTCGTACAATCTAATCACCCTCCGAATAAGTATATACCCAAATCTGGTAATGGGTGAGGTTATTATACCATGAATCCATGAAAATCATTGGATTTTCACTTGGTGCGAACGTAGTGCAACTGGGGCAGCCAGATATAGGCTGCGTGATTCATGATACAATGTTCTCGGGCACCCGTTCGAAATCTCTGATTTCGGTAACGGGTGAGGTTATTATACCATATCCAAGCTGTTGGCTCAATGAAAGTATTCGGCAGCCAGCGTAAAATATAGCATGAAAGCAGCATAATAAGCGTGCTTCAGGCGTTTATGATGAATTCATGACTCAATTTACCCAGATAAGAAACAAAGGGTGTGAGAATGAGAAGGGTGAGAGAAGACGAAGTCAAAAAGAAGCCGTTAGTGTTACAATGACACACGGCTTCAGGAAATTAGTTCATCCTGGTGATTGATGTTTCACCATTCATGGTGCAACATTAACATACGGCTTCAGGAAATCAATCTGTTTGATACAATCTGAGGTCTACCTGTAATAACGCTCTACGATTTTTCTAACCACCACTTCATTCTGAATCATGGTCCATATTCTTGGATCTTCCATGCCCAGTCTCCACAACGCAACACCGTTAACTCCCATATTCCAGGCGGTTGTAATTTTTGCCCGGATGCTGTCCGCATTTTCAAACCATACCTGATGAGGTTGACCCTGTGCATCCGTATATGCGAACCAGGGTGTTTGTCGGTTCATGTCAAACTGGATTACGCTTCCATATTGATTGGCCAATTGCATGGCTCTTTGATAGGATGCGTAAGAGCTTCTATTGGTTGCCAAATTGAAATCAAACCCAAAGACTGAAACAGCTGCGGCTATTTTGTACCAGGGCATCTTCGTTTTGGTATAGGCAAGAACTCTTCTCATCCAGGGAATAGAAACCGGAGGACCAGGGGGGCTTCCGGGCCATCCGTACTCGTTATACAACATGACAATGAATTCGTCCACGGCGCTGCCAATCACAGAATAGTCAAATGGATCGGAGAACGGATTAAAGGGCTCATCACTGACTCTTGATGGTACGGAAGCTGCTAAAAAATAGCCGCCTGGCCTGAATGCGTCAGCAATATCCACGTACAACTGGGCGAGATTATCGCTGTCCTCGGTGAAGGCATCTTCAATATCTATATTGACACCGTCAAAGTTATATTGCTGGATCAGCTGTATCAGATTCTGGGCGAATGCTCTTCGGTTCTGGGCAGAGGAAACCAGCTGCCGGACCAAATTTTTGGCTAATTCAGTACCGCCGGGCCTGTACAGAAGGTTGTGCACAACCGGAAGCACCTTAATATTGTTTCTATGCGCAATGGCCACCAACACCCGAATGTCCTGATCAGTGAACTGAAAGAATTTATCGATTTGGGTTGGGTTGTTCCTGCTGATTTGATACATGAACAGATCCAGTGATGACAGCGAAGACACATTTTCAACAAAAGAGGCATAGGAACCGGGTAAGCCGGGCCCTTCAGCCAGCGTGTAGAAACCAATGATCGGCTGAATCGGTCTGGTCGTGTCATGGGCGTCCAACCGGACAATGTTTTCAGAAATCCATCCGATTGCTCCGTTATAAAGCCCAACTTGATACCATCCGCTCTGATAGCCTGTAACAGGAAGTCGGGCCCCCTGTACCATGGTGGCAATCGGGGAGTAGTTTGTTCCCGGCCCGCTACGGATATTTGCCTGAGCCGTATTCACAATAACCTCGGTATAGAATGGGATCCGGATCCTTTGCCCTGCGAAAAAAATAGTACCCTGTATATTATTCAATTCTACCAATGCGGGTATGGTCGTGCTGAACAGACGAGCAAGGCTATACAGGGAATCCCCCGGCCGAATGGTATATTGGAATGTGTTTCCGGGAGTATAGGGGATGTAAAGTACCTGACCAATAGAAATGCCGGTGCCTGAAAGCTTATTTGCCTGTTGAAGTACATCAACAGTTGTGCCGAAAATTTGAGCGATTCGATAAAGACTGTCCCCGGCTTTCACGGTATACCACATAATAACACCTGCTAAATCAATTTCTTTCGTAACCAGTATATGAAACGGATTCAGGATGAGTGACGGGCGTGTTGTTCTGTTGTAAAATTCCAGTCCCAAAATGCCGATAATGATCTTGTAATATACCATAAAAAGAGGGTCTTCTCCTGTTTTAATTCCACCCCTTACAGGAAGGAGAATACGCTTTCATTTCTTAAGGAGTTGAGCGGATGAAGCTTACGATAAAAAGGGTTATGTCGATCATGGTAATCGCTTTTATTCTAACCGGTTTGTTTTTTCCATCAATACAACCGGTGTATGCGGCGGCCGGTAATAATGAATTTACGCCCACCTTTGCCTATAGCCAGGAAGTTGGCAGATGGGTGATTGAATGGCAGCCAATAGACGGCGCAAAAACTGTTTCGTTTCAATGGCATAACCCCGATGGTACATTTCAGGTGCGATCTGAGATACCACTTGTTCTGGAAGGTGGAAAAAACAGAATTTATATGGATTTCCAACCCGATCACATCTATGACTTAACCTTCAGTTTTGAGAACGAGGCCGCTGAGGCTATTCTTTTCCAGAACGAATATAATGTCTGGGTCACTCAAGAAACTGTATTTTTTCTTTCCGACATTACCTTTGAAGGGACATCTTTCAATGAGATGGCCGTTCTGGGAGGCCTGGCGGATGGGAATCCAAATCTTATCAAGTCCGAAGATGAAACACAGGTTATCCGCATTATCAGCGGTCAGGAGCCCCAAATGACCCTTCGTTGGAAGGTGCCCACCATATGGGAACCAGACACGGGTGAGATTTTGCATATTACCAATAAAGATGTAAACCTGAATCGGCTCGAATCGAGCAAAACCCCCCACGTTGATATCGACTTTAGTTATTTTCATATAAAAATGAATGAAGTTCAAGATGTTATCACAACGAAGGAATATCGAACCGGTTACAGTAATACGAATCAGGTAATTATCCGGGAGACCGGGAAGGAAGTATCGGGATTCGATTCATTGGGAAAGGTAACCACCGATGACCAGTTTGTTTCGTACACTCTGGATCAGACGAACGGAATCAGACCCGGAACCGAGTACGAAAAAATCAACATACGTCTTTATTTTTGGAATGAGACCGTGAATGAGCAGGCAATCTTTTCAAGGCTGAAATATGGTCATCAGGGCGGCGGCGGGTTTCCGATTGAAAACAAGGACAATATCTTTCAAACGATTGAAGGACGAATTGATTCGATGTTTACACCCATGATGTATGAAATGAGCAAGGTGGATGTGAACAAACTGGAGATCAGGATTTACAAGATTAAGAGCGAACACTATACCAAACTTTATTATGAGGTGCAGAGTGCGGGAACGATTATTGAGCTTCTGGAGGGAGCGGCCGATACCAATACCGGAATTAAAGTACCTGATGACAGCATTCCGGGTAGTACTGGCTGGGCCAGTGTGATTATTGATATTCCGCTTGATCAGAACGGTCAACATCCTGAGCACTACTATAGGGTTGTCGTGACCGATGACAATGCCCATACTCCGTTGGGGTCTTTGGCTATTGACCTGAGAACGCTGGGAAATGACACGGGTAAACCTCCCGTTCCACGGGAAATTCAGGTGAAGCCTGAATACAATTTAAAACAGGATGTAGTTTACTATAATCATGACCCGGCAGGTGAAATGATCAAAATCCCCTCTACGAACCTGAGGATTTCGTTTGAAAAGCCGCTGTTGTGGATGACGCAGCCGTGGGGGGATATCCAGACCGCCCCGGATGATGATAACGACTTTACGTTTCATATTCTTTTAAACACCTTGCTGACCGATGATGCGAAACTGGTGGAAACTAAAACCATCGGCGATCAGGAGGTCACAGTATTTGTCCCGGTAATCGAAAAGCGGGTGCTGACCTTCGACAAGCACGATCTTCACGAAGATCGCAACGACAGCAGACGTCTTGTTTACGAATTGGATGGGACGGATCTGTTTTATGATTTTGCCGCCAACGCCGCCATTGATTTCGAAAACAATGTGGACATGGACGGAAATGATCGCGCAGATTATCCAAGCTTTTTATTGCCGAATACAATGTACTATTTAAGAATGTTCTCAACACGGCGCAAAGACAACAGTACTGTTAACTGGGCTGCGAGGGAAGGTCTGGATGACAAAATCTCGTATATATCACCGGTTGTCAGCTTTACCACATATCCTACCCAGGATCTCCCAGTGCCACTGCCGAACCTAACCATTGAGCCAGATATCGAGCCTGAACCCGATCCGGATTCCGGTAAGCCTATATTCAACGGGGTTAAGGTTAGCTTTCCGAAAATCCTTGAAGGCAATGACTGGCTGGAATATACAAAAGCCACGGAGAACCGAAGGATTGTCTACGATCTGTATATCAGTGACTCAACGGACAGCTTTCAGCGTCTCGAACCTCCAAATATCCAAATCATCGAATCTTCAAGCATGGATCGCCTTGAGACCCTCTATCCGGATGAACACCCAGACCGTGGCATCTCCTGCCTGGTGACTCATTTTCCAAACGGGGAACAAGGGGAGCCGCTCAAGCCGAATACAACCTATTATTTCAAACTACAGGCCAAATTGTATGTCAACAATGAAGAGGAGCCGTTCCTTATCAGTGATGAAACACCGATCAAATCCATTACAACGCCAAAAACTGATTCAGGAAGCATGGATGACTTGGACAGAAAGCCCAGAACTCCTGTGGAGTTCACCATAGCAACAGGGGAAAATGGTGAACTGGAGCTGACCGATGCAAGGGTAACGCTGAATTGGCTGCATGCCGAAAACGATGTAACCTATGAAATGGTCTGCACAAAAGAAAGACTGGACAACGACTATGATTATACCCGGGATGATTATCATATTGGCAATAGCCGGGATCCGGGCTTTCTGGATGTCTATGGGAAGTATAAGCCGACACCATCGGATAAGGAACTCCATATTGATGTGATCCATACAGATCTAAAAGAGATCGGCTTTACTTATAACGAAGGGAATTCTAAGGTTGCACGGTTTCCTGTAAATCTTCCGTTCTTGAAGCCCAACCATCTTTACTATTTCAGCTTAAGGGCGGTCCGTAACCGTGGGCAGGAGGATGTTGCCTATAGTGATTGGGTTAGCATTCCGGTGACCACCAGGATGGTTAAACCGCCTGATTTTCTGGAAGCGGTAAATGATGTACAGCTTGGTTTTAAGGTAAGGCCGCTTGGAAATATTAAGGCCGAAGATATCAGGGTCTCTTTAAAAAAGGGATACCAGAAGGACGCATCTTATGTTGAACTGAGCAAGGCAAAATATTCCGTGGTCAAGGATAACAGGGATTATTACATACGCCTGTACGATCTGGAGCCGGATACCTGGTATGATATACAGCTCTTCTATAACTCGGGGAATACAACGATGTGGTACTACAGTGAAAACGAAGATTGGTATAAAACCAGGCGAGACCCGATTCAGCTAAAAACAAGGGATACGCTGAATGAAATAGAAGTTCGCTTTTCTGGCGAAGAAGACTTATATGAGTATTTTCTGGAGATCAGAAACGATGACGATGAAGATTACAGGGTCTTGCAATACGACAGGGATCCAAAGGACAGTGACTACGGATATACGCTGTTTGATGGAACAAGAGTAGCATTCTACCGTGAAAAGATAAACAGTTACATCGGTCGCGGCATGGAGAATAAGTATGTGTATTACGCGAAAATATCCAACGTAAGGTACAGAAGGAGCGACGGGACCTATGAAAGGCGTCCCCTTTTGTCCAATACAAGATATTACATCAAGGTGTGGGCGCGTAATATCGAAGATTCAGCTCATATTGGCCCAGTTACCGTGCGGACCGATTTCAGCCAGGACGATTATGACAAAGGTCATTTGGTGGATGAGATCACCGATATGTTCAACAACAAAGCTGATGGCTTAACCCGGAAGCTCTATTTCACTATCGATGAACTCGACAAAACAGCGAACCGGGTGCTTGTGAAAGGTGCAATGGTATCCAGCATGCTGAAGGTATCTGGTTACTCCAGTGTCTTGATAGATATCTCCAACGAAAAGCCCGGGGTTTCCAAGGATGTAATTCTCATTCCCATGGAGGTTCTAAGTACCCTGCAGGAAACGAGCGGACGACTAACCCTGAAGCTTTCCGGAGGGGAGTTAACCCTTACGGGAGAATCTGTGAAAACCGATGAGCTTCTGCAGCAGGCGGCTACAATACAGATGAAGGAAGCCATGCTGCAGTTGACCGTTGACCGGAAGAAAGATACTACGGTAGAGCCACCCTGGGGGCTCAGCCTGGGTTCAGCCGTTTTTGATGTGGAAATGCATGCTGTTGGCATGAAACGTACGTATACTGAAATAAACAAAATCATTTACGATATTCTGAAAGAGCCTGATGCGACTGGACCGTTCAAATATGGTATCCTGGAAAGGGAGCTTCTGAAGCTGCTTGAAAAAGAAACCACTCTGACCTACCAAAGTCAAGTAGAGCTGGATGGGCTGATCAGCAGCATCATAGACAGAGTGGAAGAAGAATTGTCCCTCTATATAAAAGATATTCTGGACGGCGGAAGGGGATTCTCAGCCTCCGTGGTAAGCCGGAAGGCTATTTCGGAGCTGTCTGGAGGGTTGAAGCTAAAAATGTTGCATGATGGCTTCCAGGCCCTTGCAGAACCCAAATTTCTACCATCCGGAGGAAGCAGCTGGCAGGAGCCGCGGGGAATTAAAGCCTGGATGTATCCGTATGTGCTGGTAACCTGCAAAACTCCGGGACAATATGCCGTGTTTCTCGTTCCTTCGCTGGCCATACCGGAGGAAGATGGGTTTATCGATCCGGATCTCAAGAGGCTGGCACAAAAATATAATTTGCAGAAAGTTTTTGGAGGCAAAAACCTGTATCCTGGTGATCATGTTTCCAGAGACAGTGCTGTAAGCCTTTTTGAGGTGATTACCGAAACATCGGCAGAAACCGCCGGGCTTTCTACTGCAGCAAAAGTAAGGTATTACAAGCTGGAAGATATCCTGCCCGTATCGGTTATACACGACATCAACCGGGCGCAGGCAGTTTGCCTGGTAATCGAAATATATGCGCATAAGACAGGCATATCTGCAGATGACATGCGCCCTGTGGTATACCGCTATATAAAGGATTCAACAGCCATGGAAGAGCCGATATACCATAGGCTTGTGATAGCTGTGGATCTTGGAGTTGCAAGCTTGGAGCCGGACGGTTCCTTTAAAGGCGAAAATCCGGCGACGGTTGAAGAGCTTTTAAAAGAAGTCATTAAGGTTTTGGAATTGCTGGGCGAGTGGTAGTAATGAAGCAAGTCGAAATCGATGAAATTAAGTAGTAATTGAGGGGCATATTCATCAACAATTCCGTGAAACACCGGTATGTTCCTCTGCATGTATGGGAGAGTCATTTATGTATAAAAACAGAAAGCTTATCATCAGGATTATTGCCTGGTTTCTGGTCATTGGAATGATAGCCGCTTATTTTATCAGCATTGCACTCAGTGCAGAGCAGGCTATACCTTCCACACCGCCGCAAAACGTTACTGTCGCAGATATTGCCTATGCCGATTCAGACGGGCAGAATTGGTATGCGGAATTTAGCTGGGGTGCGCCAACCTTTCCTGACATGGCCACTGGAGATCGAACCCAGACATTTTTTTTCAACCAGGTTGAGCGAGGTACAGGTAAGCTGTTAAGTGATGTCCTTCAGTTTACCATGGGAAGAACCGATACGTCGCTGGTGACGAGAAATTATGGGATAGAGCTTGAACATGGCATGATTTATGAGTTTTATGGTCGCTCCAAATACACCTATGGGGAATTGGGGGAGAATTCCTTTACATCTGGCAGGTCCAACAAGGTTAAATTTCTAACGGATGTAGAATTTGGTGCAGAACTGATTTCGGGAACGAATGAAATCAGGATTGTCTGGGATGATGTTTGGGACACAGACGGAAGGATAGATTATCGTATATTGATTTCTGACACATCCGGGTTTACGCAGCCGCCGTCCATACCCTACATTCTTGGCTCGGATATCGGAACCGAAAACAGCAGAGTTACGGTAAATGGAGAAACCTTGGAATATGTTTATACCAATGCATTGCCGGGAAGAGAATATTCCATCAAAGTAATTCCACTCACCAATACCGATGTAGCCAGTATTCCTGAAGACGAAATTCCTGTTGTCCGCGTCAAAACAGAAATCCTTCTGCGGGCTAAAAAAATGGGTGAAACAGGCGAAAACGTTCGATGGATGCTGTTTTGGGATCCTATTATCAAGGGCCCTATCGGCAGTTCCATTTTTACACGGGTTGAGTACAGGCTGTACAGGTATGATACATTAGGAAATGAGACCTTTTTCGCCCTGATAACCGATAGGGATCGGTACGAAATGAACCTGAAACAGGAGGATGTTGTAAATTATAAATACAAGATTGAAGCAGTTGCCTATAAAAACGATGGTGGAACCGTTTCATTCTATTCATCAGCACCAGTTTCATTAAAAGAGCAAATTCCAGAATATCCGGCCAGCCCGGAATTTGTCAGCAGCTTTCCCAAGGCGGATCCAGTACCCTTGGTATATGATGAGCTTGTTACGGATTCATCTGCCACACTCTTGTGGTTGGTGCCCGAAACCGGAGAGGGAAAGGTGGATACCGATATCTATTACGACCTGTACCTGGTGGAGGATCTTAGGGATATTAATTCTTTGCCGGTGACAAAAAAAATAGGTTCGAACCTGACGATGGGTAGGGAAAATGAAGTTAGGGAACTGGAAAGCGGCAGGTTGATCGGCTATCGCTACGATATAAAACAGCTGAACTCAAATGCTGTATATTATGCGGTGATGGTCGCAAAGAAAAACTTCCTGACCGAAAGTGATGATGGCAGCTTCATGGTGACTAAGCCATATGTATCCAAACCAGCTGTTAAGGTTATCATCACCCGGCCCGATACCGATACCGACAAACCGTGGGCTCCTCCTTCACCACCTTTTCGGTTGAAACCAGGGTCTTCCGCCACGACGACCGGATTCACGCTGCAGATGGAGAAATCATGGCTTGAAATGTTTCATCCAGGTCTTCGAAAATGGCTGTATGTTGTCCGGGAAGACGACCCGGAGGCTGGAGAAGACAGCGGTTTTTATAATGAAAACAATTCCTTTTCTTACGAAGAATATTTACATAATCTCAGCCTTCCTGACAGAGATCCGGACAAAAAGCCCGAAAGGAAAGCCGGATATGAAGCCGGCTCGGAAATCTCCATCCATTGCGTGGACTATACGGAAGCCGTGCGGGTTGTGAAAGAATTGAAGGAAAGAGATTATATTGTCTACAGTGATCTGAAGCAAAGTTACCTGCTATCCATCCAAAGACCAATTCCTCCTATAGCCGTGCCGAATTTGGAAGACCATCAGGTACAGGCTTTTGACATTCCTATCGACGGATTGGAACCCAACAAAACCTATCTGATATGGATTACGGTGAAGAACAGAACCGGCAGGGTGGAGTCGGAGCCGTCTGACCCGATTCTGGTCTCAACCCAACCCAGCAGGCCACCGATTGTTGAAATTCCTGTAGTTCCGACAGATTTGAAGGGAATTCCCGCAGATACCTATGTGGATCTGTTCTGGAGCACACGTCAGGGTTACAGCTATAACATCTGCTATGGCACGCAGGATGACAGGGGACAGGCAAAGAGTTCGGTAACGGTGACACCTTCGCTGCTTGAAAGCCAACCATGGTTTAGAATCGCTGGTTTACAGGCCGATACAATATACTATTTCTGGATCCAGGCCATTTCTCCTTCAGAGACGGGCGGGACGGTTTTGTCGGACTGGAGCAATTCCGTTATGGTAAAAACCGAGCCGTATGCGAAACCTCCAAGGCCAAGGGGCTTTGGTGTCAAGGATACCCCCGATGCGGTCTCTGAAACCTCTGTGTTTTATGAGTGGATACCGGATGAAACGGTAACCTTCATTTTGGAAATCTCAGAGAATGCTGATTTTACCGAATCAGTGGAATACGAAACGGATGAATCTGAGTATCAGGTGATGGGCCTGAAGTCCAACTACCGCTATTTTGCAAGGCTATACTCCTATAGCAGCGCAACAGGCCTGCGTTCAGAGCCCACTGCAGTTATTATGATTGTTACACGAAAAGGGCGTGGCGAATACGATGCGGATGTTCCAATCGATGATATACCTCTCGGTGATATCATTGAGGTTGATGCCATTTCCACCGATGGCGTTTGGAACGCAAAAGTTATTGGCATCAATGCACACCGGATTAGTGAAAAAATACGCCGGCCGGGGTTTGGTCCATTATCCATTGACCTCACAAGCCCGCCTCCCAATACGGAAACCATCCGTATAGAGCTTGACGGAGAAGTCCTCGAAACCCTGTCAGGGGTTCGAAAAAGCCTTCTTGTCAAAACCCCCGGTTTTGAGATGATTGTTTTACCGGGAAGTTTTCTCGGCGATACTTATTTCAACCTAAAAAGACAGCTTGGAGAAATCGCCGTCAGAGTCGAGATTAGAACGCCTGCCCACGAACTGGTGCCTGAGCCAAGAAGACAATTCGCACTGCCTGTGACACAGATTCAGGTGCTGGCAGGCAAGGATAGTTTTATACCTCTGAGTGGCTTTATCCGGCCGCTGAAGGTAACCGTCCCTGTGGAAGGGAAGGATGTGGAAAATATACAAATGCGTTATTTTGATACCGAAACGGGAAAATGGGGAGACATAGAAAACTCATGGCTTGCAGCAGAGGGCAAAATTGCTTCTTACCCTGTAAAAGGTGGTGCGCTTGCCGCAACCCGTATGAAAGCAGAAAACTACAGTGATATCGAAGGAAGCGTGCTGGATGTTTTGGTTCGGAACATTATGAGCCTATATCCGATGCCGTCATTACCTTCGGGCGAGCTGAAACCAGAAAAAGAGCTATCCGTTGCGGAAGGTATGAAGCATCTTTTGGATATCATCCCCTACGATTACACAAATGAGGACATCATTCGGACAGCAATGCGCGCGGGGCTATTAAACCCCGTGAATGTAAAGAGCGCTGCCGAACCTCTTAGGAGGGACGAAGCGATATATGCCGCAGTAATCCTGCTAGAGAAGAAGACAGGAATGCGCATAGCGAATCATGAGCACATCCTTATACAAGATGATGATCATGGTGGGATCATTACAGAGTATCGTCAGGCCTGTGCTTTCGCTCTGGTTAACGGCATTATCGATGCGAAAGAAAGGCTAAATCCAGAAAAGACCATCACCCGGGCCGAATTTCTATCGATCATGGAAAAAGTTTTAATGCTTGCTGGCGAGCTTTCGTGATGAGAACGCGTTACCAGTGATCAGAACTTTTGCATAAAGAGAAGGAATAATTTACAAAATAAAAAACGATGAAATTGGGTACATTCTGTCAGATCTTGTAGTATAATAAAAGGGGTTTCAATAATCGAAGCGGGGAACGAAATGTTCCCATGTTCGTATCGTCGCTTGATTGGTTGAAAATTCCATTTACTACTTTCGCATATATTTAGGAGAAACCGGTAGAAACCGCCTTAATAATGCGGTTTTAAATTGTACATAATAAATGCGAGAGCCTGAGAATTACGAAAAAATAGAAGAATAATTTACATAAGAAAAACAAGGGAGACAGAAAAAAATGGGTGTATTTGTTATTGACGGAGGTATCCCCCTTAAAGGATCGGTTCGCATCAGCGGCGCAAAAAACGCCATTCTTCCATCCCTTGCAGCTTGTCTGCTGACCGAGGGAAAAAATGTATTAAAAGATGTTCCCGACCTTGAGGATGTACATACCATGTGTGATCTGCTTACATCTTTAGGAGCGGACATCGACTTTAGACCACAAGAAAAGGAAATCACGATTGATACCACGAATATAACAGTTCACACCGCAACGTATGATCTTGTGAATACGATGCGAGCGTCCTTCCTCGTTATGGGACCACTCCTTGCAAGAAAAGGCATGGCTAAGGTCTCTCTTCCCGGAGGTTGTGCCATTGGCAGCCGGCCAGTAGATCTGCATCTTAAGGGCTTTTCGTCTTTGGGTGCAACTATCAATACAGGCCATGGATACGTTGAGGCAAAAGTAAAGGATAAATTGTCAGGAGCAAGGATATATCTTGACTTTCCAAGCGTGGGAGCGACAGAGAATATTCTGATGGCTGCTGTTCTCGCAAAAGGGCAGACAACTATTGAAAATGCTGCAACAGAACCCGAGATCATTGACCTTGCGACCATGCTGGTTTCCATGGGAGCAAATGTAAGCGGTGCCGGCACCGATACCATCCGTGTGATAGGAACAGATAAGCTGTACCCTGTGGAACACAGCATCATACCCGATCGCATAGAAGCTGGGACCTATATGATAGCAGCAGCGATGACCGGTGGGGATGTGTTTCTTGAAAATGTCATGCCAGATCACCTGAAACCCGTAACTGCGAAACTGCGTGAAGCCGGTGTTGAGATTTCCGAAGAGCTCACATCCATCCATATCAGGAACTCCAGACATCTTAAAGCCGTAGATATAAAAACCCATCCGCATCCGGGCTTTCCAACCGATATGCAGGCCCAGATGACCTCTTTCCTATGTCATGCCGAAGGCACAAGCATGATTGTAGAAACCATCTTTGAGAACCGATTTATGCATGTCAGCGAACTGAAACGGATGGGTGCACGTATAAAGATTGACGGTCGAACCGCAATTATTGAAGGCGGTGTTCCCTTCATGGGTGCTCAGGTAAGGGCTACTGATTTGAGGGCTGGTGCCGCATTGATCCTGGCCGGACTATGCGCGAAGGACAGAACTGAAATTAGCGATATTTATCACATTGACCGGGGTTATGAGAAGATGGAAGAAAAATTGAGGGCATTGGGAGCCAGGATAAAAAGAACATAACACATATACAACAAGCATAGCATTAGGAAGTAGCATGGGGCGTTTAACCTCGCCCCATCAGTTTAGCTCATCCAGTGTAAGCTTGAAACCTGGTATGAAGTGTTCCATGAAATACTCCACCTCGGGCAGCTGCATTTCCATAATTCTTTTCAAGGTTGCCTCAGCAGCTTTTTTAAATTCACTGTTTCCGGCTTTTTCTTCTTCTAAGCACTTGATATAAGCGCTTAAGCGATCGGCAGCCTTAACAATTTTTCCTTCTTCAGAGGCTTCATCAAAGAACAGGATGGACTGATAGGTTGATATCAATTCATCAGGAAGCATAGACAACAGCTTGTCTTTCGAAATGTCCTCCAAAGCCCTGTAGGCAGATTGAATGGATGGGTTGAAATATTTAATCGGTGTAGGTAGATCACCGGGCAGTGTTTCGTTTGCATCGTGGTAAACGGCCAGAACCATGACCCGATCAGGGTTGACATCTCCGTTGAAATAGGTATTTTTGATTACTGCCAGCGCATGCGCGAGCATAGATACCTGAAGGCTGTGCTCCTGAATATTTTCTGTTTTTGTATTCCTCATCAGGCCCCAACGGGTGATGTGCTTCATCCTTGAAAGGAAAGCAAAAAAATGATAGTTTCTACTCAACGTCCATCCCTCCTAAGGTAGTTTAGGGGTATATAATCCGTAGCAGTCGAAAAAGAACATCTGCAGCTTTGAATGGATACCGCCATCGGCAATTGTACCCTTCCGTAAACTGTATGGTTCAAAAAATCAGTTTAAGAACTTATGTTCTATTATATCCAAATCGGAATCCGCGTGCAAGGCTTTTTCACATTTCACAAATGCAGGTTTCGAAAAAAACAAAAATAGACGGTTCGGTGCTCATACTTAACCGAACCGTCTAACCTGCCCGTGTTCCTCTTAATGGACAGGATTTCAAAAGGTAGTGCATATAGTATCTAGTCCTCCTGAGTTGTATCGAAGATGATCCTTTCTGGAGTCTGTTACTTCTGTTACTAATGCTGTCAGCCATTGTTTTGTAAATCCATGCATTAGAATTGCAGTTAACTTGTTGGAACCATCTCCTGGTTTAGGGTTTCAGACACGGATAAAATTTAGTATTTTGGCGGAATCAACCCCTTTACGTTTTTTTGAAAATCAATAAACTGTCTGGTTGGGATCATCCCCTTTCTACTATTATTTTATTCAATGTTCTGATAATATATTTATACCCAACAAGCTGTATATGAAACAAAAATTTCGTACTTTGATATATAAATTCATGGTATAATAACCTCACAAACTCTTAATGAGTCAAATATATCTTCAAACAACCGATTTGGTATACTTTTATCCAGAAATCCGACTGACGGAGACGCATTTTTTTCTTCTGAATTCAGGTAAACCCTTGCCGCTTGTTTAAAAGCTTTTCATACATCCCTGTTTTCGGCGCTCTTGAGCTCATGACCCGTGAGCATCGACCCCAGCAATGACCCGTTAGCAAGCGTGTGATACAATTGTTTTTACTGCGATGGGTTAATGTATACATCCCCATCTCCATTGCCCATCGCTCAGTTGCTTCAATCACACGCTGTAGACCTGTCAGATGGATTACCCGCAAGAAACGACTTCCTGACAGGTCGTGACCCGTTAG
>LSQX01372066.1_pt1 | contig 15072 bp, 13 predicted proteins | sample 654561 | NCBI WGS metagenome assembly LSQX01 (sample SAMN04489861, study PRJNA283612) | anaerobic digester metagenome | isolation source: 4 biogas reactors fed with cattle manure at either 37C or 55C with and... | place: Denmark: Kongens Lyngby | collected 2014 | reverse complement strand
CTGTCCACTTTCTATGCTAGCACCACTGACAAAAAATGTAATTGACAATTCAGACCACTAAATAGTTTGAAAACTGGTATAATTAATCATTATTATAATTATTAAACGAATTGGTCAATTTTCGCTTGAAGAACATTGGAAATTCGACTCTTTACCTGGCAGAGAACAGACGGCAGACAAGTAGGAGGAAATAATCTATGAATTATTGTAAACAATGTGGTGCTGAATTGCCCGAGGGTGCGAAATTTTGCACGCAATGTGGCCAGACAGTCGATGCACAAGAGGAAAAGCAAACTGAAGTAAATAAAGCAGCTGCGGATCAGCCGCAGCCCGAAGAAAGTGAGCCTGCTGCTGCTACTGAGAGTGAGATGGAAACGCCTCCTGCTCATATTCCTGCAGAAGAGCAGGAGAAAGCAACAGTTGACGACTATCAAGATTCGCAAGCACCCGTGCAGCAAGCCGGACAGGGTTATGTAGTTCCACCGCCTCAAGTACCCGTACAACAACCCGGACAAGACTATGTGGCTCCACCGCAGCCACAGGCACCCGGTCAGCAACCCGGCTACGGCTACACGACTCCGCCGCCTCAGCAACATCCACAGGGCTACGGTTACGGCGCCCCTCAGGCACAGCAAACCTACGCCTATGCTCCCACGCCGCCGCCCACGAAGGAAAAGCGTAAGCGCGGCGGGCTGATTGCTATCATTTCTATTATCGTGGTAGTGGCATTGTTGGTTGCCGGCTATTTCGTTTTTGGAAAAGACTTGCTCATGTCAACGGAAAAGAAGTGGCAAAAGGCCGAGTTGGCTTCAACAATTATTGCCAAAGATTCTCCACTCTATACCATGCGTGAGGCAGGTGAAGAATTTCTCGAACAGACAAAATATGGTTACGAAACCGACCTGACTTTCGATGTGAAAACTGATGTCATGGATGAGGAGACAGCAGCCATTATGGCTGTCCTTTCCGGTCTGCGTATAAATATGAAGAGTCAGGTCGATCTTGACCAAGCAAATCCGCACATCAATACCTCGATAGGTATTGGCAGACGAGGCGAAACAGGTAATATTCTTTCTGCCCAATTCCGTGATGTTGATAATTATTATTTGATTTCTGTACCGGAGATATTAACTAAACCCCTGGCTATATCGAAAGATTATCTTGAAGAAATGATGGAATATGAGAGTGGTGTCTCCCTTCCCCTCGATGAATCCCTTGCCGGAATGAGTGGAATGCGTGACGACTTGAAAGTTTTCTCAAGTGAAACCATGGATATTATTTCGCGTGATCTCAAGGAAATTTTCTTTAAACACGTTGGAGAAACAGAGCTTGTCAAAGGGGAAACACTTGTAGTAGGAAATGTTAGTCAGAAATTAAATTACTATAAAGTAAAAGTCGCTGCTGACGATTTTGCGCCTATGGCCAAGGAAGTTTTGCTTTATATGATTGACAGTCCGGATATTGAGCGATTTGTTAAGGCTATCGACAAATCCATGGAACTTGCAGAAGGCAGCTCGGCTTATCAGGAGTTTACAGACGGGCTCAATGAGATGTTGAGTGAAATAAATGCTAATCCGGAGGATTTCAAGGTCGAGCTGGAACGAATTCTCTATGTTGATGCAAAAAACAATCCTGTCGGTGGGAAATTTTTCCTGTCAAACACGATTGACGGAGAATTGCAGGAGGTAATGTTTGCCTCCCTTCTTACCGAAGATAATGGTCAATATGCCAGCTTGCTGGAACTTGAAGCAGAAGGTGAATCAGGATTTAAATATCTGAGCCATTACAGCTTGGAAGATGGTCTTTATACAGGTAGTTATGAGATCCAGTCCTTAGATACCGAAGTAGTTCGTGGAACTTTCGCCAACTTTACAATCAAAAGCCAAGGCAAAGACATATATCCAATTGGCACTATTACTGCCCAAGTGAGGAATATTGATGATTTGGATCAGTATTCGGATGATCTATACATGGAAGATATCGTGCCTCAAACAATCTCCTTGAAATATCAGGGGCGTCTTGAAAATAAAGATGGCCTCGACCATTTAGTAGGAAGCCTGGAAATCTCTGTCCAAGATCTAGATATGCCGGTAACACTTGATGTGGGCTTTGACCATCGTGCAATTCCAGAGGCAAGTCTTAGCTTTGATAATGCTATGGTGGATGATTTCATTGATCTTAGTGATGACTATGCCATGATGGAGTTGATGGAAGATGAGGTCATGATGGATAAGCTTTTCGAGGCCCTTGGGCAACTCGGAATTAATTTAGATGACTTTATGATGGAGTAGCCTTGTAGAGGATAAGACTTGTGATCAAGGAAAATAAAAGTGATCAAGGCCTAGTTGTCTCCAGCCTAAGCAAGTCGTGGGCTGAGCACAAAGTATTAGATGCTGTCAGCTTTGAACAATCTTTAGGTACGATATTTGGCCTTGCCGGGGACAATGGAGCCGGCAAAAGCACCTTGTTGAAAATTTTGGCTTCCGTCCTTTCGCGGGACGGCGGCCAAGTACATTTCCAGGGCGTTTCGCTCGACCAACGTACGCACTGGCGTGCACTTACAGGCTATGTGCCGCAAGATTTGGCACTTGATGAACGGCTCAAGGTGCGAGAGACACTTCTTTTTTGGGCAGCTGCGCGGGGATTTTCCTTGTCTGAACGCAAACGTTTTCTTGAGCTCGCGGCCTCGGATCCTCTGATCTCCGGTTTTTTGGAGAAACCCATCCGGGAATGTTCAGGGGGTATGGCGCGGCGTGTGAGCCTGATCGTGGGCCTTTTGGGGGATCCTCTGCTTGTTTTGCTCGACGAGCCTTTTGCCGGAGCAGACCGGCATAGTCGACAGCTGATTTTAGAACGACTGGATCTTCTGCGCCAACGCGGACGCACAATCTTAGTTTCAAGCCACGAGGAGGATATTTTAGAGACCCTTTGCGAACATGTTCTTTATCTTGAGAAGGCTGAGCTTAGTGCTGCCGTCGTCAAAAAAAGCTAGGGCCGGGGAATGATCCGGCGTCAAGATTTACGGGACGGTGCATGTCGAAAAAGGGTGCGGGCTTTTTGGGCCTTGTTTAAGCACGATCTTCGTGCCTCGAGGACTGCTTTGCTTGTGACCCTCTTAGCAGTGGTGCTAATCCTGACATTGGCGCTCGGCCTTGCAGACCAACACGGATCTAAAGAGGATGCTTCGAAAATTCCCGACTTATCTGTTTCAGCCTCTATTATCGACGAAGATCAATCGCTTCTGGGAGAACTCCTGGTCGAGTATCTCAAGGGTATTAGCTATATCACTGCGATTTATCAAGATACGCTTCCACAGGCTATGGAGCGACTCCAAGCGGATGAAATTATTGTAGCGCTTTGTCTGCCGCACAATCTTCTGGCAGGAGTAAAAACCGGCTCTCAGCGAGATCCCATTGAGTTATGGCTTAATCCACGCATGCCGGCAGAGTCACATCAGGTCGCTATTCTGGTCAGGCAATATGCGTCCTCACTTAATTACATCTACGGTTCTGTCTTCGGCTACCAAAAGCTTTATGTCGACTTAGGCGGTGATGAGGATACGTCTTGGCAAAAGGCGACGGGTCACTCACTTAACACAGTTATGACCTATATGAACCGTGACCGTTTTGTGAAAACAGGCGATCTGCTTTCTTTCAACCTCATACTGTATGCTGTCTCGGCTGTCCTGATTGTTTTTGCCCTGCTGCCGGCGATGGGGGTGCTGGCCGGAACCATCCGTCTTGCCGGGACCTCGTACGAAGACCGCCTTTTCCTGTCTGCCGGCCCTACATCTTTGCTGCTGGTGCGCTTAGCAATAGGACTTATATGGTGGCTTTTGTTGATTATGGCCCCGCTCATAACATTACGCATAGCGGGGGTGCTTGAGTCGATCCTAGCCATTTCGCTTACTCTTTTGTACGTGTATTTAATGATGGCTTTAATTATGCTGGCAGTGGGTAGAGTGCGTGCCCCGGGCGTGAGTGTTTTCCAGACCGGATGGCTTATCTTTTTCTTATTTATTGTTATGGGGGGCGTAGTTTATCCCACGTCTCTCTTTCCTCACTGGCTGGACCAAACTGCCAGATTTACCCCGCTCTATTCGGCGATGCAGACAGTTTATCGTGCTTTTTTAAATAAGGGGGTCATAGCATTGTCCGGTGTCTTTTTGGGTTTTTGGCCGCTTCTGCTCGCCTTTATTCCCGCCTTCTACTGCTGGAGGAGGCGCGTATGAGGAATATTGCAACGCTTGTTCTGCTTAAGCTGCGTCTATTATCGCGCCGACCTCTGCTGCTGGCCTTTTGCCTGATCATTCCGGTGCTCCTTTCGCTGCTTGCCGGTGCCACAACAGAGAGAAATGATTTGTCAAATATTCAGGGTGCTTATGTCGATTTGGCAGAGAATGAGGAGAGCCGGAAACTGAGAGGATTGCTTGATGAAAGTGAATTTGGCTGGATTTCTGTGCAGGAGGATGAAATCGACCGGGCCATCGAACTAGGTCAACTTGACGGCGTTTTGATTATTCCGGAGGATTTCGGAAATAGGAATGACGCCGTGTACATAGATGACGTGTACACCTCTGAATTTATCGCAGGCAAGAATAAACTGGCAGGCGATCTCATACGCGAAAACTATCTGATTGCAGTGCTTGCTCTGGCGTCGGATGCCAAGATGCAAAAAGATCTTTCGTCTTTGGAAGGAGCCAAGTCGCTGTCGGAAGAAGATTTTAGCAGACGTTTTTCAGAGAGCGCGGACCAAGCGCGGCAGGAAGGAGCTGTGTTGAGGCTGGTTATCCGTGATGACCAAATGGGGGAGGCACTGCCGCTTATCCAAGTTCCTGATGTTGCTGTGGAAGTACTTTTTCTCTCTATCTTCTCGCTTCTCTCCAGCTTGATTTTAGCCGATGCCGCGACCCAAGGGCGGATGCGCTCGCTCCCGGGAGGTTTTAGGAGAGATTATTTGGCCACGCTCATCGCCCTGGCTCTTGCAGGTGTTGTACAAGTTGGCCTGATGGTGGGAATTACGCGTCTACTGATGCCTTCGATAACGCGTCCCGCCAACTATATCCCTGTCATGACCGTTTTGCTTCTTCTCATGCTTGCCTTTGGCCAGCTTGCGGCTTTGATTCCCGGGGACCGGAGGTTTGTTCCCGCCTCCCTTTTACTCTTCGTTTCGCTGCTGGGCGGTGGTACGCTCCTGCGCCTGCCGGCTTTCTGGATGGAATATGCGGGCCAGTACATACCGCATGGTTGGGCCTTGAGTAAATTTATGGGAATAGAGACGGTGTTTTCGACAGCTTCTCTAGGACTTGTTGCCATCCTGCTTCTTTTCCTTGCCTATCAGCTGCAAAGCCGGACTGAATATCTGTCCGGTTGATGTATTCTCTAACAAATTTTAGTAATCCATAGAAGTTTCAACGATTTTTCTCTGCATGAAGAAGATGAGGCCAAGATCCTTGTTTTCAAAAAAATTTTGGTTCAGAAGTGACTTGGAAGGGGCATTCTGTGGTATTTTGATATTCATTACGCTTTTCTATTTAATCGCAAGTGAACTAGATGAATATCTATAGAAGTTTTTGCTTTTACTAAAAGACAAAATAAAAAGTTGATTTCAAATAGAAAATGGAATATCTATAATTGAAAAAGAGGGAGGATGAAGGAAGATGCAAACACTAATTGATAATTTAGGACTTATGGAGCTTAACGAACTTACGGTTATAGTGCGACTGCTTTTAGCACTCTTGTGTGGTGGTATTTTAGGTTTTGAGCGCATGAGGAAAAGGCGTGCAGCAGGCTTGCGCACTTACATGCTTGTTTGTATTGGTTCGTCGATTATATCGATGACTGCACAGTTTGTGGCGGAGCACTTCGAAGGTGTAGATGTAAGCCGTATGCCATCGCAAATAATTGTCGGAATTGGCTTTTTGGGTGCAGGGACGATTATGGTGACTCGTTATTATCGCGTTAAAGGTCTAACCACTGCTGCCGGTCTCTGGGTGACTGCCGGTGTAGGTTTGGCTATTGGTATAGGTTTTTATTTGGGTGCACTGCTGACAGCTTTAGTCCTTATATTGGTATTAGCCTTTGCAGATAAAATAGAAAATGCCTACGCAAAAACTCTGCATAGAATGCAGTTGTATGTTTTATTTCAGGATTTAGAGTCGATCAAGACTTTTATCAACAGGGTTGAAGATAAAAAGATGAAGCTGTCTGATCTGGAGCTTGCTCCGTCAGAGGGCTATCAGGGTGTCGGACTTTTCTGTCTCTTACGCATGCCTGGTGATTGTTCAAAAGAGGAGGCTCTGGATATTATTTCTCAATTTGAAGGAGTTTTATTTGTCGAGGAAATTGAGAACTAAGGCTATTTTTATGATTTGAGACTTTTTGGCTTTGATTTTAACAATAGTAATAATGTTGGCATTGATTTAACTAGATTAAATCAGCTTGAAGAAGGTAGAGGTAATTGTAGAAAATGGTTAGATATGAAGATATTAGATTAAGCCCTGGCGATGCGCTGGACATATCCTATGAGAAGTATCCCAATGCAAGAATAAAGGAAATTGAGCTAGAATTAGAAGCTGGTTCATATGTCTACGAAGTAGAGGGATATACTGATGAAAAGAAATTCAAGATATACATAGATTCCATTAGCGGAAATATTATACAAAGCAAGGAAAAAGTTCTTAAAGAAAAAGATATCGAAATCACTAAAGAAAGTACTTCCAATATAAAAGAAATAGTAAATAGAGTCCTTCAAGAAGCCGGAGCAAATAGCCAGCTGCAAGAATGGTCATTGAAAACCCGTGATGGTATACCGGTGCTTTCAATTGAACTTAGACTGGCAGACAGTCAGAAGGCAAAATATAGGTATAATCTTACAAATAACGAACTATTAATTGAATAATAATTTAGCTTTCTTTCAATAATACAAGCGAATTCCAGATATGGGTTTGGCATGATTTATACAGTGACAAACCCATATCGACGCTGGATATTTCTAGTTTCTACATTTGAAAATCAGTAGCCCTTCCCCAAACCGGGATTGTCGCTAAACCAATCATATGCTTCTGCTGCGTGTTTTAAATATTCTGCGGGGTCAGCACTTCCTTCTTGTAATTCTTCATGCCATTTATCCGGGACGGGGATTGTCTGATATAGTTCTGTTCTCATAGCCTCCAGCAAATAACGATTTATTTTCATAAAGTCTGCGGCACAAATTATTTTATTCTTTGTCAATCCCGCCAGCTCATCCAACCACAGAGCACCTTCTGTCGATCGCAGGAGATGATGATCTAGAATGAGCAATGGTACGTATTCGGAGAGTTTTAGAATATTATTCCAGGCCTTAGTTCTTAAGGCTTGATTGTCTCTTATCAAATAAAGTGGCGGACCGCTGGCCAGGACAATATCCGGATGAAGTTCAATAATAGTGTCGATTGTTTGCCTATGCAAAAACTGAATATCTGACGCATGCAAAAAGCGATCTTGCTGATCGTCGATGATGGTCATGCTTACTGTCTCTTGATTTGGTGATGCTTGACCGTGCGGTACCGGGTCTGAAAAAGACAGTACTTCATCAATTTTACCTTCTGCTTGGCGGAGATTACGATCAAGCCCTATAACCAGAGCCAGTTCGCGTTCTCTTTGGCGCCTGCTGGTCGGATCACAAGGATGGGCCCAAATGTTTTGGGGGATTTCTTCGACTTCCAGGATGGATAATTGATAGAAATTGGCGTCGTTTAAGGGTATATGATCACCGTGAAAATGACTGATGACAAGATCAGTGGCACTACTCAACTCCTCAATGATTCTCTGCTTAACCTGCCGGCCAACTGCAATTTGAACAGGATGGGGCTTTAGCCCGTTTCTGATAAAGCCCAAGGAAATACCCGGATCGATTAAAATACGTCTATTTCCAACCTGCACCAGACAGCATAAGCCTCTAACACCCAAAGATTCTGCGCCAATGATTTGTATTTTCATAGCAATCCCGTTTATCTCCCAGGCGGATTCTAACTTTTTGCTCTCAAGTCTATTCCAGCATAACAATCAATCTTGGAGAACAGCAAAATATTGGAGTCAAACGTAAAATGTGTATATACTGAATATACCTTCAACAAGGTAGGAAATTATGAATACACGTTTAATGCGAAAAGTGCAAAAATCAATTTTGCTTTTTGAAGTAATTATTGCAATTATTATTGCAGTGGCAGTTTTGCTGAGCATTCCTGACTTGTTCCAATACATATACAATATTGTTGCTGAGTCTAAAGAAATGTCCTATGAAATATTTGGTGATTTCTTGCGGCATGTCTTAATACTCGTTGTTGGCTTAGAGATGATCGTGATGATCTTAACCCGATCCCACAAATCTATACTGACCTTAGTCCTCTTTGTCATTGCCCGTAAGATGTTGGTATATGCGGATTCTATGGTTGATATATTTGTCGGAGCATTGGCTATAGCGGTTATTTTCGTTGTACTGAGATATCTGGTAGGAAATGAGAAGTTTCGAGCCACCTACGGCAACATCTTCTCCGCGGCAATTCCTGTCAAAAAAGTTCGACGCGAATTCGGTTTCAAGCTGCCCGAAGACAATACAAATACTCTTGGCGACTTTATCTATGAGTTGTCAAAAGATAATAATCTGCAGATTAAAGAAGGTTTGATCCTAGAGTATAATGACTATGAATTTACTATTGTGACTTATAAAGATGGGATCATAGAACGAATACTGATTGAAGAAAAAACAAATTAGCAGATCAAATATCTACTAATTATTCTTGAGTCAGGGCTAACAGCTACTTTGTTCTTAACCTTTAATCTTTGTAAGGGAGTCAGGTAGATATGATGAAAAAGATATGTGTAGTATTGCTGGTATTAGCCCTCTTAGCTACACTACTTGTACCAATACTTTCCCATGCAGCTAGTGAGGACGAGTTAACTATTTTGTTCACTCACGATCTCCACGATAATTTAGAAAATTTTAATGTCGAGATCGATGGAAAAATTCATTCCCGAGGCGGCTTTGCCCGGCTTTACTCAGCTATTATTGAGGAGCGACAGCTGGATCAGGACTTACTGCTCGTGGATGCCGGCGACTTTTCCATGGGAACTCTCTTTCAAACTATTTTTGCCACAGAAGCTCCGGCTTTGAGATTAATGGGCAAGATGGGCTTTGATGCTACCACCTTAGGTAATCATGAATACGATTTTAGAACTGAGGGTTTAGCCAAGAGTTTAATTTCCGCTAAAAACAGTGGCGATCCGCTGCCGGAAATTGTCGTTTCCAATACAGATATTCCAAAAGACAATGACCGGGAACTTCTGGACTTAAAGGCTGCTTTTGCAGAGTACGGCGTTAAAGACTATACAGTTATTGAGAAAAAAGGATTCAAAATTGGTTTATTCGGGCTCATGGGCTATGAGGCAGACTCTAATGCACCTATGGCCAAGGTCGCCTTTAGAGATATGATCGAAGAATCTAAAAGGGTGGTAAAAACCTTAAAAGAAGATGAAAAGGTTGACCTGATTATTGCCCTTTCCCACTCAGGTACCGATGGGGAGCCGGGCAAGACCGAGGACGAAGTTTTAGCGAAAGAGGTTCCCGAGATTGATCTTGTTATTTCCGGACATAGCCATACCGTTCTGGATCAGCCAATTCAGATTGATGATAGTTTTGTTGTCTCTGCCGGATATTATGGAGAAAACTTGGGTAAAGTTGTTCTCCAAAAGAATATTGATGTTTGGGATTTAAAGGACTATCAATTGATCCCCATTGACGATTCATTTGCAGTAGATCCAGCGATAAGTGCAATTATTGAAGACTATAAAGATATTATCGATGAGGAATATTTAAGTCTGTACGATCTACATTATGATCAGGTGGTGGCCCAGTCTCCCTTTAACTTTACACCGGCAGCAAAACTTGGTGCGGTTCAGGAAGAAGAACCTTTGGGTAATCTTATTTGCGATGCCTATGTTTATGCCGTTAAAGAAGCCGAGGGGGAGGCTTACGAAAAAGTTGATGTTGCCATTGTGCCCGTAGGGGTTATTCGCGACTCCATTGTGGCCGGAGATTTAACAGTCAAAGATGTCTTTAAGATTTCCCCCCTTGGCATCGGGGAAGATAAAATTTCCGGCTATCCACTCTTGGATGTTTACTTGACGGGAAAGGAATTAAAGACGGCCGCAGAAGTGGATGCTTCGGTTCAACCCCTCATGCTGGCTGCCCAATTGTATATGAGTGGACTCCAATACAGCTTTAATCCTAATCGAATGATTTTCAACAAGGTTACTGATATTAGTTTGTTTGATGACATTAGTACCAGTGAATTAGATGAAGATAAATTATATCGGGTGGTCACTAATTTGTACTCTGCCCAGATGTTAGGTGCTGTCACTGATTTGTCCAAGGGTATCTTGTCACTGGTACCCAAAGATGAAAATGGTGTAGCCCTTGAAAATTTTGAAGATCGGATTATCTATGACGGTGATAAAGAAGTAAAAGAATGGGTAGCACTTACTTCTTACCTGCAAAGTTTTGACAAAAAAGATGGAATTGCACAAATTGATGAAAAGTATGCCGGTCCTCTCAACCGAAAAATTGTCAATACCGAGAGTGATCTTGTTTCCCGCTTTGAAAAGCCTAATATAATTGCCCTGGTAATTTATCTAATTATTATTGTTGTTTTAGTCATTGTTATTTTATTAATCAGATTTATTGTCAGAAAAATACGGAATCGGAAAAGAAAAAAGATTAACAAGGAATAGCTTTGGGTAGTGTCATCAGTGGAATAGCCGATCTGGGATATAGGTAGAAACCAGCCTGGAAGTTTTAAATTCAATGTCAAAACTCAATAACCTAAAGAGATCCGAAGATGACTTCGGATCTCTTTTTTAGCCTTGTTTTTATATCTGTTCAAAGCGTCCGGTAAAAAAGCGCAGCTGTTTGGGCTCATAGGTCCACTTGAGGCCGCGTATATCCTCTTTGTGTTTGAAGAGTTTGATGATGGTCGCAGCCACCAGGTCCATATGCCTGTAGGTGTAGACCCGGCGCGGGATGGTGATGCGGACGGTTTCCAGCTTGGGAGCATGGTCCAATCCGGTATTCTTATCGCGCCCGGCTGAGACAATACCCCGTTCCATGGTCCGTACTCCGCCCTCCACATAAATAGCAGCTGCCAGGGCCTGGGCCGGGAATTGGGCCTGATCCAGATGGGGACAGAATCTCCTGGCATCCAGGAAGACGGCATGTCCGCCCACGGGGACCACGATGGGCACGCCGGCCTCCATTAGGCGGTCGCCCAGGTAACGTACCTGTTTGACCCGGTGCTCGATATACTCCTCCTGCATGGCTTCCTGGAGGCCAATGGCCATGGCTTCCATGTCCCGACCGGTCATACCCCCATAAGAGGGCATACCTTCAAAGACGACGACCAATTCGCGTGCGTCCAGAAAAAGATCATCGTCATTGAGGCAAAGGAAACCGCCGATGTTAGTGATACAGTCTTTCTTACCGGACATGGTACAACCATCGGCGTAAGAGAATTGTTCGCGCACGATTTCCTGTATGGACTTGTCGGCGTAGCCTTTCTCGCCTTCCTTGATAAAATATGCGTTTTCCACACAACGGGTGGCATCCATGAAGACCTTGATCTCAAGGGATTGACAGTATTCATAGACTTCTCTCATATTGGCCATGGACACGGGCTGACCGCCTGCCAGGTTTACAGTAATGGCCAAACAGACATAAGCGATCTTGTCAGCGCCCTCTTTGTCCACCAGGATTTTCAATTTGTTCAGATCCACATCCCCCTTAAAGGGTAAATCGATTTGAGCGTCATGGGCCTCATCGCGGATGATGTCATAAAAAATACCGCCGTTGGCTTCTTGGTGGTAGCGGGTAGTGGTGAAATACATGTTACCGGGCACGAATTGTCCGGGCTTGATGGCCACACTGGACAAAAGATTTTCTGCGCCTCGGCCCTGGTGGGTGGGGATAACATGTTTAAAGCCAAACAGTTCTTTGACGGTCTCCTCCAGATGCTTCCAGTTTCTGCTACCGGCATAGGCCTCATCGCCCATCATCATACCCGACCACTGCTTGTCACTCATGGCATTGGTACCTGAGTCTGTGAGCAGGTCGATGTAGACATCTTCGGATTGGAGCAGGAAAGTATTGAAGCCTGCCTCCTCGATAAAACGCTGGCGTTCTTCCTTACTGTTCATACGGATGGTCTCAACAGTTTTTATACGATAGGGTTCAGCGGGGTATTGTTGAAAATTCATGCATTTCCTCCTTGTGCTTAGCTGTTTGTTTGTCCCTTCTCTATTCAGTATAAAGGCAGATTCGATAGTTTAAAACCTGGAAGGATTTGCTCTGCGTTCTTGCCAGTTCCGTTTATGCATACATTTTCATTCTTTTATGATATAATTCTGGCAGTTTGTGGCATTTATCCTCTTTATAGGAGAATACATGTGCACTTTGGGCAACTGTGTTGGGGGATCAATTCGCCCTTAGAATTTAACAATGTTTTGTAAAAAGAGAGGAGCAGTTGAGGTGAGAAAATTTGCAGCATTTATCTTGCTGGGGGGCGTGGTTCTTACATTTGCAGCCTGCAGCGAAGGAAGACCTGTCGACAACGACGATACTGACACCACTGTAACTGAGGATGCAACTTTTGTTCCTGTTTATAAAGTGGATGTTGAGGAGTTAGATCCGAATGTCTACCCCGATGATTATCCTCTGATTCCTATTGCAAAATTTGAAGCAGCTTTTCAACTGCTAAGCGATGGCATTGTTGAGGGAAGACTGGATTCTTATCAGGACGTTTATGATATTTTTGGCGTTGATGGAGCTTATTATGAAAACTGTGACAAGCTATACAATGACCAATTATATAAGTATTATGGATGGTACGCGGATAGCGGAGTTAGCATATTTTTAACCTTCAAGTCCGATGGAGAGAGCCTGGAGCCTTTTGCTTACACAGGTAACGGGATTATACCGAAGAGGAGTTAACGAAATGAAACAATACCTTAATGCAAGCAAGAAAATTCTAGCCCTGCTGATGGCTTTGGTTCTGGTTTTTAGCCTGGCAGCCTGTGGTGACAAGGAAGAAAATGGTGGCAAGTCTGATCTCCCAGCACCGGAAGGCAGATTTACCTGTACCCAAAGAGATCAGGGCTTTGGCGATGGTCTGGAGCCAGTCGATGCCGACGAGTTTATCAGCTTTAATGCTGATGGAACGGGCCTCTGGGAATACGCAATGGATTCACCCATTGAATGGAAGCTAAAGGGAGATAAGCTTACTGTTGTTGAAATAGTTGGCGACAACAAATATTCTTATGAGGGAACATGGGATGGCGAAAAGATCCTCTTGAATATTGCCGGATACGAACGACTATTTGAGAAAAAAGCAGCCACGACGCCTACGGAAAGCATACAGACAACAGTACCTGCAGAAACAACAGTGCCCGAAGAAACAACAGTGCCCGCTGATCCGAAGATCTCAGCACTTGCAGGTAAATACGAATGCACTGGCTTAGAAATGGATGGTTTTCCCCTGGATGCCGACGGTGAGTGGCTGGAGCTAAATGCCGATGGTACAGGCAGCTGGTTTTTAGGGGCGGCCGAAGAAGAATTTGAGTGGACGCTGGATGGCGATACGATTAATATTGACTTTGGCGATGGTTATGGCTTCCCAGGCACCGTGGACGGAGAAGAAATCATTCTTGATACGGGCGTACTCTACTTTTTTGCTAAAGAAGGAAGTGCAAAACCGGATCCAACTGAAACTGGTCCGGAACCCAGTGCTGGAATCTGGAAGGAGCCTGCAGGCTATATTCAGATTCCAAGTGAATGGTATGGGGTCGCTATTTTCACAGAAGTAGCCTCCGAGTATGAAGCCCGCTTTGATGTCTGGGGTGTCATTGATGAGGATGGTGTTGGCGGAGCTTACTTCGAACTTTATTTTGCTGATGAAGATGAATCTGTATTGTCCATGTACATTGATGAAAATGATAGTGATTGGCTTTCCCCGGTAATTGGCGATGAAGATGCCTGGCTATTAGACTTGTATCTGACTGAGGATGATGAATGGTATCTCCTGACCATGTATGACGAAGGTGCATTGGAGATAAATTATCTCTATGAAGATGATGAAACGGGATTAACAGATTGTGTCTTCTTCATCCGCGAGTATGGCACTGAATGGGATGAAGCAAATGATCCGCTACCTGATAGCTATGAGGACTATGTGACGGAAATTATAGGTGGAAATAATCTTTAGCTAGATGAAGAAACTCCGTAGTTAGACAACAATTAGATCAAGATGAACTCAGCCGCTCAAAGTTTGCTTTGAGCGGCTGACAAATTATCACTCTTTTCTATCATCTTGCTAAGCATAAAATAATGGAATCTTGACAACGAACCCCGGAAATACCCGGGGTTTTTAAATTAGCGTTTTATACTTGCGAGCTTTAATAGACGGACCTGAAAAACAGTACAGTGACCGGAGAAAACATTGATATTTAGTCTTTAGTCTAATGAAGTATAATATACGTTAAGAGATTTGTTTAATAAAATCTCGATAACGAGGTGCCAGCTATGGCTTTTGAAAAAATTGTTGTAAATGTTGGATTTAAACTTTTGGGAAGAGCTTTAGTTTCTTGCTCTAAGATCGAACAAGCTGTAAAAGATGAACTCGAGTCTCATGAATCTCGACTTGAAAAAAATTAGGCAGAAAGAGATTGAGGAGGAACAAACTTTGCTAGAACAAAATGATGCTTTTTATTCATTAAGTCGTGGTCTTACTGCTGGGCTATCAAACTTTAATAGAACAGCCATGTATAATTATGCTTATCAATATGCTTTTAACTATAATCCAGCCTATATGGATGCAACACCATACGGTGGAGACTGTGCTAATTTTGTTTCACAAATCATAAGATCAGGTGGAGGCAATTTTGATACTACCGGAAATTATCAATGGTATTACTATAATAGCGGTAATAGATCAACATCGTGGGCAGGAGCCAATTCGTTATATATATATTTAATAAACAATGATTA
>LSQX01364147.1_pt2 | contig 15072 bp, 20 predicted proteins | sample 654561 | NCBI WGS metagenome assembly LSQX01 (sample SAMN04489861, study PRJNA283612) | anaerobic digester metagenome | isolation source: 4 biogas reactors fed with cattle manure at either 37C or 55C with and... | place: Denmark: Kongens Lyngby | collected 2014 | reverse complement strand
GGCCAGATCAAGACCGGTGCCCCCGCCCGTTCCGAGCGCGTCGCCAAGTACAACCAGCTGCTGCGCATCGAGCAGGAGCTGGGCGACGCCGCCGTCTACGCCGGCCGTTCCGCTTTCCCGCGCTTCCAGAAGTAACTTCACAGCGCTTGTCGACGCCCCCTTCAGCCCGGGTTTCCGGGCGGAGGGGGCGTCGTCGTCTAGACTCGGGAGTCTATGAACACCGAGCCCACCTCCCGCTCCCGGCGCACCGTGCCGGTGGTCTCCCGCGCGCGGGAGGAGCAGCAGCCGAAGCCTCCGAAGCAGCCGAAGATGCGCTTCAACACGGCGGGGTTCGGTGTGCTGGCGGCGGTGGCGATCATCATCATCGGCACGATCTGGGCCCCGGCGAACAATTACTTCCAGGGCCGGTCGGAGATCAACCGCCTCAACGACTCGATCGCGGCGAAGCAGGCGGAGAAGGAGCGTCTCCTCGACGAGATCGACCGCTACGAGGACGAGGCGTGGATCCGTGAGGAGGCCCGCCGCCGCCTCGGGCTCATCGAGGAGGGGGAGATCGCCTTCCGCGTCATCGACCCCAACATGGAGGCAGACGCCTCGGTGACCACCTCCGCGGAGGAGCTGACGGCGGACCTGACGTGGTACGAGATCCTGTGGGCGTCGATCGCAACGCCGCCCGCAGACGACCCCGGTGGTGTGCTCGTGGAAGAATGATCGCCATGACTGTCAATGAAGCAGACCTGGCGGCCGTCGAGAAGCAGTTGGGACGCGAGCCCCGTGGCGTCCTGGCCGTGTCCTACCGCAGCCCGGACGGGCAGCCCGGCGTGGTGAAGACCGCGCCGCGCCTGCCGGACGGCACCCCCTTCCCGACCCTGTACTACCTCACCGACCCGCGGCTGACCGCCGAGGCGTCGCGCCTGGAGGTCGCGCACGTCATGAAGTGGATGGAGGAGCGCCTCGCCGGGGACGCCTCCCTGCAGGCCGACTACGCGGCCGCCCACGAGCACTACCTCGCCGAGCGCAACGCCCTCGAGGATCTGGGCACCGACTTCTCCGGCGGCGGCATGCCGGAGCGCGTCAAGTGCCTCCACGTCCTCATCGCCTACGCCCTGGCGGAGGGCCCGGAGCGGGTGCGTTTCGGCACCGAGGCCGTGGCCCTGGCCGCCGACCGCGGGGGCCTGCGCGGCACCGCGATCCCGCAGGACTGGCCGACGTGTGAGGAGCTGGGCTTCGACCCCCACCAGTTCGACGAGCTCTACCAGGAGGCCGCCAAGTGACCCGTGTCGCGGCCGTGGACTGCGGCACCAACTCGATCCGCCTGCTCATCTGCGACATCGTGGGGGAGGCCACCCGCGAGATCACCCGCACGATGGAGATCGTCCGCCTCGGGCAGGGCGTGGACGCCACCGGCGAGCTGGACCCCGTCGCCATCGAGCGGACTCGGGCGGCGCTCTCCCGTTTCGTGGAGATCATGGAGTTCGAGGAGGTCAAGGCCGTGCGCATGGTGGCCACCTCGGCGACGCGTGACGCCTCCAACCGGGACGACTTCTTCCGCATGACCGCCGAGCTGCTCGGCCGCATCACCCCGGGTGCCCAGGCGGAGGTCATTTCCGGTGAGGAGGAGGCCGCCCTGTCCTTCCGTGGCGCCATCACCGACCTCAACCCCTCCGACGACCCGTTCTGCGTCATCGACCTCGGTGGGGGGTCGACGGAGTTCATCGTCGGGACCGCGGACGGGGAGATCCTCGGCGCACACTCGGCGCAGATGGGCTGCGTGCGGGTCACCGAGCGCATCATGCGTTCCGACCCGCCGACGGACACCGAGACCGAGATCGCCATGGAGTACATCGGCGAGCGCCTGTCCGACGTGGTGAAGATCGTGCCGGTGGACAAGGCGCGCACCTTCGTCGGCGTCGCCGGCACGTTCACCACGCTGTCCGCCCTGGCCCAGGGCCTGGAGACCTACGACCCGCGCGAGATCCACGGCTCGGTGCTCAACTTCTCGGCCCTGCGTCTGCTCACCGCGGAGATCCGCCGCCAGACCGCCGAGACCCGCGGCCTCAACCCGGTGGTGCACCCGGGGCGTGCCGACGTCCTCGGCGGCGGCAGCGCGGTCGTCGACGGCATCATGGACATGATCGCCGCGCAGACCAGCGTCGACAGCTTCGTCATCAGTGAGAAGGACATCCTCGACGGCATCGTCGCCGGCCTGGGGGATCGCCTGCGGGCCTGATGGCACCGCGCGTCCGGGGGTTCCTCGACCCGGACGCCCTTCCCGCTCATCTTCGGACTCGGCCGGGTACCGGTGCCGTTCGCGCTGCTGCGTCGACTAAGATGATCCCATGGCCATCACCGGCCCCCATAGCCCAATTGGCAGAGGCAGCGGACTTAAAATCCGCTCAGTGTCGGTTCGAGTCCGACTGGGGGCACTATCGCGGCATCCGCGCCACGAGCTCTTTCACGCGTGCGCCCTGTTCATCGTCCGGCCCGTCGACCACGATGCCGGGCACGACGTCCTGAACGGGGATGGCGTTCACCGCCGCCGGGGGATGCCCCAGCTCCGCCCGCCACTGCCCGATCTGGGCCGAGGACGCGGCGTAGACGATGCGGCCCAGCCCCACCCAGCCGTGCGCGGCGGAGCACATGGCGCAGTGTTCGCCGGAGGTGTAGACGACGGCATCGGCGCGTCCCTGCGCGGTGAGGTTCCCGGCGGCCCAGCGGGCGATGGCGAACTCGGGGTGGCGGGTGGCGTCCCCGCCGGAGATGCGGTTGTGGTCGGCGAACAGTTCGGTCCCGTCGGCCCCGACGAGGACGGAGCCGTAGGGCTCGTCCCCGGCGTCGAGGGCCTGACGTGCCAGGTCGACGGCCCTGGCCAGCCAGTCACGGTCAACGTCGGTGATCATGGCCGCCAGCATAGGCACAATGGGTGGCATGCGTATCTTCGGTTTCCGGTCCCACGGCGGGCCCGAGGTCCTCGAGCTTCTCGACGTCCCCGCCCCCACCCCTGGCCCCCACCAGGTGCTCATCGACGTGCTTGCCACGGCGGTCAACCCGGGCGACCTCAACACGCGCGAGGGCACCAACGGCTGGGAGGTGAAGTTCCCCATGGCGTTCGGCCGGGAGGCCGCCGGCCGGGTGGTCGGCACCGGGGAGCTGGTGTTCGGTTCCGCGGCCTCCGGCCACGGCACCTTCGGTGAGCAGGCGCTTCTCGACGCCGCCTCCGTCACCCCCGTCCCCGCGGGCATGGACGTGCGCCACGCGGCCTGCCTGCCGGTGGCGTGGGGGACGGCCTACGACGCCCTCGACATGCTCGATCTGCCGGCGGGGTCGCAGCTGCTCGTGCTGGGGGCCGGTGGGGGTGTGGGGACCGCGATCACCACGCTGGCCACGGCCCGGGGACTCGAGGTCATCGGGGTGGCCTCGGACGCGAAGAAGGAGCTGGTGGAGTCCCTGGGGGCGCGGCACGTGCCCAAGGGGCAGTGGGCGGGGGAGCGCCCCGCGGCGGTGTTCGACCTCGTGGGCGGGGACACGCTGCGGGAGGCGGCGGTGCTGGTGCCGGGGGCGCGGCTGGTGTCGGTGGCGGACAAACCGCTCGTCGAGAAGCTCGGGGGCAGTGCGGTGCCGCGCCGCCGCACCCGCGAGGTGTTCGAGCAGGTGGCGCGGCAGGCGCGGGTGCACGTCAGTGCCTACTACCCGCTGGAGCGGGCCGCGGAGGCCGTCGCCGCGGTGGAGGACGGCCACGCGACCGGCAAGGTGGTGGTCACGCTCGACTGACGCGGTCGAGCTCCTCCTCGATGCTGGGCCACAGGCGGGACAGGATGTCGTCCCAGGTGATGACACCCACGACCTCGCCCGGGGAGTCGTCGATGCCGTCCTCGGGGACGACGACGGCGACCTGCTCGTTGTTGCCGCGCATGAGGTTGAGGGCCTCCGACAGGGTGGTCGTTTGCGGCAGCAGGAGCGCGGGACGGGAGTAGGTGTCGGCGATGTCGGCCGGGTCCGCGAGCAGGGTGTCGCGGACGTGCACCAGGTGCGGGGTGGGCTGCTCGGCGCCGGCGGGGGCGTCGAGCAGCACGCGCATGGAGCGGATCTCCCGGGAGCGGGCGCGCACCTCGGCGACGGTCGCGGTGGCCGGCAGCGGGCGGCGCGGGGTGACGGCGTCGCCGACGGTGATGGACTCCAGGGCGATGAGCCCGGTGATCTGGCTGGCGGACATGTCGTCGAGGGTGCCGGTGTCGCGCGAGTGCTCGACGAGGTGGCGCAGGGTCTCGGCGTCGTAGCCCTTGGCGGCGGCGCGCTCGACCGGGTCCTCCCCGGCCCGGCGGACCAGCGCGTTGGCCATCCGGTTGATCCACGACAGGAGCGGGCGGAAGAGCGTGATGAACACGCGCGCCGGCCCGGCGATGACGCGCACCGCGGTCTCCGGGTGGGCCAGGGCCCACGACTTCGGCGCCATCTCACCGACCACCAGGTGGAGGAAGGTGACGATGAACAGCGACAGGGCGAAGGACACCGCGTAGGCCACGCCGTCGGGGAGTGCGCCGAAGGCGGGCTCGATGAGGTGGTGGACCCACGGCTTGGTGATGGCACCGAGCGCGAACGTCGCCGCCGTGATGCCCAGCTGGGCGCCGGCCAGCATGAGGGTGAGCTCGTTGAGGCTGCGCAGCGCCGCGCGGGAGGAGGCGGAGGTTTCCGCAGTCTCCTCCAGGCGGTTGCGGCGGGCGGCGAGCAGGGAGAACTCGATGACGACGAAGAACGCCGAGAGCACGATGACCAGCACGGTCACCGGCAGGGCGATGTACCAGTTCATCATTTCTTCTCCTCCTCGATGAGTTCGATGCGGACCTCCGACGGCACGTGGCGGTCCACCTCCTCCACGCTCATGCGCAGGGAGCGGGTGGGGGCGTCCTCGCCCTCGACGAAGTCCTCGGGCTCGGCCTCCAGCTCGATGACGTGGACCTCACCCTCCTCGACGAGGCCGCCGGTGTGGGAGATGAGGAGACCGGAGATGGTCTCGAAGTCACCCTGCGGCAGGTCGTGGCCGATGGCACGCTCGATCTCGTCGAGCGGGGTGTCACCGTCGACGAGCCACTCGTCTTCGTCGGTCTCGGTGATGTCCTCGGAGGACTCGCCGTCGTGCTCGTCGGTGACGTCGCCGAGGATCTCCTCGGCGAGGTCCTCGACGGTGATGATGCCGACGAAGCCGCCGTACTCGTCGATGACGCCGGCCAGCTTCTGCTGGGCGTCCTCGAGCTTGTCGACGGCGTCGGGGAGCGACATCAGTTCCGGCACCACGAGGATGTCGCGCATGATCTCGGTGACGGGCGCGGCGTCGGGAAGCTCGGTGTCCTGCACGTCGAGCAGGTGGACGAGGCCGACGGGGTTGTGCCCGTCGTCGATGACCGGGTAGCGCGTGTGCGCGGTGGCCATGAGCTGGCGGACCTCTCCGATCGTGGTCGCCGGGTCGACGACATCGGTGCGGGACCGGGGGACCATCGCGTGCTCGACGTCGTGCTCCGGGAAGTCGAGGAGGCGGTCGAGGACGAGGAAGGTCTGGTCGTCGAGCTCGCCGCTCTCCCGCGAGGAGGACACGATGTGCTCGAGGTCCTCGGCGGTGGCGGTGGAGTCGATGTCCTCAACCGGCTCGATGCGCAGCATGCGCAGCAGGGCGTTGGAGGAGAAGTCGAAGAACCGGATGAGCCAGCCGAAGATCGCCAGGTAGATGTTCGTCGACCGGGCCAGCGCCAGGGAGGACTTCAGCGGGGCGGCGATGGTGTAGTTCTTCGGGAAGAGCTCACCGAAGATCATCTGCACGATCGTGGAGATCGCCAGGGCCAGCACGGTGCCCACACCGACGGAGACGGCCACGGGCACGCCGACGCCGCCGAGCAGCACGCCCAGCGACTCGCCGACCAGCGGCTCCGCGATGAAACCGACCATGAGGCCGGTGACCGTGATGCCCAGCTGCGCGCCGGAGAGCATGAAGGAGGTGCGGTTGGTCACCTTGAGGGCGGCGGCGGCCTTCTCGTCCCCGGCGTCGGCACGCGAGCGCAGCTCGGTGCGGTCGACGGACATGAAGGCGAACTCCTGCGCCACGAAATAGCCGTTGGCCACGATGATCAGACCGATGATCACCAGTCCCAGGACCAGCAGGGCGACGGCGGTCAGCATGTGATCACCTGCCTCAGGTTGAGCTGGGACGATGCGGGTCTGTCAGGGGGAGGCTCCATCGTGGAGTGGTCCGCCTTTCGGTTTGTGGAGACAAAAACATGGACAGTGTACAGGAACGGACACGGCGTCGGGAAGATCTTCCTCACCCGGGGAACTAATCCAGGTTTTGCTACGTTGTACGGGGTAGAAACACACAGGAACAGAAAGGACCGGGGTTTTATCGTGCGCAGCAGCAACCCTGTCATGAACTCACTCACCACCGCCAAGGGTGGCATCCAGACGGGCGCCTACCCCTCAGGTGCGCCGCAGGGTTACCAGGACCCGTACTCCGGCTACGGCCGGGCCCCGGCCGCCACCGGCGACCGCCCGATGACCGTCGACGACATCGTCGCCAAGACCGGCATGACGCTCGGCGTCATCGTCGTCTTCGCCCTGCTCAACTTCGGCATCTACATGTTCGTCAACCCGGGCCTGGCGCTCATCCTCACCGTGGTCGGCGCCATCGGCGGCCTCATCACCGTGCTGGTGGCCACGTTCGGCAAGAAGTACGGTTCCGCGGCCGTCACCCTCATCTACGCCGCCTTCGAGGGCCTGTTCGTCGGCGGTATCTCCCTGCTGTTCACCGGCATCACCTTCGAGGGTGTCAACGCCGACGCCGGCGTCATGATCGGCCAGGCGGTCCTGGGCACCCTGGGTGTCTTCCTGGGCATGCTCTTCGTCTACAAGACCGGCGCCGTGAAGGTCACCCCGAAGTTCAACCGCATCCTCACCGGTGCGATCGTCGGTGTCCTCGTCCTCGTCGTGGGCAACCTCCTGCTGGCCATGTTCACCGGAATGAACCCGCTGCGTGACGGCGGCATGCTCGCCATCGTCTTCTCCCTGGTCTGCATCGGCCTGGCGGCGATGAGCTTCCTCTCCGACTTCGACGCCGCCGACAAGATGATCCGCGCCGGCGCGCCGTCCAAGATGGCGTGGGGCGTCGCCCTCGGCCTGGCCGTCACCCTGGTCTGGCTCTACACCGAGATCCTGCGCCTGCTGTCCTACTTCCGTTCCAACTAGCGGTGGACAGCAGAAAAGGGCCCCTGCGGGGGCCCTTTCGCTATTCCAGGAACAGGTTGACGGCGCGTTGCGCCTGCTGCTTGTCGACGCTCCATTCCTCCGCCAGGCGACGGATGAACGTCTCCTCCTCGCCCTCGTCCGATTCGGCGTCCATCGCCAGGTGGAGGGCCAGGGAGGCCAGCGCGGTGTCCCAGTCGATCCCGGCGAGGGCCGGGCCGTAGGTGTCCCACAGCTCATCCCGGGGGAAGGTGTGGGTGAGGGTGAGCGTCCGGTCGGCGAACGTGATCTCCAGGACGCCTCCCTCCCAGTCGAGGCGCAGCAGCTCCTCCGGTTCGCAGGCGTGGACCTCCGCCTCGGCGGGTCCGAACCAGATCTCCCGGCGGTCGGCCTCCGTGACCGCCTCCCACAGCTCGCGGGTGGAGGCCGTGAAGGAGCGCGAGAGGGAGACACCGACGGTGTCGTCGTCCAGCACCCGGCGGGTGACCAGCGGGATCTGCTCGAGCAGGTTCATCAGAGAATGATCTCCTCATCATCGACGGTGACGCGGGTGAACACCAGGCCCTGCGGGCTGCGGACCGGCTCACTGAGCTCCACCTCGACGTCGCGGGTGCGCTCCGTCCGGCCCCGCTCGGTGGTCTCGCGGACGGCGGTGCCGGTGGCCTTCTCCGGGGTCCAGGTGTCCCAGGTGATGTCCACCAGGCGGTCATCGTCGTCGGCGCAGGCCAGGGCCAGGGACTCCGGCTCGAACTCCGGGGCACCGACACACTCGATGACCCCCGGCAGGGGAGCGGGGGCGGCGGACGTCGACGACACGACCTGGGAGGCGGGTGCCGCACGGAAGGACGTCGCGGTGTCGACCTTGACGTCGGAGGGCTGCTCCTGCGGCGGGGAGCAGGCGGAAACGACAACACCCAGGCCGATCAGCATCAGGGCCCGGGTGTGGAGCGGGGGTGTCACGGTCGGCTAGTTCTGGACCGGAGCTTCCTCGACGACGACGGCCTCCTCCTCGACGACCTCCTCCTCGGTGGTGGTCACCGGGGTGGAGGTGGCGGTCGTGGTGGTGGCGTCAGCGTCGGCACCGCTCTCGGCCTCCGGGGCCTGGAACTCGGTGGCGGTGTCGACCTTGACGTCGGACGGCTGCTCGTTCGGCGGGGAGCAGGCGGCCAGGGCGAGGGCGACAGCGGCGGCGCCGACGACAGCGGCACCCTTACGGGCGAAGATGCGGGACATGGTGGGGATCCTCCGGGTAGTCACTGATTCGTATGAGAGATTACTTGGCCGAGCGCGGAGTTGCGGCAAGTTGGGAGTCATAGGGCTTCGCCGACTCCAGAGTCACAGAAATAGTGGCCCCGTTCGGGGCGGTGTACTCGCGGGTCTCACCCTCGCGGGCACCCAGCAGAGCGGCACCGAGCGGGGAGTGCTCGGAGTAGGTCTCCAGGTGCTCGTTGTCCGTGGCGGCGGCGCGGGTACCGATGAGGAAGGTCTCCTTCTCGCTCTCGACGCCGTTGTAGTAGACGTGGACGACGGAACCGACGAGGGCGACACCCTCGACGACACCCTCACGCTCGGTGGTGGAGTTGGCCAGGAGCTCGGAGATCTGCTTGATGCGGGCCTCCTCCTGGTCCTGCATCTCGCGGGCGGCGTCGTAGCCGGCGTTCTCCTTGAGGTCACCCTCCTCGCGGCGCTCGTTGATCTCGGCGGCGACCACGGGGCGGTGGTCGATCAGTGCCTGCAGCTCAGCCTCGAGCTTCGCCTTCATTTCCGGGGTGATGTACTGCTTGCTGTTCTCAGCCATAGCTACGTAGCGTCCCTGCCTTCCCTGTACCTCGGGCCGGTGGGGGCGAACATCCGGCGGGGAACCCCCGACACGCGCGTCACCCACCGGTGTGAACAATTGTCAGGGATTTTAACACACGGGCCAGGGGCCCGGTCACTCGGATGCGAGCGCAGGGCCCTCCGTGAGATAGGCCGGCACGCTCGTGGAACAGCCGTACACGCTGCCGGAGACCGGCATGTCACGGGAGGGGATGTCCACCTCGAAGCGCTGGACGGCGTCGCCGCCCGGCTTCACCAGGATCTCCCGGCGACCGACCTCGGCCATCTCGTAGTTCATGGCGGTGACGATGCAGTAGGACTCCACGTTCGGATCCTTGCGGGTGACATCCACCCACAGACGCATGGTGTCGTCGGCGACGCGCTCGTGGGAGACCATGGAGATGGTGACGTCACCGCGCTCGGCGTCGGCCGCCATGTAGCGGGCGATGGCCACCGCCAGGCCCGCGAGCAGCACGACCGCCATGATCGCGATGGCTTTCCCGGTGAGGTTGCCCTGCGACTTCCGGTTGCGCCCGCCGCCCTCGGAGCCGTAGCGGGCGGTGGAACGGGGGTCGGCGGGAGTGCTCATCAGTCATCCTCTGCAGCAGGGCGCGTCAATCATTGTGGGGTACCGGCCTCATCCTATCGGATGGTGCGGGCGGGGCCTGCTCCTCCCCATCGACTAGGATGAGACAGGTTGACACAACAGCTACAGACAAGAGGAAGCGACAGACGTTGAGCGGATTCCGGCTCCTGGCGATCCACGCCCACCCCGACGACGAGGCATCGAAGGGCGCGGCGACCACCGCGCGCTACGCCGCCGAAGGCAACCGAGTGATGGTGCTCACGTGCACCGGCGGCGAGCGGGGCGACATCCTCAACCCGGCGATGGACAGGCCCGGGATCCTCGAGGACATCGTCAACGTCCGCCGCGCGGAGATGGCGGAGGCGGCCGCCGCCCTGGGCGTCGAGCACGTCTGGCTGGGCCACGTCGACTCCGGCCTGCCGCAGGGTGATCCGTTGCCGCCGCTGCCGGAGGGCTGCTTCGCCCTCGAGCCCGGCATCGAGGTGGCGCGCGAGTTCGTGCAGATCATCCGCGAGTTCCGCCCGCACGTCATCGTCACCTACGACGAGAACGGCGGCTACCCCCACCCCGACCACCTCAAGGTGCACGAGGCCTCCATGCTGGCCTGGGAGAACGCGGGCAACCCGGACTACGAGCCGGAGCTCGGCGAGCCGTGGGCCCCGCTGAAGCTCTACTACACCCACGGTTTCGTGCGGCAGCGGATGAAGATGTTCCACGACCTCCTCATCGCCGAGGGCCGCACCAGCCCCTACGGTCCGATGCTCGAGCGGTGGGAGCAGAACAAGGCCGACATCATGGCCCGGGTGACCACCCAGGTCGAGTGCGCCGCGTACTTCCCCCACCGGGAGGCCGCCCTGCGGGCGCATGCCACGCAGATCGACCCGGCCGGCGCGTTCCTGGCCACCCCGGCGGAGGTCCAGCAGAAGCTGTGGCCCACCGAGGAGTTCGAGCTGGCCCGCACCCGCGTCGCCACCTCCCTGCCGGAGGACGATCTGTTCGCGGGTATCACGGCGGATAAGCTGGAGCCCACACAGAAGAAGACGGAAGTGAACGATGCTTGATCTCACAGAACTGATGATCCTCGCCCAGCAGCAGCAGGGCGGTCCGCTCGGCCCGGAGTTCGGCAAGGCCTCGCCCATCGGCATGACGGTCCTCGTCGTGCTCGCCGTGGTGGTCCTGTTCATCGGCTGGTCCTTCCACCGCCGCTACAGCCGCTACAACCGCCGCCGCGCCTTCGCGGAGGCCCACGGCCTGGATCCCTTCGACCAGGAGGCGGTGGACAAGGCGATGGAGGAGGCCGGTCTCCTCGACCGCCGCAAGCAGTCCTGGTTCTAGTGCTATACTCCCTGACATGTTCGTCCAGCGATTTTATTTTGACGGGGCTCCGGAGCTGAGCCTCGTCGTCACGCGCGCGTAAACGACGAACACCCCCGGAGCCCAAGCAGCACCTCCCCGAGAAATCGGGTCGAGGGGCTGCTTTTTTCGTACCCACCTTCCGACAGAGCAGAAAGCAGCACTCACATGAGCACCCTCACCTACCCCTCGACCTCCAACCGCCGCGTCGTCGCCTTCCACGATCTGCCCAGCCCCGAGGAGCTGCGCGCCCGGTCACCGTTGACACCGGAGCAGGAGGAACGGGTCGACCGTGACCGCACGGAGATCGCCGACATCTTCCGCGGCGCGGATGACCGCCTGGCGGTCGTCGTCGGCCCCTGCTCCATCCATGACAGGGAGGCCGCCCTCGATTACGCCCACCGTCTGGCCCCGCTGGCGGATCTGCTGGCCGATGACCTCAAGATCATCATGCGCGTCTACTTCGAGAAGCCGCGCACGACGATCGGCTGGAAGGGGCTCATCAACGATCCGCATCTCGACGGCTCCTACGACATCAACCACGGCCTCGAGCTGGCCCGCGAGGTGTTGCGCGAGGTGGTCAACCTCCGGCTGCCCACCGCCGCCGAGTTCCTGGAACCGAATTCACCGCAGTACTGGGCGGATCTCGTGGCGTGGGGTGCCATCGGCGCCCGGACGACGGAGTCGCAGGTCCACCGCCAGCTGGCGTCGGGCCTGTCCATGCCCATCGGGTTCAAGAACGGCACCGACGGCACCATCCAGGTCGCCATGGACGCGGTGTCGGCGGCGTCGCAGCCGCATTTCTTCTTCGGCACCTCGGACGGCGGTCGCCCCGCCGTTGTGCAGACCGCCGGGAACGAGAACTGCCACGTCATCCTGCGTGGCGGCACGTCCGGCCCGAACGCGGACGCGGCGTCGGTGCAGGCCATCGTCGACAAGCTCGCGGAGCGTACCGACCGGCCGCGCCTCATGATCGACGCCTCCCACGCCAACTGCGGCAAGGATCATGTCCGCCAGGCGGAGGTGGCGCGGGACGTCGCGAAGCAGATCGCGGAGGGCAACGAGCACATCGCGGGCGTCATGCTGGAGTCCTTCCTCGTGGCCGGCGCGCAGACGCTCGACCAGGCGAACCCGGGTGACCTCGTCTACGGGCAGTCGGTGACGGACGCCTGCATGGACATCGACACCACCGTCGACCTGCTCAGCGAACTGGCAGCCGCAGTGCGGACACGACGGGCCGGCCAGACACTAGACTGAGATTCGTGAAACTGACCCGCCTGCTGTACCCCCTCTATGAGCAGCGCCTCGCGCGCGAGCTCAGGGGCGCGCGCCAGCCCAAGCACATCGCGATCATGGCCGACGGCAACCGTCGGTGGGCGCGCGAGGCGGGACACGCGGACATCAGCCACGGCCACCGGGCGGGGGCGAAGAAGATCGGCGAGGTCGTCCACTGGTGCGAGGAGACCGAGGTCGAGGTGGTCACCGTCTACCTCCTGTCCACCGAGAACCTCGGCCGGGAGGCGCACGAGCTGCAGCTGCTGTTCGGCATCATCGGTGACGTCGTCGACGAGCTCTCCGGGGAGGAGCACTCCGCCCGGGTGCGGCTGGTGGGGCACCTCGACCTGCTGCCGCCGGAGGTCGCGGAGCGGTGGCGCGAGTCGGCGCAGCGCACGGTGGGCCGCACCGGCATCACGGTGAACATCGCGGTGGGCTACGGCGGGCGGCAGGAGATCGTCGACGCCGTGCACGACCTGCTCGCGGAGGAGGTCGCCGCGGGCACCCCGCCGGGGGAGCTGGCCGACAAGGTCACCGTCGAGTCGTTGTCGCACCACCTCTACACGTCGGGGCAGCCGGACCCGGATCTGGTCATCCGCACCTCGGGGGAGCAGCGGCTGTCGGGGTTCCTGTTGTGGCAGGCCGCGTACTCGGAGATCTGGTTCACCGACACCTACTGGCCGGCGTTCCGTAGAGTTGATTTTCTACGGGCTTTGCGGGACTATTCGCACCGCAGTCGACGATTCGGAAAGTAGGTTCCCCGTGGTCTCTGTCCTCTACGAATCCGCCTACGGCTCCACCGAGCAGTACGCGCAGGCACTGGCCGCACGCCTCGGCGTCACGGCGGTGCCGCTGGCCGACGCCCCCGCGGTCGCCGACCCACACGACCCCCTCGTCGTCCTCTCCCACGTCCACGGCCCGGTCATCCCCGCCGCGAGCTGGGTGTCGAAGCAGGACCTCGGCGGGCGCCCCGTCGCCGTGTGCGCCGTCGGCATGACGCTTCTCGACGTCGCCCGCGCCAAGGATCAGCTCAAAGACATGGTCCCGGAGGGGGTGGCCCGCTTCTACCTCCCCGGGCGCCTGAGCTACTCGACGATGAGTCGTAAGCACCGGATGATCATGTGGGGGATCATCAAGGCGCTCAAGGCCCGGCGGGAGGCGGACCGCAGCGCCAACGACCAGGCGATGATCGACTCCTACGACACCGACACCGACCGCGTGGACCTCAGCGAGCTGGACGCCGTCGTCGAGTGGGTGCAGGGCGCGGGGCGGTAGAGCCGGGCGTGATGCAGAAGCTCCCCTGAGCAGCGTTCAATTCCCTGCATTGTCCCAGTTCGCGGGTTATCTATACGTCAGCCTTTGCACCCGGGCGCCCTAGATCTTGCGCATCCGCACCCGCTCCACCAGGTGGTCCGCTCCCTTGCGCAGCACCAGCGAGGCACGCACGCGGGTGGGCAGGATGTTCTCCACCAGATTGGGCAGGTTGATCGACTGCCAGATCTCGCGGGCCTCCGCCCGGGCCTTGGCGTCGCCGTAGTCGGCGTAGTGGCCGAAGTGCGCGCCGGGCTCGCGGAAGGCGGTGGAACGCAGCTGGAGGAAGCGGTCGATGTACCACTTCTCGATGTCCTCGGTGCGCGCGTCGACATAGACGGAGAAATCGAAGAGGTCGGAGACCATGAGCGTCGGTCCGGTCTGCAGGACGTTGAGCCCCTCGACGATGAGGATGTCCGGCTGGGACACCGTCATCACCTCGTCCGGCACTCGGTCGTAGAGCTTGTGGGAGTAGACGGGGGCGTCGACGGAGGGGCGGCCGGACTTGACGTCGGTGACGAACCGCAGCAGCGCCCGCTGGTCGTAGGACTCCGGGAAGCCCTTGCGCCCCATGAGCCCGCGCTCGTGCAGCTCGGCGGCGGGGTAGAGGAAGCCGTCGGTGGTGACCAGGTCCACGCGGGGGTGGGAGTCCCAGCGCTGCAGCAGCACCTGCAGCAGGCGGGCGGTCGTCGACTTGCCCACGGCGACGGAGCCGGCCACGCCGATGACGAAGGGCACGTGCCCGGAGGAGGACCCGAGGAAGGTCTCGGTGGCGGCGACGAGCTTCTGCCGGGCCGAGACCTGCAGGTGGATGAGACGCGAGAGGGGCAGGTAGACCTCCGCCACCTCGACGAGGTCGATGGATTCACCGATGCCGCGCAGTTCCTCGACCTCGGCCTCGGTGAGGACCTGGGGCATCGATTTACGCAGGGCACGCCAGGAGGCGCGGTCGAAATCCACGTACGGGGTGGCATCCTTGGGCCGGGACATGCCCCCCATTGTGTCACCTGTCCGACGGGGGCAGGGGGTATGGGCCGGTCATGGGGCGGTAAGCTGTGCGTCGAATGCCGTGTCCCCCTAGAAAGGTTGGCTTAAACGCCCATGACCGCTGAGTCTTCTGACCTTCGCTACCAGGAACTGTCCGTTCTCGACCCGGAGGTCCACGCCGCCATCGGTGGCGAGATCGCCCGTCAGCGCGACTTCCTCGAGATGATCGCCTCCGAGAACTTCGTCCCCCGCGCCGTGCTGCAGGCGCAGGGTTCGGTCTTCACCAACAAGTACGCGGAGGGCTACCCGGGCCGTCGCTACTACGGAGGCTGCGAGAACGCCGACATCGTCGAGGATCTCGCCCGCGACCGTGCGAAGGCCCTGTTCGGCGCCGAGTTCGCCAACGTCCAGCCGCACTCCGGCGCGCAGGCCAACGCCGCCGTCCTCCACGCCCTGGCCGATGCCGGCGACAAGATCATGGGTCTGTCCCTGGCGCACGGTGGTCACCTCACCCACGG
>LSQX01255459.1_pt1 | contig 15072 bp, 15 predicted proteins | sample 654561 | NCBI WGS metagenome assembly LSQX01 (sample SAMN04489861, study PRJNA283612) | anaerobic digester metagenome | isolation source: 4 biogas reactors fed with cattle manure at either 37C or 55C with and... | place: Denmark: Kongens Lyngby | collected 2014 | reverse complement strand
TGGGTCACCTCTCCCTGACACCCATCAGTAAGTTGTCTGACCAGGAGGAGGCATTCATTCAGCTTCTGATCGCCTCCTATTCTTCCAAGCCATTGATTATCTTCAATCTGCCCGAATACTCTTTCGATGAGATCCTCCTGGAAGCCATGACTTTCCTGTCAAACAAGTTAAATAAAGAGAATAGAACCCTGATCCTGGGCTCCACCGACCCTCTTTTGATTGAGCACGCGGTCAGCCACGCCGCCTGCCTCGTTGATGGATCCCTGGCCTTTGAAGGTAGGGTTGAGCAGCTTCTGGAGTATGACAGGACCTTGCTGACCATCAGAGACGATGATGTCGACGCGATCAAGGACAAAATGATGGCACTTTACCCCTACCTCCAGTACCAAGTCGATGGTGATCACCTGTCGATCAGCGAAGATGCGGCAAGTTCCTATGACCCTTACGTCATCCAGGAAACCATGATTCGCGAAGGCATTCAGCCCCGTCAGGTCACGGTCAGTCAGAAGACCGTCCAGAGCGCCCTGGAGGCCATAGGAGCAAGCCATGATCTACCGTAGCGGCTACCTGGCCAAAGAATTCCGGCAAGGCCGTCCCAACCGCCGGGCGGGCACCTGGATGAAAACCGCGCTTGGGCTCTTTTTAGGTCTATTCTCTTTTGCACTTTACTTCATGGCCCAGACCATGACCGAAAGCATCTTTGCTGAAAGTGTTCCCCAGGTCATGCAGCCCAACTATTTTTCAACCCTCTACATCTATATCCATGTGGCGGCGGTTCTTTACACGATTTACCTGCTGGTCGACTATGAGATCCTCTTCTTCGGTGAAATCAGGGACAAAGCCTGGTACCCCTTGATTCAACTTGGCTACAAACCAGCCTCCATGATCCTTTCCAAGATCGTTGCTCTCTTTATCTCGACCTGGTTTATTTATTCGCTGGGATTCGGCTTCACGGTCTTCCTGACTTTCTTTCTCAAGTACGCACTGACGACAGCCTATTTGCCCGCTCTCTATCTGGCGGGCCTGCTGGACTTGCTCCTGATCAGCGCAATCGCTTTATTTCTTTCAGCTTTCTTCAGGACAGCCACCAATGCCCGCTACCTGACCTTTGCCTTCCTGATTCTCATCTTCGTCTTCAAGACAACAACAGGCTATTACAGGATCCTGTCAAACAGTGTGGCCATGAGACAGACCCGGCAACTGTGGAACATGGAGAGGAGTCTCTTCCTCCCCATCGCGGGAGCTGTGGTGCTCATCTCCGTCCTGGCGGGAGCCGTCAAGGCCGGGCGAATGGCCCGACGCTACAAGCTGCCGGCGGATCGTTACCAGGCTGTTCTGGAAGAAGAAGAAAAGGTCATCCGCCTCTCCCCTTCAGGCCGGGAGAAAAAAATCGGTGATCAGCGCGGCGCTCTGAGAAGAAAGAAGTTACTGGATTTCACCTTTTCATTGTTGCTGGTGATCTTCATCCTGGCGGCCATCCTTTTCAACATCGCGATCCTGATTCTCAACGCGACCGCCAAAGGCAAGATTGCTTCTTTCCAGGGCGTCATCCCCTACGTCTTCAAATCCGCCACCATGGAGCCGGAGATCAAGGTCAATGACCTCGCCTTTTTCAAGAAACTCGATGATCAACAGGCGGTGGAGATGGATCAGATCATTCTTTTCGACCAGGACGGTACCATTTATGTCGAACGGATCATTGAAGTCAAGCATGGAGATTATATTGTCGACATCGACAATTACCCTCATGAATCCGAATATGAATCCATGGTCAAGACAGTCAACCGGGAAGAAATCATCGCGCTCTACAGCGGGCGAAGCCGTTGGTTGGGCGCCGTGATTCTCTTTGCCAACACCATCTTCGGCAGGATCCTCCTGCTACTTATCCCGGCGGTTCTGCTCTTTTTCCAGCGGTCCATTACCGGCTGGGCAGGCGGCAAGAAAAAACCTTAGACCAGAGGATAAACCTCGACGGCCGTTGCCTTGGCTGACACCAGGATGGTGGACGCCTGTTCCGTGATGGCCACTTCGAAATCGAGGCCGATCAACCCATTGGCACCCAAATCATGCGCCTTGCGGATCAGATCCATCTTCATGCTTTCTTTCAGTTGACTGATTAGGTCAGCAACCTCTTTAACTTCCTGATTTTTGGACGAGGAAAATAATCCGGCAAAACTTTTGAAAGTCATGCTCAAGCCTGACCCCACCATGCCTTCCTCGAAGATGACATCCAGGTAACGGCTGATCCGGTAGCCTTCGAAACCGGACTCTGTCGTAATCATGAAGGAATCGAGCGCTTTTTCAAATTCAGCTTCTTCTTCCCGCTTCCTTTTGGTCATCTCTTTCCTGACCAACTGATCCAGACTGGCTTCACCTGAAAAAGATTTGCCGATCTCAAAGTAGTTGTCCAGGAGTTTTTTGGCTTGATCGGACAGCTGTGGCTGATAAAACATGGTTTGAAAATAGCTCTGTTCCTGCCTGAAAACAGCAGGATCTCTGGTCTCAAGCATCTTTTTCAGCCGCTGATTACAGGTCAGGCAGATACGTTCATCCTTGATCTCCTCTGACAGAGGGAAGTCCGCCATCATGATCTTCTTCGCTTTGCCGCAAATTACACATTCGGCCGCCATAACTGACTCCTTATCTACGCTAGAAACCTCTAGCGTCAGACTAAAAGATCAAAAGGCTCGGCGTCAAGCACGGATTTGAATTTTGAGCTAAAGTTCGAATGTCTGTCAATGATGCAGATCGCAATCTTGATCGTGGCGGATTAGAGGGATAAAACCGCATATTTCTAAGTTTTTTATTTCTTCAATTTGATGAACCCATGTCAAATGCTATTAGAATATTTCATGATATAATAATTTAGCTGTATTGATGCATGCTTATGCTCAGGAAAGGAGGAGATTTATGAAAAAATTTTGCGTAATACTTTTAGTAGCCTTGCTGTTAATGGCAACCGTATCATGTGCTGCTGCGCCAAAAAGTCCTGACATGGATGATCCTATCAATACGGCTCCCCAGGAAGAGACAAAACAACAAGAAGAAGAACCCCCAACGGTGGTTGAAACCGAACCACCAACTGAACCAACGACAACGACGACAACGACAACAACAACGACGGAAGAGGAGAAAGACCCCATCGTGATCGAACTGCCGGAGTTTCCGGTGGAAGTTCAGTACGGTAATCAGGGGAAAATAGAAATTACTGATTTAAGCTACGACTATGACTATACTGCTTCGTCCGGCGAAGGCGACCTTGAAATTGAATTCAAAAGTGAAATTGTTGTTACCACTACAGGTCTTTACGGCTTCAAACTTAAATTACTGGAAGACGGATTCGTTATCGGGAGTTGGGACTACTGGTTCTCGGGCTCCTATGATGAAGGAGATTTATATAAGAACTCCTTTACTCTGTATAATATCCCTTCCGGTCAGTATGAGTTACAACTTGTAGATTACTGATCCTGGCTTGACTTGATCAAATTCGAGTAGGGTCGCCTCGAATCACTGCCAAGTGCAGAGAGGCGACTCTTTTCTTTTAAGTAATTCTGGCAGCGATGCTAAGAAATCAGGCATAACAAAACCCCGCCACATTGCTGTCGCGGGGCTATCTGGTGGGTGATACTGGACTTGAACCAGTGACCCCCTGCATGTCACGCAGGTACTCTAACCAGCTGAGCCAATCACCCGGGCCGTGACCTAGTTTACACAAGACAGGGAATACTGTCAAACAAAAAGGATGATATCATGACCGAAAGTAACGGTTTGGGAGGAGTTATGAAATCATATCGGAAAGAACTGACATTCAATACGCCTACACGGCGGGCTTTCATTAACATCACGCCGGAAGTCAGGCGCTGTCTTGCCGAGAGCGGGATCAGGGAAGGTCTGCTGCTTTGCAATGCCATGCACATCACGGCCAGTGTTTTCATCAACGATGATGAATCAGGATTGCACAGTGACTTCGAAGTCTTTTTAGAGAAGCTGGCGCCTGAAAAACCTTATGACCAGTACCGCCACAACGGTTACGAAGACAATGCCGATGCCCACCTCAAGCGGACCATCATGGGACGGGAAGTGGTCGTGGCTGTCACAGACGGCAAACTTGACTTCGGCACCTGGGAACAGATCTTCTACGGCGAATTCGACGGCAAAAGAGCCAAGAGGGTGCTGGTCAAGATCATTGGTGAATAGACGGGCACCCCTGGGCGCCCGTCCATGATGATCTAGTTGCCCTCATTCACAGGAGGCGATCCTTGCTCCGGCTGACCGAATCCTGCCGGTGGCATGGGAGGCGGCCCCTGATCCGGCTGGATGAATTCTGCCGGTGGCATAGGAGGAGCCTGCCCAAAGGGCGGAGGAGCCTGGAACTGACCCATGGGGGCCAGGGCTTCGGGTCCGTGAACAACCGCCATCTCCATGCGCATGAAGTGGCGCAGAACCTGGACGACCACCTCAACACCCAGCCAGATGAAGAAGGCCATAATGATCACTCCCACCAGGAGCGCGCCCGCGATCCATCCGGAGCCGTCGATCATGCCTCCAAACCCGTGGCGGGGCATCAGGACCCCGACGCGCGCAATGACCACGTAAGCGGTATAGCCGACCATGGCCACAATGGCAATCCAGCGAACGATGGAAATCGTGGTTGCCAGTCTGCCTAAATTCTTATACTTCTTTTTCATTTCGTGTACCTCCCTTGTTTATCGGGATCATCCAATCACTTGGTAGCCTTCATCTTCGATGGCTTTTTTCATTGTATCAAGGTCAGTCTTGCCATCGGTCACAGCTGTGACACGCTTGGTCTCAAGATCCGCGTGGGCTTCCCGGACTCCCGGGATGGCGTTCAATGCTTTTTCGACTCTGGCGGTGCAATGGCCGCAGGTCATGCCGTCAACAATCAATAGAACTTCCTGGTCCATGGTTTCTTCCTCCTCTAGCGGGTCAAGGAAAATGGGACAGGCTCTGTCCGTTATCCCTTCTGTAATCAATTCGTCCACACGCATGGAGCTGGTCTCTTGTCTCAACCCCTTGCGGAATCTTTCTTTGCCAGGCTTGAATCGTCTGAGCCGGAGCGCGTTCAATACTACGAAGATCGAGCTGAAGCTCATGGCAAGCGCGCCGATCATGGGCGTCAGCTTGAGTCCGTAAGGAACATAGAAGGCGCCCGCCGCGATGGGAATGGCGATCACATTGTAGAAGAAGGCCCAGAAGAGATTTTCCTTAATCGTCCTCAAGGTTTTGCGGCTCAGTTCAATGGCTGTGACGGCGTCATTCAATTCATTGCGGACCAGCACCACATCCGCCGAATCAATGGCGATGTCACTGCCGGCCCCGATGGCGATTCCAACATCGGCCACGGCAAGCGCCGGCGCGTCATTGATGCCGTCACCCACCATGGCAACCCGCTCGCCTCTAGCGCGAAGGCGGTTGACCACCTCCGCTTTATCAGTCGGCAAGACCTCGGCGATCACCTGAACCCCGCCCAGCTCGCGGCCGATGGCTTCAGCTGTCGCCTGCCGGTCACCAGTCAGCATAATGACGCGGATGCCCAGCTTGTGGAGCCGGTCGACTGCCTTGACGCTGCCCGGCTTCAGTCGGTCGGTCGCTCCGATCAGTCCCAGGAGTTTGTCATCCAGGGCCATGAAAAGGATGGTTCGGCCCTGGGCCGCCAGCTCATCGGCACTTTGTTCCAGGGCCTGGTCTCTGGCACCCAGCTCCTTCATGTAGTTGGCACTGCCGATGTAGACCGTCCGCTCATCTTTCAAAAGACCCTTGACGCCCTTGCCCGGGACCGCCTCAAAACGCTCCAATGGAATGCGGTCTGTCAGCTGCCGCTCCTGAGCAGCCTGGAGTACCGCGCCGGCCAGGGGGTGTTCGGACAACTCTTCCAGGGTCGCCGCCAGGGTCAGCAGCTGATCCTCGCTATCGAATGAGGCATCGGATTCTTCTCCCACCAGGATCTCTGTCACCACGGGCTTTCCTACCGTTAAGGTTCCGGTCTTGTCAAACACCACACTGGTCAAATTACCGGCGTCTTCCAATGCTTCTCCGGATTTAATCAGGATGCCGTGACGGGCTCCCTGGCCTGTCGCCACCATGATGGCAACGGGTGTCGCAAGTCCAAGCGCGCAGGGACAGGAAATGACCAGAACAGAAATCGCCATGGAGAAGGCCAGCTCACCCGGGTAGCCCGCAAGCAACCAGACAGCCAGGGTCACAAGGGCGATGACAATCACGATGGGAACGAAAACACCGGCCACCTTGTCGGCCAGCCGTGCCACCGGCGCCTTGGAGGAAGAAGCCTCCTCCATCAGATGGATCATCTGGGCCAGGGTCGTGTCCTCGCCTGTTTTAGTGGCCTCAAAAAGAAGGGTGCCGGTCCCGTTGATGGTGGCCGAGGTCACAGGGTCGCCTGGCGCTTTTTCGACCGGGATACTCTCCCCCGTCATGGCGGATTCATCGATGGAGCTGTGTCCTTCACGGACGACGCCATCACAGGGCACACGGGCACCGGGCAAGAGAACCACCAGATCCCCGGGACGCAGGTCTTCCGCGTCAATCTCGATCCGTTGGCCGTCCCGCATCACCAGGGCCGTCTGAGGGACAAGATCCATGAGACCCGTCAAGGCCTCGGAGGTCTTGCCCTTGGCTCTTGCCTCCAAGGTCTTACCTACCATAATCAAGACCAGGATCATGGCAGCCGATTCAAAGTAAAGCTGATGGAGATAGCGGTCGATCAGGGCGCTGTCCCCAAATCCCAGGCCATTGCCAATCCGGTAGATGGCGAAGATCCCAAAAACAAAAGAAGCGGCAGAACCGAGCGCGATCAGGGTATTCATATTGGGAGCCTTATGGATCAGTCCCTTGAAGCCCGATGTAAAGAAAAAGCCATTGATGATGAGAACCGGCAGGGCGAAGACCATCTGTAAAAGCGCGTAACCGACCGCGTTTTCATGGCCCGTCAGAAAAGATGGAAGAGGCAGTCCCAACATGGGACCCATTGACAGCCACATGAGAGGAATCAGCAGGATCGTCGACACGAGCAGGCGATGCAGCATCTGCCGCTCTTCCCTCTCACGCTCCTCGACCAGCATTTGTCGTTCAGCCCGTCGATCCCGCTTTCTGGATGTCCCGCTTTGGCCAACCAGGCTGATGCCGTAGCCGGCTTTCTCAACCGCTTCCATGACGGCCGCCTCCGACTGGACCTTGTCGTCCAGGCCCACGGTCATGGTCCCTGTCAGTAAATTGACATTGACCTCGCTCACACCGTCCAATTTTTCGACTGACCGGGTCACCGCTGCCTGGCAGGAGGCACAGGTCATCCCGGTAACGGCAAAGGTTTTTTTCATAGAACTACCCCTCTTTCCTCCCGTTATCTTACGGCTGGAATAGCTGCGCTGTCGTAACGACGGGCGCAGACCACCTGTTCACATGTGAGGAGGGAAGTTGTCAGACTCCCGCTTTGCCGCTCTTCGAAGCTTGTCGCTTGATCCATCCACGAAGGAGGAGGCGGGTGCGCCAGAAATAAAAGCGGTGACGCCTGGGCAGCAAAGTGGTGTCAAGCGGATAAAAGAAGCGGCCCGCGTCCAGATCCAGCAATACGGGGTAGAGACTTGCCTGGCAACCGGTCGTCCCCAGATAATTGACGACGCCCGCAGCAGCGGATGTCACCTCATCGCGGTTTTTCATATCTGTCAGAAAAATCAGCCTGTTTCGCGGAGCTGGATAAGGGCCGTAGAGTTCCTCGATCTTTCTTTCGCTCTCCTTGAGAATCTGATCCACGATGATCACGTTCAGCATGGGGTGGTAGAAGAAGAAGAGCCGGTCCACCAGCCGTGTCCTGCCAAAGGAGGGAATCATGCGCTTGCGCACCAGCACAGCGTCAAAAGGCTGGAAACCTGTTTTGATCCATTTTTTATTGACAAAGTGATCCCGGATCTCATTGCGGTAGCCGGGCCAGCTGTCCTGGAGCCGGCGGTATTTTTTGCGGAAGCGGAAGCGTCTGATTCGATCCAGCCGCTTGATGCTTTTGGGGTTGCCGGGACTGAACCGCTCCAGCTTGATGCTCGAAAACAGCTGGAAAAGGAAAACCAACAGCATGAGCCCATAAAGGACGAAGGCAACCGTCAAGGCGGTGTCCAGGTATTTGAGCGCCTCAAAATCGGGCGCCTGGCCGATTTTCTTGCGTAGCCACAACAAGCCGGCGCCGATCAGGGCGAGGATGACGAAATGGGAAAATAGATCCCTGAACCAACCCTTGCCGCGCATGCTTAAGGGAGCAGGGTCAGTTTGGTCTCAATTTCGGCGACATGAGAAAGTGTCTGGAAGACTGAACAGTACTTGCCCGCGATTTCACTCGCCCGATTGAACTGTTTGTCCTTCTCCACATCAGCGCCCTTGACTACCATGTCAATAATGACATGCTGCAAAGTGGTGGGTGATTCCTTGCGGTGATGCCCCTCTACGTCGATGGTAACTTCTTCATAGGACAGTTGCATCTTCTCGGTAATCCCGAGAAAAGTCACATAGAAGCAACCGGCCAGTCCGGAAAGGACCAGATCGTAAGGACCGAATTGATCCTCTTCAGGTCCCATAATCAAGCTGCCCCGACTGGTTTCAACAACACCATGATAACGCGGCTCAAAAACCGCCTTGATATGACTCATACCTTCCTCCGTTCAAGTCATGGCTCAGGACGAGGCCCCGAGCTCCAATTCAACCGTCTTCTTTTCCGATCCGCGGTAGAAAGTCAGGGTCACCTGATCGCCTGCCGCGTGTTGATTCTTGGCATCGGCCAGCTCCTTGGTGGTTGTCACCTCCTGACCTTCAAAGGCCGTGATGACATCACCTGCCTGGAGCCCGGCCTCATCCCCGGCGCTTCCCGGCTCAACCGATACCACGACGACCCCAGGGTAGTGAAGTCCCTGGTCATCTGCCAGATTCTCCTCCACGGTGGACACCGTGATACCCAGCATGGGCCAGACATGTTTGCCGGTCCGGATAATACTTTCAATAATTGGTTTAGCCGCATTGACGGGTATGGCAAAGCTGATCCCCTGAACCTGCTCAATCGAGCCGGGATCACTGAAGATGATCTTCAACTGGTTGATCCCGATCACCTCTCCGTAAGCGTTGAGAAGGGCCCCGCCTGAATTGCCCGGGTTCAGGGCCGCGTCGGTCTGGATCAGGGCGATCGGTGTCTGAGCCAGCTCCCGGTCAAGAGCAGAGATGATGCCCGAAGTCACGGTTCCTGACAACCTCCCCGTCGGATTGCCGATGGCGATGGCCATCTCACCGATCAGAAGCTTGGACGAGTCTCCCAGCTCCACGGCGGGCAGCCCCGTCGCGTCAATTTTCAAGACCGCCACATCGGCGTATGCATCACTGCCGACCAGCTTGGTCTCGAAGGCCCGGCCATCTTCCAGATTGACATGAATGGAACGGGCATTTTCGACGACATGGGCATTGGTGACCACGTAGCCGTCCTCTGAGATGATGAATCCTGACCCGGCTACCATATTCTGGGAGAGGTCCCCGAACTGGTTGGTGACCATCACGTCCGTGTAGATGGCGACAACTGCCGGCTTGGCCTTATCCACAATCTGAGGGATGGTCAGCGTGGATTTTCCTTCCTGGGGCGCAGGGAGCGCGACCCCGGGCAGGTTAAACTGTGGATCCGTTGCCTCAGTATCGGGTACACCGGGCGCCGTCGCCTCCGATTGAGGCTCTGTAACCGCGGGCTCAGTCACTTCGCTGGTCGTCGGCACAGGTCTCAGGAATTTATCTTTATTGGCGTGCAGCAGCAGAATTAAGGCTGTGATCGCGGAGAAAACAAAGACAGCGATCAGGGCCACCAGGATGATGCCAAGGGCCAGATTGCCCGATCGGCCTTCCCCGCCATTGCTACGGGTTCTCTTTCCGGCGTACTGTCTGTCGTCGTCGGGCTTGTATTCATCGTTCATCTCAGAGTCCTCCTCTCCCGCGCCATCCCAAGACGCTACACGATTCAAAGCGTTACCGGGCCATCAGTCCGAAACACACTCTTGCTGTCCCCTTCTCTTCACAAAGGTCCTGTTCCTATCTTACAGCGCCTTATCCACGAAGAGGGAACAATGGTAACAACCGTCAAGCCTCCGGCTCAAGATCGGCGTCAGGCTGTTCTTTTTCCTTTTTATCAGCGGGTCTGTCTTTCGAAAGCTTGAGTTTGGTTTTCCTGATCGACTTTTTTTTGGAACCCGCCTCAACTTTATCCTTTAAGATCTTGGCAGTTTCTTTGATTTTTTTGCCCGCCGCCTTGGTGAAGGTCATAAAGACGACAGCGAAACGGCCGGCTGACTCGCCTATCCGCTGCCAGATTTTCACAAGCTGTTTTTTGAACTGTCCTTTGCGGCGGGGTGCCCTGGCCTTGACCGGGACATCTTTTTTAACCGGCACGGGCTTCGGCGGCTCCGGTTGGCGGGCGGTCTTTGCCATGACCGGTTTTTCTGCCGGGAGTGGGATCCCGATCTCTTCTTCTTCCACCAGTTCCCCCTGCCAGGGCTTCTCTACGACCAGTGCCGGGCTGATGCCCGCCAGCTGCCGGTCAAGTACATATTTGACCAGGTAATCGAGGCCATATTGCAACCCTTTGAAGGGCAGGATCACAGCCAGGGGAACCAGAACCAGGGTGGCCAGGATGGCCAGCCCCTCCCCGATTACCCAGAGTCCCCCCACAACCACGCCGCCGACCGTGGCCAGGATGCCGCCCGACTTGGCGATCACATCCAAAGACGTCTCGATGTGGCCGTCCATCCTGGCAAAGATCAGGGTCAGGATAGAATCTTTCTCAAAGGTAACCAGAGGCAGAAAGTAGTGGAGCAGGACATAGAAGAGCAAGAGGTATTTAAAGGCGTAGATAAGAATCACCAGAGGTCTGACAAAGAAAGGCAGGCGTCTGTAGAAGATCGAAATGATGGGTGTCAGGATGACCAGGAAGATCAAGAGGGCGAGGGAGGCGGGCCAACGGATCAGGATTAACTGCTGGCGCTGTTCAGGGAAAAGGGTCAAGAAGGCGAATACCGCCCCCATGGCCGCCGCAAGGAGCACGTGGGCGTTCACGTGCCGGCGCGACCGGTAATCAGTATCGCTCCATACGGAACCGATTAGAAATCCCTCAAGATAATCCATACGCCTCTACAATCTGGCCGGCGCTTACGATAGGTCAGCTCGGCATCGGCCCCAGATGACAACATTAAGTATAACATTCACCCTCACGACGATCAGTCTTCTCCCAACAGAGAACGGGCCATGGCACGGATCCGGCTGAAGCGGTGACTCATACCCGATTTACTGACCGGTGGGATCATGGCCGCGCCCAATTCTTCCAGGGACGCGCCCCTGTTTTCCAGCCTGGCCCTGGAGGCTTCCGCCAGTTGAGGTGGCAGCCAGTCCAGTCCCCTCAATCGCTCAATCACGGCGATGGCTTCCAGCTGCCGGGCAATGGACTCCGCCCTGCGGCCGGCGTTGGCGTCGTCGAAGTTGACCAGCCGGTTGACCTGACCCAGAAGCTCGCGCTCACTCCTTTTCTCTTCAAAGACTAATAGCGCGTGATGGGCACCGCAAAGAAGCAGGAAGCGGGCGACTTCCTCGCCGCTGGTAAAAAGCAGATGGAGACGACCCTGATGGCGGCTGATGCCCGGCTTAAGTCCCTTTTGTGTGAAGAGGCGGCTCATCAGATTGACCGCGCCGCCCGCTGATGGAGAAAAGGCTAGTCGGTAACGGCCTGTGGAAGGATCGGACATGACTCCGCAGGCAAGAAAAAAGGAAGAGAAGACGGGTTCCATTCCCCGCTCACCCACTTCTTCCATCCAGCCATCAAAGTCAAAAAAGAGAGCCATCCCGCCTGTCGGAGGGACCGCAAAGCGAAGCGTCACGTCACGCCTTCCCCTTTTTTTCTCCTCGAGTGGAAAGTTGAGGGTGCGGGCAACCGCTTCCAGCAAAGTGGCCGTCACGTTGCCCGTAACCCGGATCACAACCGACCAAGCACTGTCGCGCTCTTCGATTTTGCCCAGCGCGGCGACGAAGGAGGCAAAGGTGACGAGTGACCAGTCGGGATCGTCAAGATAAGTCCGGTGACGATCTGCCAATTCTTTTCGAATCTGCAACGAAAAGGTCATGCCCGGGCTTCTTCCTCCTCAATGGCCTCGATGAGGCGGCTTTTCACATCGCGGGTCAGATCGCGATGCAGCACGTTGACACGGTAGCCAAGCTCCCGCAGGAATGAGGCCACCAGCTCCACGGCCCGCACACTCCGGTGGCGGCCGCCCGTACAGCCGATCCCGATGCTGAACCGTTGTTTTCCTTCACGAACATAATAAGGAATCGAATATTCAAGCAGCTCTTCCAGGATCTCCAGATAACGGGAGAACTCTGGGAACTGTTCCAGGTACTCGATTACAGGCTGGTCAAGTCCGGACAAGGGCCGCAGCTCCTCGATATAAAAGGGGTTGGGCACGAAGCGGACGTCAAGGGCCATATCGGAATCCATCGGCAGGCCATACTTGAAGCCAAATGACTGAAGGAAAATGGTCATGGAGGCTTGATCCGATGTTTGGCCGAACAGGTGCAGGAGTCGCTCACGCATGCGTTGGCCGGTCAGATCCGTCGTGTCCATGATGTCGGTGGCAAGTTCCCGGACGGGAGCCAGCAAGTTTCGCTCTTCGCGGATGGCATCCGGCAAGGAGCGTTCCGCGGCCATGGGATGATCGCGCCGGCTCTGGTTGTAGCGGCTGATCAAAGAGGCATCTGAGGCCTCCAAAAAGAGGATGCGGACGGGCACATTGAGGTCCTGGAGTTCCTGCAGGATGGGCGAGAAGTGTTCGACGAAACGCGGGTTACGGGTATCCATGACCAGGGCGACCCGGCTGACTGTCTCTTCCTTGCCATCATGCAGGTCATCTTCCGACAGGACCCGGGTCAGCTGTCCCACCAGTTGGGGCGGCATGTTATCGATGCAGAAGAAACCGATGTCTTCCAGTATTTTGACGGCCGTGCTCTTGCCGCTTCCGGAGAGTCCCGTCACGATTGTAATGTCCATTCGATTCAACTCCTCTATCCGATTGTGAAAGGATCGTCTTCCCATTCGCCGACCAGCCGGACCTCGGGTTCCAGCAGGATTCCCTCCCGCTCATAGACTGCCCGCCGGACGTCCGCGAAGACCTGCCCGATCTCCCGGGCGGTCGCGCCGCCGTGGTTGACGATGAAGCCGGCGTGCAGATCCGACACTCCTGCCCGCCCTCTCGTATAGCCTTTCATACCGGCTTCCGAGATGAGTTTGCCGGCATAGTGTCCCTCTGGCCTTCGAAAAGCGCTTCCGGCGGTCAAAGATGCCAGGGGCTGTTTTTGATAGCGCCTGCGGGCAAAGTCAGCCATCCTGTCGTAAATCAGAGTGGCGGGTTCTTGTTTCAACTGGATCTCGGTCTCTAAAATAATAGCTTGCGGATTTTCAGAGAAGAAACTATGCCGATAGGAAAAATCATGCTGGTCACCGGTAAGCTCCGCCAGTTCTCCATCGGAATCAAGATAGCTGGTCCGTAAAACCAGATCCGCCATGCTGCCTTCGAAGGCACCCGCGTTCATCAGGATGGCTCCTCCTACGGAGCCGGGAATGCCACAGGCGAATTCGAAGCCCGACAAACCCAGCCTGGCCGCCCGCGCGGCGATTTCGTAGAGCGAGGCGCCGGCCTCACAGATCAGCGTCTGATCACAGGATCGTATGCTGCCCAAAGCGGGTGACAAAATAGCGGTGATGCCCCGGATCCCCTGATCTGAAATCAAAATGTTACTGCCCCGCCCGATGATGGTGAGCGGCCAACCCTCACTGACGCAGGTTTTCTTCAATTCAATCAGGCTGTCACGGGTGGAGGGAAGAACAAGCAAATCCGCAGGCCCCCCTGCCTTGAAACTGGTCCAGGCAGCAAGAGACTGGTTCTTATGTACTTTCAGGCCCGAAATGCCCCGCAGTCGTTCGCAGGCAAAGGACAGCTTGTCAGTCATGTCGGCTCCTCTTCTGTTCGTCCATAAATGCGATCGGTCAGATCTTTGATCACATCGTGACCCATCTGGCCATAACGATAATTGGCGGCCGCGATTTCGACGATGATGGCCAGGTTACGGCCGGGGCTGACAGGAATCGTGACAGAGGGAACCTCAACCCCCAGGATGGCTGTGCGTTCGTCTTCGTTTCCGATCCGCTTGTATTGCTTGTTCTTGATCCAGAATTCCAAGTTGATGATAAAATCCACATTTTCCTGCCACTTGACGGCAGAGACACCGTACATCTCCCTGACATCCAGGATACCCAAGCCCCGGATCTCAATCAGGTGACGGATGTTATCAGGAGCGCGGCCCAGCAGGGTCGTGTCGGACACGCGGCGGATTTCGATCAGGTCGTCCGCGATCAGGCGGTGACCCCGTTTGACGAGTTCCAGCGCGGTCTCAGATTTACCAACTCCCGATTCACCCAAGATCAGGATGCCTTCGCCCAGCACCTCGACCATGACTCCGTGCAGGGAGGTGACGGGCGCCAGTTCTACATTGAGATATTTGACCAGGGAGCTCGAAATATCTACGGTCGCGGCAGAGCTTTGGAGGATGGGGATTTTGTATTTTTCGGCGCTGTCAAGCAGCTCGGGACACGGCTTATGATCACGGGACAGGATCAGGCAGGGAATGCCCCGTGAGAATAAACGGTCGAAGCTTTCCGCTCTTTCCCCGGACGACAAGGACTCCAGGTAGGCCATTTCCATGTTGCCGACCAATTGAATGCGGTCGGCCCCAAAGTGCTTGAAGTGTCCGGCAAGCTGGAGACCGGGTCGCGTCACGTCAGCGACGGTAATATAAGTCCGGTCAATTTTGTCAAAGTCACAGATGACCCGGTAACCAAACAGGTCAATGATTCTGCGCAGGCTGACAAACGTATTTTCCATCAAAATTCCCTCCTGCCAGCGGTTTTCACGCGGCATTTCTCGAAAATTATAGCACAGGGCCCCCGGAACCAGACAAAAACAGACTCCCCCCCCGAAGGGC
>LSQX01242391.1_pt1 | contig 15072 bp, 13 predicted proteins | sample 654561 | NCBI WGS metagenome assembly LSQX01 (sample SAMN04489861, study PRJNA283612) | anaerobic digester metagenome | isolation source: 4 biogas reactors fed with cattle manure at either 37C or 55C with and... | place: Denmark: Kongens Lyngby | collected 2014 | reverse complement strand
ATGCCCCCCAGCGCATCTGCTGTCTCCTCGACGCCCACGGCGAGACCCTGGCAGCCGGGATTCTCCTGAGCGCCAATGACTCCGGGCTCACGGTGCTCACGCCTCTGGCAGATATCGCCCAGGTGGCCACGGTGCAGCTCGGCGATCTCCAGGTGACTCCGCAAGGCGAGGAGCTTGGCCGACCCGCTCGACGCGGTTGAGATAAGGAATCCGCTTCCGGGCACAGGAACTACCGGCTCGAATGCCGGACCTCTTCTACCGTAGTCCCGCAGATGGCCATCCTTTAGCCCCGAAGAGGCCACACAACTCAGCCCAGGGTGCCCACACCCTCGGTGAACTACCTGAGCAACAACAAATGCCGCCGCGCTTCCTTGACAGGTTGTTCGACCGGCGATAGAATGAGCATGGTTCTACGCCTGGTCGAAGCAACAGGTGAGGTGGGGAGGAGCTGGCGAGCACCAATGGCCCAGAAGAGAGATCCCGCGCCATCCCAGAATCGGTGGCACAGGCCCCTCGGCGACCTGGAGCAGGCGGTGATGGACGTGGTCTGGTCCCACGGGCCAATCGGTTCGCCCGGGGTGCAGGCGGCGCTCGCGCCCGCGCGCCAGCTGGCGCTGACGACCGTCGTCACGACACTCGACCGGCTCTACAAGAAGGGCCTTTTGCGCCGGGAGCGGGTCGGCAAGGGCTACCAGTACTCGGCGGCGGTGAGCCGTTCGGATCTGGAGCAGCGGATCGTGCGCGGCGTCCTGGCGGATCTGATGGCCGAATTCCCCGATGCCCTCACCAGTCTCCTGGAGGAGGACGCCGCCCTTCCCCCAGATGTTTACGACCGGCTCTCCGAGTGGCTGCGCCGGCAGCGGGAGGAGGCAGAGGATGCGTAGCCTCGCGCTCACGCCGGCGGGCCTCACGCTCTTCCTGGCAACGGCTGCTATTCTCCTCGCCGGCACCGCCCTGGCCGCGCGTTGGCTCCCCTGGTTCCGGCGTGGCTCGCCCGACCTGCGCGCGGACCGGCTCCTGCTCGCGGTCCTCTGCCCGCTCCTCGCCTCGGGCGCCATCACCCTCTTCGTGATGGCCACCCTGGTGGAGGACCTGCTCGCTTTCCACCAGGTGCCCCATCTCTGCCTCGACCCCGGCGCGCTCTCCACGGCTGGCAGGTTCGCCGTCTTCGCACTGGAAGGCGGCACGCTCCTCGCGCTGGTGGCCACGGGATGCCAGATGGCGCGGGCGATCCAGCTGCTCCGGCAATATGAGCGTGCAATCGACGGGCAGCAACTCGGACTATCGGATCAGGCAGCCGCCGCCGTGGCGCGCGTGCGCGAACGCCTGGAGTGCACCGCGGAGTTCTGCGAGGCTGACCTGCCTCGCCCCACCGCCTTTGTCCTGGGAGCGCGCCGGCCGCGGTGCATCATTGCGCGCTCGCTGGTAGAGCGGCTTTCGCCGGAGGAGTTGGGTGCCGCCATTGCGCACGAAGCGGCGCACCTGCATCGTGGGGACCATATCGCCCAGCTGTTGATCTTCACGTGTGGCCGGCTCTTTGGCTTCCTTCCCCCGGTGCGCGCCCTGCTCTCCGCCTGGGAAGAGGCGGCCGAACTGGCCGCCGACGATCTCGCCGTCGAGCGCACCGGCTGCCGCCTGGAGCTGGCCGCGGCGTTGTTGGCGGCGGCGCGATGGGCCTCCCAGCCCGGGCCGACGCTGGCGGGTGGATCCGCGGCGTTCCTCGCCCGGCGCGTGGAGCGGCTTCTGGCGCCCGCGCCCGCAATGCCCACCTCCGCCCGGCAGCGCTATCTCACGGTGCTGATAGCAGGCGGGCTTGCCAGCGGCATCGTGCAGGTCGTAGCGCATTCGCCCCTCCTGCCATCGCTCCATTGCCTGGTCGAAAGCCTGGCCCTCTTGGCCTGGCCAGCCATGTGATTGGATTCCAGAAAGTGAACGATGACGAGTTTATGTTCTATCGGGTGTAGAACAGCGGTCTATCTCCTGGCGATAGCCGTGGCGACGGCGGCTCTGGCTACCCCGGCGGCGCCATCCCTGACCCTGGACGAGGCCATCCGGGTGGCGCTCGCCGGGCACCCGGCGCTGCGGGCGGCCGCGCAGGAGGTGGACGGCGCGCGCCGCAGTTCAGGGGGCGAAGGCGCTGCCGTCGCCTGAGCTGGTAGTGACCCCGGCGGGCACCGTGGATGACTCGCAGCTCTCGTTATTCCAGTCGCTGGAGGTCAACGGGCAGAGCTCCGCGCGCGTGGCGGCCGCCCGCGCCCGGGTTTCGTCGGCGGAGGCGCAATGGGAAGCAGCCCGGCAGGAGATCGTTTACGGCGTTCGCACGGCGTTCTACGAGGCGCTGGCGGCGCAGCAGGAGCGTGACGTCGCCGCGCAGGCGGTAGAGCTCCTCCAGAAGCTTCACGAGGCGGCGCAGGAGTCGTTCGAGGCGGGCGACGTGCCCCAGAGCCATGTCATTCGCACCCGCGTCGAGCTGGCGCGCGCCGGACAGGAGCTTCGCCTGGCCGAGGGAGAGGCCGCCGCCCGGCGCGCGGCGCTGAACGCGGCGATGGGGCGCGACCCCACCACTCCGTTTACCCTGCAAGGCGAATGGCCCCGCCCCGAAACGCTCCCGGACGCTGAGACCGCGCGTGCAACCGCTGAACGCCAGCGCCCCGAGCTGGCGGCTATGCAAGCCGAGACGCAGGCACGCGAGGCAGAGACCCGGCTGGCGCGCGCGGCGCGGCGCCCGGACGTGGTGTTGGAAGCGAAGCGGGCGCGCCTCACGCGGGATGGCGGGAGCATCGGCGTGGGAGTGACTCTCCCGTTCGTCGATTGGGGGCGCCGGCGCGCCGAGGTCCGGCAGGCGGAGGCCGCCTATCAGGCTCAGCAAGCTCGCCTGGAGCAGCAGCGAAACCAGGTGGCGCTGGAGGTTGAAGAGGCTCTGGCCCGCCTGCAAGCGGCCGCAGAAGTGGCGCGAAGCTACGAAAACGGCGTGCTGGCCGACGCCGGGCGGCTGGCCGAGATGACCCAGACCGGCTATCAGGAGGGCGCGCTCACCTACCTGGAGGTGATCGATGCCCAGCGCGCCCTGGTCGAGGCACGCCGTGGCGCGATCCGGGCGCGCGCCGCCTACGCGAGCGCGCGCGCCGCGCTGGACCGGGCGATTGCCAGTCCGATCGCCGCTCGCTGACCCCTCTCGGGGCCGGGCGCGATGGAAAGAGACGCGTTCGGGAGAGAACCGATGACGAGAGAGAAAAGGCTTCAGAGCGTGGTGGTGCCGGGGCTCGTGCTCCTGATCGCTCTCTCCGGCTATGCCGTTGCGCGGCACCGCGCGCCCGGCAAGCCGGAGAGAGCGCGCGCGGCGGTGGAGCGCCACGAGGGGGAAGAAACACACCACGACGGTCATGAGAGCCATGCCGGAAGCCACGAGGGCCATCACCACGAGGAAGGCGAGGAACTCCACGGCGAGGGCGGCCATGAGGAGGGCATGATCACGCTCCCGCCCGAGAGCCTCAAGCTAGGAGGCATCAAGACGGCCCCGGTCGTCTATGGCGCGGCGGGCCCGGCCATCCAGGCCAACGGCGAGGTCGTTCCCGACGCGAACCGCGTCGTCAAGGTCGGGCCGTTCGTATCCGGGCGCATCACACGCGTGAGCGCCCATGTCGGCGATACGGTCCGGCCCGGACAGGTGCTGGCGGTGATAGACAGCATCGAGGTGGCGCAAGCGCGAGCCGCGTACCAGGAAGCGCGGGCGGAACTCTCCAACGCGGAGCGCCAGCTGGCGACCACACGCACACTGGCGCGCTCGGGAGTCTTCACGCAGAAATCGGTGGATGAGATCTGCGAGAAGCGGGATGAGATCGCAAGCGAGCTGGCTGCCCGGCGCGTGGAGCACGAGACCGAACTCCGGGATGCCGAGGCTGCCGTGCGGACGGCGCAGGCGATGCTCGACCGCGCCGAGAGCGCGCGCCGCCTTGCCGAACAGGAGTTGAGCCGGCGCAAGGCGCTCGTGGCAGCCGGCGCGGTGCAGTACCGGCCTCTGGAAGAGGCGCGCCGCGAGATGGCGGAGGCGGAGAGGGACTGTCAGCAGGCGGAGACGGCGCTGCGCCTCGCCGACGCGAACCTGGCACGCGCGAAGAAGCTGTTTGATACCGGCGTCCGCTCCCGCCGGGAGCTGGAGGAAGCTCAGGCGGCGCGGGATGCGGCGGACGCGGAGCTGAAGAGAGCTCAGGAGCAGCTGCGGATCGCGAAGCAGGTTCTGGCGCGAGAGCGCGAGCTGCTCGATTCCGGCGTCTATGCCAGCCGCGAGATCCAACAGGCCGAGAACGAGCTCCTCCAGGCGGAGAAGGCCCGCGCCGAGGCCGAGGCCGCGCTCCATCAGGCGAAGCAGCGCCTCAGCATCGCGACCTCCCCCGAGAAGAAACGGGTGCTGGTCGAGCTGGAGAACCGGCTGGCGGCGCTGGATTCGCTGCTCCGCCGGGAGACGAGCGTAGCGAGGCAAGACCTCTACGCGCAGCGCGAGACGCAGGCAGCGGAGGCGGCGGTTGCCCAGGCCCGGGCACGCCTGCTAGCCGCCCGCAACACGCTCAAAGTCCTGCGGGCCCCGGTGGATGGGGAGGGTGCGAGCGTGGCGGTCACCGCGCCCATTGGCGGGCGCGTCCTGGAGCGTGCCGCGAACCGCGGCCAAGTCGTGACCGCGCAGGACGTGCTCTTCACGATCCTCGACCTCTCCACGGTGTGGGTAGAAGCCCGGGTGTACGCCAAGGACGCGCGCCAGGTGCGTGCCGGCCAACCGGTCACCATCGTGGCGAGCGCCTTCCCAGATGAGAAGTTCACCGGCAAGGTCTCCTATATGGGAGATGTGATCGACGAGCAAACGCGCACCCTGGTGGTGCGGTGCGAGGTCGCCAACCCACGGCGCAAGCTGAAGCCGGGCGTCTTCGTCAAGGTGAGCATCGGCCTTGGCCGGCGGCAGGGTGCGCTCTCCGTGCCTGCCAGCGCGGTTCAGCGCGAAGGTGAGAGGACGTTCGTCTTCGTCGCCACCGGCCGGAGCGAGTTCCAGGAGCGAGAAGTCCGCCTGGGCACGGAGAGCGGCGGCTATTACGAGGTGCTCGACGGCCTGAAGCCAGGAGAGACAGTGGTCACTGAAGGCGCGTTCCTGGTGAAGTCTCACGGAAAGAAGGAGGAGCTCGGTCACGCCGGGCACGCGCACTGACCCCACTCTGCCGCAAGGGAAGAGGGAGGCTCTCGTTCCATGATCAACCGCCTGATCACTTTCGCGCTGGAGCAGCGCGTGCTCGTCCTGATCCTCGCCGCGCTGCTCATCGGCGTTGGGGTGAAGTCGGCGCTCGAACTGCCGATTGACGCCGTGCCGGACGTGACCAACGTCCAGGTGCAGATCAACACCGACGCGCCGGGGCTGTCGCCGTTCGAGGTGGAGAAACTGATCACCTTCCCGCTGGAGCTGGCGATGAGTGGCCTGCCGGAGATGGCCGAGCTCCGCAGCCTCTCCAAGTTCGGGCTGTCGCAGATTACCGTCGTCTTCAAGGACCATGTGGACATCTACTTCGCCCGGCAGTTGGTGTCGGAGCGGCTGCAGGATGCTTCGCAGCACCTCCCGCCCGGAGTGGGAGCGCACCCGGAAATGGCCCCGGTGAGCACCGGACTGGGGGAGATCTACCAGTTCGTGGTGGAGCGCATCCCAGGGGCGAACGGAGTGGGTGCCCACTCCTCCATGAGCGCTATCCACCGCGCGGAGGGGATCCATAGGGCGGAGGATGAGGAGCACCACCGCTACCTGGCGCCCTGCGGCTGCCCCTGCCCGGTCTGCACGCGCAGGGACGCGGGGCTCGTGCAGAGCTCGCCGTGGCTCACGCCGTTCGATCCCGACGCCATGTACCTGCGAACGCTCACCGATTGGGTGATCAAGCCGCAGCTTCGCACGGTGCCGGGCGTGGCCGAGGTGAACCCCTTCGGCGGGTTTGAGAAGCAGTATCAGGTGTTGGTCGACCCAGACCGGCTGGTGAGCTACGGGCTGACCCTGCGAGACGTGTTCGAGGCGCTGGGGCGCAACAACCGCAACGCCGGCGGGGCCTACATCGAGCACGGCGCGGAGCAGTACCTGGTGCGCGGCGTGGGCCTGGTCCGCAATATCGAAGAGATCAAGAACATCGTGATCACGGCGCACGACGGCATCCCCATCCGGGTGCGCGACGTGGCCGAGGTGGTCGTCGGCCCGGAAGTGCGCCAGGGGAGCGCGACGAAGGATGGCCAGGGAGAAGTCGTCACCGCCGTGGTGATGCTCCTGCGCGGCGCGAACAGCCGGACCGTCGTCGCCGATGTGAAGAAGAAGGTCGAGGCTCTCAACAAGCGCCTGGCCCCGGCCGGCGTCCGGATTGTCCCCTTCTACGACCGCACCGAGCTGGTGAAGAAGACGATCCGGACCGTCGAGAAGAACCTCTTCGAGGGCGCGGTGCTGGTGGTCGCCGTCCTATTCGCGCTGTTGGGGAACATCCGGGCGGCGCTGATCGTGGCTTCCGCGATCCCGCTCTCGATGCTCTTCGCGCTGACGGGGATGCAGAAGTACGGCATCTCCGGGAATCTGATGAGTCTCGGTGCAATCGACTTCGGGCTGATCGTGGACGGCTCGGTGATCATGGTGGAGAACTGCGTGCGCCGGCTGACAGAGCGGCGGCGCGAGCTAAAGCGCGCGCTGACCCCGGACGAACGGCTGGCGACCGTGCGCGCCGCCGCGTTGGAGGTGCGCCAGGCGACGCAGTTCGGCGAGATGATCATCATCGCTTCCTACCTGCCGATCCTCACGCTCACCGGGTATGAAGGCAAGATGTTCAAGCCGATGGCGCTCACCGTCGTCTTCGCGCTCACCGGCGCGATGATCCTCAGCCTCACGCTGATCCCGGTGCTGTGCGCCCTCTTCCTGCGCGACCGGCCGGTGGAGCGCGAGAATCGCGTCCTGGGATGGGTGCGCCGTCGCTACGTGCCTGCGCTGCGCTGGGCGATAACACATCGCCGGACCACCGTGCTGGAGGCCACCGCACTCTTCCTGGCCGGCGTCTTGCTCTTCCCGTTCCTCGGCTCGGAGTTCGTCCCGAAGCTGGATGAGGGGGCAATCGCCTTCTCGGCCTTCAAGCTGCCCAGCGTGTCGCTCTCCGAGGCCACGCGCCTGGCCACTACCATCGAGAAGGTGCTGATGGAGAAGTTCCCGGATGAGGTGGAGACGGCGGTCACGAAGACCGGGCGCGCCGAGATCGCCACCGATGCCGCCGGTCCGGACCACGGCGACCACTTCATCATACTGAAGCCACGCAGCCAGTGGAAGCGCGCCAAGACCAAGGAGGAACTCGTCAACCTGATGAACGCCGAGCTCTCCAAGGTGCCTGGCATTTCCTATCTCTTCTCGCAGCCGATCGAACTGCGCGTCAACGAGCTAATCTCGGGCGTGCGCTCCGACGTGGCGGTGAAGGTGTTCGGCGAAGAGATCGACATCCTGCGCGAGAAGGCCGAGGAGATCGCGGCGGTGTTGCGCGAGGTGTCCGGCGCGGCGGACACGAAGGTCGAGCAGGTGACCGGCCTGCCGATGCTCCAGATCGAGGTGGACCGCGACGCGATCAGCCGCTATGGGATCAACGTGGACGACGTGCAGGAGGTGGTGGAGACGGCCATTGGCGGCAAGGAAGCCACCGAGGTGATCGAGGGGGACCGCCGCTTCAGCCTGGTCGTGCGCTTCCCCAAGGCAGTGCGCGAGGATCCCGAGGCAATCAAGAACACGCTTGTCACCGCTCCGAACGGACAGCGGATTCCCGTGGCAGAGCTCGCGAGCGTGAAGCTGGTGGAAGGGCCGGCGCAGGTGAGCCGCGAGTGGGGCCAGCGGCGCGTCGTGGTGGAGACCAACGTGCGCGGGCGCGACATCGGCTCCTTCGTTGCCGAGGCGCAACGGAAGATTGACGAGAGGGTGCAGCTGCCGGCCGGGTATCGCCTGGACTGGGGCGGACAGTTCGAGAATATGCAGCGGGCCCGGGCACGGCTGATGGTCGTTGTGCCGGTCACGCTCTTCCTGATCTTCGTCCTCCTTTTCACCACGTTCCACTCGCTGCGCCAGGCGCTGCTGGTGTTCACCGGCGTGCCCCTCGCCGTGACGGGAGGGGTGTTCGCTCTCTTCGCGCGCGGGATGCCGTTCAGCGTCTCTGCCGGTGTCGGCTTCATCGCGCTCTTCGGCGTGGCGGTGCTGAACGGTCTGGTGATGGTCTCCTACATCAACCAGTTGCGGCAGGATGGGAAGGAGATGGCGGATGCCATCATCGAGGGCGCGGAGGTGCGCCTGCGCCCGGTGCTGATGACGGCGCTGGTGGCCAGCCTGGGCTTCATTCCAATGGCGCTCGCCACCGGCACCGGCGCGGAGGTGCAGAAACCGCTCGCGACCGTGGTGATCGGCGGGCTGGTGACATCGACGTTGCTCACCCTCTTCGTGCTGCCCACGCTCTACGCCTGGTTCGAGGGCAAGATCGTGCCGGCAGTCCCCAAGGGGAATGCTCGCCATCGCGAGGTGGACCCCACCCCACACGCCGGCAGTCTCAGATGAGCACCACCCTCCCATCGCACGAACCGCTCGCCCAGCTCAGGCGGGGTCACGGAGACGCACTCAACGAGGCTTACGACTGCGAAGGGCGTCCATGAGCCATATACTCACTGCCCTGATTGCCAACCGCGCACCATCCGGCACTGGGCGGGCGTTTACGGTGACGGATGATGGATCACCCGGTCACGTGCCCTGCGACGAAGGTCGGTGATCCCCGCCAGGGCGTCCTGGCCTGATGCCAGGCTGNNAAACAGTGCCGCGCCCTGAAACGTATAATAGGTAGAGCTTGCTCTTCAAACAAGCACTAGACGAGCACCTTCGCCCTGGGGGCGCCGCAGTGAACCCAAGGCTACGGTGACAGGATGGCACGAAGAATTGGAAAAGTAACCAGCAGTTCATAGCCATTACACTCATCGCGATCATACAAGGAGTCTGTGTGAGGAAGTAGGGCTCCGAGACCGGTGTCTTATTCGTCTATAGCGAACGCTTTTGGGCGTCCTTCGTAGTTCTGCGGGGCGGAAGAGCGGCTCGGGGCCCTTGTTGTTCCTGATTTAAGGAGGGGAGACCCGCCATCACACTAAGACCAACAAGCGAACGACAGCAATCGGACGGAACGCGTAGCCGGATGGATTTGTGTCGAAAAGGCGTTGGCGTTGCATGTCGGGCCGTTACGGGGGGATGGGCCTGCATGGCAATCCCGCGCATCATCCGCAGCGAAGCGACGGTCGAAGCGGTTCGGTTCCTGGCAGAGGAGGTGTTCACGGAAGCAGCTTTCATGTTATCGGGGTCTCGGTTTACCAGCTGGGTCTTGGCTCCGGGCGCTCTCATGCTCCTGCGGCTGGTTAGTGACGCTCACAGTGGAAGGATGAGTTGAGTACAGGAACAAGCTCGCTCGCTTCGTCAGGTTGCGGACCAGATCATGATGGCGCTATTCGCTGATCTGGGTGAGACCAATATCTTCGGGGTCACCCCTGCCGATCTCATTCGGGGCACGGCGGAGGCGCTCTTCCTGACACCCGAGATGGGCGGTATGGGTGAAACGGAGACGCTGCTCCTGGAGGATCTTGCAAAGGAACTGCTCGACACCGCCGACAGCCTCTGTAACCCGGAGAGCATGGCGACGGTGATATGGGTTACGCGCTACCTCAGGAGGTTAGCACGTGCCTACGACGACACGAATCGCATCGTCAGGATCGAAGCACATGACTGAATAAGGGCGGTTACATGTAACAAGCCGGGGTCTGGAGATCGCTCTCTCCAGACCCCGGTCGCCTGTGGTCTGCGAGCATCCGCCTGGGTAGGCGATTGGCAGGTAAGTTCAAGACGGAGGCGGCGCGAAAACCAGCGGCTGCGAGGCCATCATTATGGAAGGACAATCGTTGAGATAGCGCCGCGATGGCGTCATCCCCATACGCTCAAGGCGGAGCTAATTCGTCGCCGTATCTTCCGTGTCCAGGAAGGAGCCCGGCTGGAGATCCTCTCCTGCATCGATACCTGGTACAACCGGTAGCGGCTGCATTCAGCCCTCGGCCATATGACGTTCCATGAGTATGAGAGCCTGGCCAGTGCCCCACAGCAGACTGCCGACGAAATCGGGGCAGGATCACTCACGGATTATCGGGGTAGCTCTCCAGGGTAAGCTGGCGCGCCTTGCCGAAGTGCTGGTCCTCATCATACTCGATGACGAGATTCAACGCCTCGACATGGAAATCGACGGTAAGGCGACGCCCTGGCTGGATGAAGCCATCATGCCCGCGATAGTCACGCAGTACCGTAGAAGGCGAGTATAGAGAGGGTCGAGCTCCTCCGGGCGAGGCACGCGTAGCCACTCGAACGCCCCCTCGGAAACCACGGTGCCGAAACGCTTCTGCAGCAGGCGCTGGAGTGCGTTCTTCTGGGTAACCTTATCGAGGCGGCGTTCCGCTCTTGGTGGTCCGGGATGCCGATGCTCTCCCCTGCCGGATGACGAAGGGGAGGTATCGCTACCCGTTACCACCATAAAGCCCAGGCGCCGGAAGAAGCACGCCGTCTCTTGGCCTCCCGAAAATGCTTCCTGGCTGAGTCTCTCCCCGAAGCACACCTCGTAGGCGATCCCGCGAATGGCCTTTGCCGGATACTCTTTCCCCTCGTGGATGATAGACGTATGCCTGGCCTTCGTGTATCGCTCAGGATGCTCGTCGTGCCGGCGAATCGCTTCCATGACGTGGGCGGCGGTAATCTCTTGGCATCAGTGACTACCTCTCTACCCCTGTCCACCCCTGGCGCATCACCCATCCGGCTGCTGCGGCCCCGTCGCGATGGCCGTCGGCGAGCCACCGCAGCGCCGCCAGTGCTGCCCCACGGGCCCGGCGCGGTTCCTCCGCCGTCGCGGATCATGCCGCCGGGGCGCTCACTCGCGGTCGTTGGCCAGGGCGACCTCCAACAGGGCCCGGATGACCTCCCCGTCCCGCCCGTCAGCCACATCCCACGCTGTCCTGCCCTCATCATCCCGGATGCGCGGGTTGGCCCCGCACGCGAGGAGCGCCATCACGACTACCGGGTCGCTCGTAGAGGCCGCCAAGTGTAGCGGCGTCTGCCCCCTCCGATCCCGCACGTTCACACGCGCTCCCAGCTGCACCAGGTAGCGGACGGTCTCGGCCCTGAATGCGGGGCTGAATCTTGCCGCGTAGTGGAGGGGCGTCATGCCTGCGTCGTCCGCCATATCGAGCGGGAGCCCTGCGTCCACTAGCACCTGGATACACTCCTCGTATCCCCAGAACGCGGCGGCGTGCAGCATCGTCATGCCTTCCCTGGACTCGACCCAGATATCTGCCCCATAATCGATCAGCACACGCATCACCTCCGCGTGGCCCTTTACGATGGCCTCAAGCAGCGGGGTTTGTCCCGGATCCGGCTGGTCGTCAACGACGGCGCCATATTCCAGGAGCAAGCGCGCGACCTCCGCCTGGCCGCTGGCAGCAGCGACGTGCAGGAGTGTCCGGCGGCGAGCGTTGCGGTGGTTGGGGTCCAGGCCGGCGTTCAAAGCCACGCGCAACCGCGAAACAGTGCCGTTGCGCACCCAACGGTAGAGAGTCTGTCGCTCCACCATCATCCGTCATCCTCCTCGAAAAGGGGTTCCCTTCCCCGGCCGTGCTCTCCTGGGTTGAGTTTGGGATCCTGCAGTTCGTGGTGTCCTGGCTCGTGCCCAGGCACCGATCATGCCAGCACAGATGGGCACCTCCGGGGAAGCCGTTTGCGATCTCCACCCGGGTTCAGCTCCGTAGCACCGGTGGAGCCCGCGGACAGCTTGGGGAGCCGGCATGGGGGACTGCCGGCACTCCGGCCTGAAGCACGACGGGCAGCCAGCCGCTGGCTAGCAGAGTGAAAAGCCCCAGGAACAGCATCATTCCTGGGGCCTTCTTGGTGGGCGGTGAGAGACTCGAACTCCCGACCTGCTGGGTGTAAACCAGCCGCTCTAACCAACTGAGCCAACCGCCCGCATCTATGGTAGCGGCAGGATGCCGCCCACACCCTCATTATACTGTGCCTGGCCGTATGAAGTCAATGCGATCCTCCATCGAGTTCGACAGGCGCGGGAAGGCATGCCAACCCGCGGTTGGCATGCCTGGACCCTGCGAGCTCTCTCAAGAGAGTATCACACCATCGAGACGCCTAAATGTTCAGCTGATCCTCCAGCTCTGCCGCGGATAGCAGATCGCTATCCGGACCCATCGCGTTACGGGCAAAACGCCCTTCCTGACACGCCACTGTGAACCACACCGCCGCGGCGGCGAGAGCCAACGTCGCAGCGGCAAAGACCCGCCAAGATGGCAAGCCGGCAGCGCCGGTCGCTACGAGCGGCCCTCCGGGCGCCAACTCATCCGGCGATTGCAGTACGCCTGCTTCAGCGTTCATGACCCGCTCCATTCCTGCCGACACAACACACACCCACCGGCGGTCGCGGTCCGGCCGCCAACCGTCGTCATTCCTGTAGACAACAGGATACACGCTTTTGTTACGCCCTCGCCCGAGAGGGCTCCAGTGGCACGCCAATTCCGGGAGCACGCAACGGGTTGCTTCCGCCACATCCGGCAGGAAAGCGGGCCAGCACGTCGAAGGCTCTGTTCTGGGATGGTCGATGAACCCGCTCTCATCCCATGGTCCCATCGGACAGCAGCCGTCCTGGCTTCCCTTCATCGCCGGGTCACTCGTGTCATCGCAGGGTGAGAGGATCTTCATTCGTGCATTCTGACGTCTCCAATCGTGGTCTGTCGTGCCTGAGAGATTCGGGCGTCTCCCCTCTGCTGCCGACGGGAGGCATCTTCACCGGATGAAAACGAGCCAGGCGGCACGTAGGTGCACTGCGTCCGCTCGATCATCCTATGGGCTCGCGCTTCCGGGCGCGCCGGCTCGCTGCGGCGTCCCTCTGCTGGGGCAGGCATCCACGCCGGCCCAGGACTGATTGAGGAGTTTATATGGCGACTTCCTTCATTGACGATCACTTCGCGCGGCTCCGCGACTCGCAGCCGCGCGCGCTTTCCTATTGCCACGCACATCCAGAAAACCTCTCATCGTGGCAGAATAAGGTACGCACGCTGGTTCGAGAGCGCCTGGGAATCCCGAAAATGCATTCGGCACCACGTCTCCTGGACGCGCGCATCGAATCGAGCGAAGAGGTAGATGGCTACATTCGTGAGCGGCTTCTCCTCCGCACGGAACCGGATCTGGAGGTTCCCGCTTTCCTCCTGCGCCCCCTTGGGCAATCTGGAAAGGTGCCCGCAGTGCTGGCCCTTCATGGGCACGGGCCCGGCAAGATCATCCCCGCCGGCTTACCCCAGGATGAGAACGACCGCCGCCTCATCGCGGAAGGGGAGCGTGATTACGCGGTCCAGGCCGTCCGCCAGGGATATATCGCCCTTGCCCCCGACCTGCGCGGCTTCGGCGAGCTGCGGTTGAAAGAGGATATCGAGAAGAATGCAGGCTGCTCCTGCCAGCGCCTTTCCCTACTCGCGATGCAGATCGGGCGCAACCTCCTCGGGATGCGCGTGTGGGACCTGATGGCCGCCGTCGATTACCTGCAGCAGCGCCCCGATGTCGACAGCAACCGCATCGCCGCGACGGGCAATTCGGGCGGCGGCACGGCAACCCTCTTCCTCGCCGCCATGGATACGCGGATTGCAGCTGCGATCCCAAGCTGCTACTTCTGCACCTGGGCCGCCTCCATCCAGGCGGTGCCGCACTGCGCCTGCAACTTTGTGCCCGGCCTCTCGAACCTGATCGAGATGTACGACCTGGCCGGCCTGGTTGCGCCCCGTCCGATGCTGATCGTGGCGGGGCGCGAAGACCCGATCTTCCCCATCGAAGGCGTCGAAGAGGCCTATTCACGGCTTCGCGAGATCTACACCGCCGCCGGATGCCCCGACCGCCTGGAGCTTTTCGTGGGCGATGGCGGACACCGCTACTACGCCACGCGCGTCTGGCCCTGGCTCCGGGAGCAATTCGTCCGGCCCTGAGGAGCAACCATCATGTCTCAACCAATCATCCTATGGCCCGGTGGCGCGCCGGGCGCCAAGGGCGAAGCCCCAGAGGATATCCCAACGCTCACGCCCTTCCTGCCCGACCCGAAAGACGCGACAGGCGCCGCCATCGTTGTCTGCCCGGGTGGCGGCTACCAGCATCTGGCGCCGCACGAGGCTGATCCCATCGCTGAGTGGCTGAACCGTGAGGGGATCGCGGGCTTTGTGCTGAAGTACCGGCTGGCTCCGCGCTACGCGCATCCCTGCATGCTCCAGGATGCCGCGCGCGCCATCCGCACCGTGCGCGCCCGCGCCGGCGAATGGGGGCTGGACCCGAACCGCATCGGCATCCTCGGCTTCTCTGCCGGAGGCCACCTTGCCTCAACCGCCGGCACACACTTTGATCCTGGGGATCCCTCTGCCGAGGATCCGATCGAGCGCGTCAGCTCTCGGCCCGATCTGATGGTGCTGGTCTAGCCGGTGATCTCCTTCAGCGAGTTCGCGCACGTGGGCTCGCGCAAGAACCTGATCGGCGAAGACGCGCCATCGGATCTGGTGGAGCTGCTCTCCAACGAGCGGCAGGTGACGGCTGAGACTCCTCCGGCGTTTCTGATCCACACCCTGGCAGACACCGGAGTGCCCTGGGAAAACAGTGATCTTTTCGCGCATGCGTTGCGCAAGGCGGGAGTGCCCTTCGAGATGCACATCTTCGAGCAGGGCCCGCACGGCTTCGGCCTGGGCAAGAACGACCCCGCTCTCTCCCAGTGGCCGGCCCTTTGCGCCCATTGGCTGCGCCGGCACGAGTTCGCACGATAGCCGCGAAACACTCCGGCTTGGAGGCGGGCTCGCACCAAACGCGGCCCGCCTCCAATCATTTGTGGCCACTCCGAGGGCCTCGCGCACCTGCCGGCCTTCACTTCCCGCTCCTGGCGCAGCCCAGAAGCGGGCGTAGACGCCACTCCAAAGGCCTGGCAGCCTTCACTCCCCCCTGCCTCATCGGGG
>LSQX01299347.1_pt1 | contig 15073 bp, 10 predicted proteins | sample 654561 | NCBI WGS metagenome assembly LSQX01 (sample SAMN04489861, study PRJNA283612) | anaerobic digester metagenome | isolation source: 4 biogas reactors fed with cattle manure at either 37C or 55C with and... | place: Denmark: Kongens Lyngby | collected 2014 | reverse complement strand
GCCTATGCTGAGGATGGACAGAATTTTTGCATAAAACTAAGACTTCATATCTAAAGAAGAAACCAAAGTGTTAATTAATACTGATAAAATTTAATAAGAAAAGAGGAGATTCTTGTATGTTACAAGCTGGTTTTTGCAGATTGGATGTGACCCCTCCGCTGGGAATTGATATGCCGGGATATTACACCAGGCGCCTGTCCACAGGCATACTAGATCCTCTTACTGTCACAGCCGTTGCACTATCAGACTCTTCTACCCAGGCCGTTCTCATTACTGCAGACTTTATTGGCATTCCCATTCCCGTGCAGGATCAATTGAAGCAGGCAGTATCTGAGCGCTGCGGAATTTCCAAAGATGCAGTATTTATAGCATGCACCCATACCCATACCGCATGCCATCTGGACGGCAGCGACAGGATGGATTCTGAATTTGCACGTTACTTCTCGCGTAAACTTTGTGATTGTGTACAGATTGCACAGGATGATTTAAAACCGGTTACCATGTACATATCCAGCGGAGAAGCCCGAAACATATCCTTTGTACGCCGGTTTGTCATGAAGAACGGAAGCATTAAAACAAACCCGGGCATTGGAAACCCCAATATCTCCCATCCTGTAAGCGAGCCGGATGAAACCATGCAGTTGATTGTTCTTAAGCAGGAAGGCGGAAGGGAAATTTTGCTGGTTAACTTCCAGGTACACCCCGATGTGGTTGGAGGCACAAAATACTCGGCGGACTATCCGGGTTTTGTGCGCACCTTTGTTGAAGGTGAGATGGATAACGTGTGCTGCGCCTATTTCAACGGCTGTCAGGGTGACACCAATCATGTTAATGTAAAACTGCCTAAAGGAACTATAAGCAAAGGAATCGGTCATGCACGTCACATGGGCCGGGTTATTGCTGACAGTGTGATAGAGGCATACGGCAGGAAGATTTCTTTGCCTGACGGGCATATAGGATTCGGCCACGTTGAATTTGAGGTGCCTGCCAACAGCGGCACTGAAGAAGAGATAAGGCAGGCGAGAATATGGAGGTATGACTATAATACTCTGGGACCTGAAGGGTTTGCCAAGAAATACGGCGATTCTGCGTGGGAAAAACAGATTGTAGGCTTTCGCCTTGCCAGGCTGGCCGATAAGGGTTATATAGGCAAGGGCGGCATGATACCCCTCAGGGTTATGTCCGTTCGGTTCGGGGATGTGGTATTTTCAGCCATGCCCGGTGAACCCTTTACCGAAATTGGATTGCAGATCAAAAATGCATCTCCTTTCTCCCTTACTGTAGTCTGCTGCTGCGCCAACGGCTACGAGGGTTACTTCCCCATGGCAGATGCTTTAAGCGGCTATGAGGGCCTGAACAGCAATTATCTGCCCGGCGTTGCGGAGACTATAATAGAAAAAACCATTGCTCTTAATAAGGACTTATTCAGCAAGAAGGAAAGCGGGGCTTTATAGGCGAATAATATATGTGCATATGTATAAATGCACATTATTATGAACATAGTTAGGAGATGGCAGGGTATGACGGCTTCAATTCAAAATACGGAACGTAATAATACTTTGAGGATTCTTAACAAAATAGCGGAAGGCATAGGCTGTAGCATATCTGATATATCATTCCGCATATATCTTAAGGAGCATAATATCATTCTGTCTCCTGATGACTTTAATCTTGTTCCGGACCTTAATGATGAGTCGGTTAAGTTTGAAGGCAGCTGGAGAGATATCAATATTATATGGGATTTTAAAAAATCAAAGGGCGGATATACAGTAAGTCTAAAGGCATACAGCGATAATCAGCTAAATTGCACTGCCTTCGACAGTCTTATAGTGAGGTACAAACCAGAAACCGGGAATATAATGGATTGGCGTGTATTACAATATTCAGACAGGTATGTCACCAATCCCATAGGTTTTCCTACTGTTAAAGAAGCGCTTGAGATAGATACCCCCTGCAATATGCTGACCGGTACATTCAGAAATAACAAGGAAAAGGGTTTATTCTTAGGTACTGTATTGCCGCAGGATAACAGGCATCTTTATAAGATGCAGATGCTTGAAAGCGGCCAGCTTCAATTTACTTGCACTACAAGGTTTATTACAACGGTATGTACAGATAATTCCCTTTCTTCTGAAATAACTTGGATATCAGCCTGTAAAAATGTCAAAGAATCCTTTGATGCATATGCTGATTTTGTGCCCTTTCTGCCGGATGATCCCAAACCCGTCAGAGGCTGGAACAGCTGGGACTACTATTACTTCTCGGTTTCATTGGATGCTTTGATTGAGAATATGGAGGCTATACGCAAGGATGATATTCTGTCAAAAAATATTCAATACATTGTTATAGATGACGGCTGGCAGCATATGTATGGTGAATGGGAACCAAATTACAAATTCCCCGGGGGCCTTGAAAGAGCTGTAAAAGAAATAAAAGTAAGGGGTTTCATTCCCGGTATATGGCTGGCGCCGCTTTTTATTGATACAGCTTCTTATGCCGGATTAAGAATGCCTGAACTGATGGTGAAGAATGAGTATGGAGATCCTCTTATTTATGATGGAAATTATATATTGGATCCGACTTCACCGGCCGGCAAAAAATTCCTGAAGGGAATATATACCAAACTATATGAAATGGGTTTCAGGTACTTTAAGGTAGATCATGTCAGATGCCTGTTGAATGTAGACAGGTTCTATGAAAAACACAAAGGACCATATGAAGTGCTTAGGGATCTTTTTGCACTTATAAGGGAGTGCGTAACTGAAGAAAGCTATATCTTAGGCTGTTCCCTGCCGCTTGAATGCGGTCCCGGACTCTCCGATGCAGGACGCACCGGCATTGATATACATAATCAATGGAACCATCTGGAATGGGCCCTTGAATGTTATACCTTCAAGTACTGGGCTAACAAGAGAGTATGGGTTAATGATATTGATTTTCTTATAGTAAGGGGCAAGGATACCTCACTGGAAGAAGAAACCAATGTCCTTAACCCCAATGAAAACAATCCCAATGCCCCAAGATGGAGAAGGGGAGAGGTTTTTGACAAATATGAAGCCCAAACCTGGACTAATATTGTAATGTTTACAGGGGGCAATGTATTCTTAAGTGACAGGATCAATATGCTGAATGAAGAAGGCAAAAAGCTTATACGCAAAGGAATACAAAGTACAGAAACAACAGCAGAACCTTTGGATATGTGCTGCGGTTATCACCCGTCCCTGTGGCTGCAAAGGCTGAATAGCGGATACAGGCTGACTGTAATTAACTGGCAGGATGAAAAGGCAGTATACAGCTTTGATTTTGAAGAATACAGACTTACAGCGCCTGATAAAGTTGTTAATGACTGGACAGGTGAGGAGATCGGTATTCAGAACGGCAGATTAAATATTGAATTAAACAGTCATGAAAGCATAGTTTTTATTTGGGATAAATTTTAAATATTAATGATAAGGGGACGAAAATATGAATGAATTTAAAGCAGGTTTTGCCCGTTTGGACATTACACCCCCGCTTGGCACTAATATTTCAGGTTATTACTCACAGCGTATAGCTGACGGCGTTTTGGACAATCTGTATGCATCTGCCCTGGCTGTCAGCGACGGTATGAATACTGCTGTAATACTTAGTCTTGATATTATAGGCATCAACAAGAAAAGAATGGATGATTACAGAAAATCTATAGCTGACAAAAACTCACTGCCATTTGAATCAATATTCATTTCTTGTACCCATACCCATACCGGCCCTGAAATGGGTGAAGGTTTATATCCGGAAGATATCCCGTATATTAATTATCTTGAAAGAAAATTATGTGATGCAGCTGCTCTGGCGCTTGCAGATTTAAAACCCGGAACTGCAAGCATCGGACGCAGCGTTGCTCCGGGAATTTCATTTATCCGACGTTTCCGCATGAAAGACGGCAGCATAAGAACCAATCCCGGCATAAAGAATCCTGATATTTTGNNATTTTGGAACCAATCGGAACACCGGATGAAATCGTTCAGTTTGTGCGCATAAATCGTGAAGATGCAGACGAAATTTTGCTTGTAAACTTCCAGGTGCATCCTGATGTAATAGGCGGAACCAAGTTTTCAGCCGATTATCCAAAATTTGTAAGAGATACCCTTGAAACGGCACTTGATAATGTTAAATGCATTTATATAAACGGTGCACAGGGAGATACAAACCATATTGATCACCTGGGAGTTACCGGTATTGCACTCAGTGGATATAAGAATTCGGAGCATATGGGAAAAACCATTGCCGGGGCAGTTCTTCAGGCCTATATGAAGAAATTGCCTGTTAAGAGCACGCCTGTTCGGTTCGGTCAGAAAAATATTGATGTTCCATCCAACCGCGGAGATAAATCACAGATTCCGGAAGCAGAGAGAATAATTGCACTGCATGAGTCCGGCAGGGATGATCAGATTCCTTACAGCGGGATGGAACTGGTTACTGTAGTTGCCGAAGCATATAGAATTAAGATGCTTGAAAACGGACCGGATTCATTTACTCTTCCCCTTGTCGCAATCCGTTTTGGAGATGTAAGCATATCGGGGGTTCCCGGGGAGCCGTTCACGGATATCGGAAGAGGAATAAAAGAAAACTCTCCATTTAAAATGACCCTTATATCCTGCTGTGCCAATGGCTGTGAAGGTTATTTCCCGCTAAAATCTGCTTATGATGAAGGGGGCTATGAAGCCCGCAGTTCACCTTTTAAGTCAGGTGTTGCGGAAGCAATTATTGAAGGCTCTGCAGACCTGCTTAAAAGCCTGATTTAACACCATTTCTGACTTAATAATAAAGCAGCAATTATCCATCCAAAGCTTGGGAGAAACAGACCGGATTAAGGAGATGTCATAAATGAATAAAATTAATGTACGAAGTGACTTAATATGGGCTTACCTTATACATCTGGGGTATAACGCATGGTATGAGAGCGACGCTCCCTACAGGGGGAAATACAGCCATGCTTCCGATAAAATCAGATGCGACAAGGAAACATGGGATGAACTCCTGGAAAACATGGCGCAGGTTGGGGTCAATACAGTTGTTATAGATTTGAATGAAGCCGTAAGATATGAAAGTCATCCTGAGATTGCGGCAGAGGGAGCCTGGAGCACGGATCTTCTCAGAGATGAAATAAACAAGATGAGGAAGATGGGGCTTAATCCCATACCTAAACTGAACTTCTCAACCTGCCATGATATATGGCTGGGTGAATACTCCCGATGTGTTTCTACGGAATTGTATTATAAGGTATGTTCGGATCTGATAAATGAAGTAATAGACATATTCGACCGGCCTGATTTCTTCCATATTGGCATGGATGAAGAAAACTATTCAAATCAACAGTACTATAATTATATTGTCATTAGAAATGGAGATTTATGGTGGCACGATTTTAAATTTCTTGTTGACACCGTTGAAAAGCGGGGTGTAAGGGCCTGGATATGGGGAGACCGGGCCAGAAGCCGCAGCGAAGAGTTTATAAGGAAAATGCCAAAGTCAGTTCTTATAAGCGACTGGTATTATCTTTTTCTGGGATATGATGAAGATGAACCTCAAGTTAAAGCAAGGCTTGATTCTTTCCGGTTCTTAAGTGAGAACGGTTTTGAGCAGGTTCCGGGAGGCAGCAATTTTACAAGAAGCAATAATATGGAAGCCCTCACCGATTTTTGTTTAAAAAATCTGTCACAAAAAAGTTTCAGAGGCATGTTTCAGACCGTATGGTATCCTACAATTAAGGAATGCAAATACAGGCACCTGGATGCGCTGGATTGCGTGAGACGGTCCATAAAGCTGGCAGAGGATTATTATTCTGCCTGCTAGACATTTATACTATATCCTTTCGAGATACCGCATCAACAACTTCTATGTTTTCTTTTCTTATAATGCACTACTTTAAAGTTTCGGCCAGAACATAAGAGCTGAGTAAGCAATGAAAAATTAAATATTCATAATGGGAAAGGAAAGTTATAAATGAAAATTCAAACCTTCTCAGAAAACGAATGGTTATACCCGGATACTGTTATAACTAAGCCGAACAATGCTGTTAAGCTTGAATCGGCAAGGGGGGCGAACATAAGTTTTCAGATTCTTACTGATAAGGAAATTACGAAGGATGAAAAAGTTTCCATTAAATGGGAGGCTCCCTCTAATATAGATTTGAAATTTACCGTTTATCAGCTTTTGCCTGCCCGTGTGGAAGAAAACAGCGCTCCTAAGGTTTATACAACCCTTGATTATGACAGCGTTTCTCATTTCGTTACCCGCCGTGCGCCTTTCTATGTATATGATGTAACCAGAAATATAGATGATGGCTGTTTAAAGCCGGGCAGGGCGGCATTTTATGTCAGAGTCTTTGTGCCTGAGAATTGTCAGCTGGGAGAATATGAACTTAAGCTGAATATTGCATTTAGTGATTGCAGCTTTAATGTCGATGTTTTGCTTAAGGTATATAAGGCGGCAGTTCCTGCTTTAGGCAGCAGTGTATTCAATATGATAAACTGGCTGAATCTGAAGAGCATAGCAAAGGTACACAATTTAGAGCATGGGAGTGCAGCCTTCTGGGAAGCAGTCCAAAGGTATCTGGAAAATCAAATTGATATGAGGAATAATCATATTATGCTGCCGTCGGGGATTCCTGTACGGGATGAAACGGGCAGGGTAGTGGATTTTAACTTCGATGATGCAATAAGGCTTGGCAATATGGCGCTGAAAGCAGGTTTTAAATATATATACGGAGGCTTTGTTGCACGCTTTAAAGAATGGAATCAGAAAGAACACTATCTGCTGTGGGACAGGGATGTCAGCGTTGTAACCTTTGAAGCATACAGGCAGCTAAAACTATATTTTGAAAAACTATGGGATATAGTCAATAAAAACAACTGGAAAAATCATTACATGCAATGCCTGGTGGATGAGCCCCAGTTCCCCAATAGTGAACATTACAGAATTTTATCCGGTATCTGCCGTAAATTTATGCCCGGTGTCAAAATAAATGACCCCGTGGAGTCAACTGACCTGGAGGGAGCAGTTGATATCTGGGTTGTCAAGCAGAGCGTATATGAAAAGCATATATCCAAATACCAGGCTCTTCAGTCATTGGGAGAGGAAATCTGGATTTATACCTGCGGTTTTCCCGCAGGCTATGTGATGAACAGGGTAATGGACCTTCCCCTTCTGGTAAGCCGCCTGCCTATGTGGATGTGTTATCTGTATGATGCCAAAGGCTTCCTGCACTGGGGATATAACGTCTATAATGAAAAGCCTTTTGAAAGCACCTGCTACTTCCATGGTGACCCGGAAAAGCTGTTTCCGCCCGGTAATGCCTTTGTAGTTTATCCCGGAAACAATGAGCCATGGTACAGTGTCCGGGGGCATTTGCAGAGGGCAGGGGCAGAGGATTTTGAGCTCCTGCACCAACTGGGATTAAGAAACAAGGAAAAAGCCAGGGAAATTATATCCAGGATATGCACCTCCTTTGAAGATTACAAATCATCGGCCGAAGACTTTGCAGCTGTCAGAAGCGAGTTATTGCAGGAACTGGAGAAATATAATTAAGGAGGAAGTCATGAATTACACTATAAATTTTAATTATGCCAATATGCATTTGCATTCAACCCATTCAGACGGTCAGTTTTCCCCCCACCATCTGGCAGTTCTGGCAAAATCCTTAGGCTACGGCGGTGTTGTACTGACTGATCACGATGTGATAAGCGGAATCCCTGAGCTTATGCGGGTTGCCAAAATACTGGGCATAGAAAGCATGCCCGGCGTGGAATTTGCATGCAAGCAGTGGGATGCATATTTTCATATTCTCGGCTTTGACTTTGATATAGATAATCCTGAGCTTAATGAATTTGTGGAACGCTTATGTGAATACCGCAATAATCATACGAGGGCTTTGTTTGAAGCAGGGCTTAAGCGGGGCACATTAAGCGGTATTACCTGGGAGGAAGTTGTGGAACTGAATCCAGGATGCCGGTGGTTTTGCAATGATCAGGTGCGCACTGCCATGGTGGCTAAGGGCCTGGTAAGGAGAGAGGAATGGGGTGCGGTAAGTAAGGCCAACTTTAAATCCGAATATGCTTTATCAGTACCAATGGAGATGGCAAGCGTGGAAGAAGCTGTTTATAACATAAGAAATGCCGGTGGAATTGCTGTTTTGGCCCACCCGGCAGGCCAGTATGAGTATGTTGACAGGCTTGTGGAAATTGGAATACAGGGACTTGAAGTTTCTCACCCTTCCCTTAGCAGGGAGGAAGAGATCGCATTACGTCAAAAAGCAAAACTAAACAAGCTGTATATGACCGGCGGAACGGATCATACCGGTCCCATGGGCGGGTGCATGGGAGCACATGCAGTACCTGCATATCATGGTGCACTGGAGGATGATTACCTGGCAATTAAGAATCGCATATTCAGTTGACAAAGAGATATTTGGGGATAAACACAATAAATATATTGACTTAATAGAAATAGGCCACTATAATCAAGGGGAAGGAATCGGGTTATTAAGGAGGAGATTATCTTGAGTAAGAAAGTAAGGCTGGGTGTTATTGGAGCCGGGTCATTTTCCAATTCACATTTAATGGGCATAAAATATTCAGATTCGGCAGAGGCTGTGGCAATCTGTGATATAAATGAAGGAAGCGCCAGGAAGCAGGCGGAAAAGTACAATATTCCTGATTATTATACTGACTACAGGGAGCTTTTAAAACGGGATGATATTGATGCTGTCACGCTGCCGCTGCCTGATCAGCTGCACAGAAAGGTGACGGTGGATGCACTTCATGCCGGCAAGCATGTTCTGTGTGAAAAACCCATGGCCTTGAATTTGGAAGATTGCAGGGCAATGATTAAGGCATCAAGGGAATCCGGAAAACAATTAATGGTAGGCCAGATTGGCAGATATACGCCGGCATTTATTATGGCCAAAAAGATGGTGGAAGACGGTGAGATTGGCGAATTGTTCTTCGTGGAATCTGAGTATGCCCATGACTATTCAAAAATAGGCGGCCGGGGAGGCTGGCGCATTACACCTGAGCGTCATCCGGTTATAGGGGGCGGCTGCCACGCAGTTGATTTATTAAGGATGATAGCAGGAAATCCTACAGAGGTATTTGCCTACGCCAATAACAAGGTGCTTACAGACTGGCCGATTGATGACTGCACCGTTGCTGTTATGAAATTTCCCGGTAATGTAGTCGGCAAGGTTATGACATCCATCGGCTGCAAAAGAAAATATACCATGCGCACCGTGCTTTACGGTTCCAAGGGCACAATCATAGTAGATAATACCTCACCTACTCTTTCATTATTTAAAGAAGAGTTTTCTCAGATGGATGAATTTAAAGAAAGGAATCAGCAAACAATTGAACTAAAACTTCCTGTAGCGATCAACAACCACAATTTCCAGGCAGAAGTGGAGGACTTCTGCAGATGTATTATGGAAGGCAGGCAGGTAACCACCGATGGTGTTGAGGGTGCATCAACTGTAGCTGTATGCCTGGCTATTGTGGAGTCTGCACATAAGGAAGAAAAGGTAAAGGTATCATATGATTTCTGATTCCGGTTTGATTTCGATTTCCAATTCTGATTTATGGATGATATCAAGAGCATCAGATTATTAGAAATGGGGGGCAATAAAATGAACAGTTTTAAGGCCGGTTTTGCAAGACTGGATATTACACCGCCGCTAGGGGTTAATATGGCGGGATATTACAGCCAACGGATAGCAGACGGCGTACTTGACAACCTTTATGCGTCTGCCGTTGCAGTAAGCGATGGTTCCAATACAGCTGTTATAATAAGCCTTGATCTTCTGGGTATCAAGAAGGAGAAGACGGCTCTTTACAGGCAAGCTGCAGCTGATAAAAATCAAATTCCCTTTGAATCTGTATTCATTTCATGCACCCATACTCACACAGGTCCGGTTATGGAAACAAAGCTTTTTGAAGAAGACCCTGCTTACAATGACTATCTGGGAAGAAAAATATGCGATGTTGCTTTTCTGGCCATATCAGATCTGAAACCTGCATCTGTAAGCATAGGGCGCAGCACAGCTCCGGGCATATCATTCGTACGCCGCTTCCGCATGAAAGACGGCAGCGTAAGAACAAATCCCGGCAGGAATAATCCTGATATTCTTGAACCGGTCGGAACACCGGATGAGACCGTTCAACTGGTGCGGATACATCGTGAAGATGCAGATGAAATATTGCTGGTAAACTTCCAGGTACATCCTGATGTAATTGGCGGAACCAAGTTTTCGGCTGACTACCCAAAATTCGTCAGGGATACACTTGAAAAGACACTTGACAATGTTAAATGCATTTATATTAACGGCGCACAGGGGGATACAAACCATATAGATCATCTTGGTGTTTCTGATACGTCGGTAACCAGATATAAGCTTTCGGAGCATATGGGCAAAACTATTGCGGGTGCCGTACTCCAGGTTTATATGAAAACCAAACCTGTGAAAGGAACGCCTGTAAGGTTTGGGCAGAATGACGTCGAAGCTCCGGCCAATCTTCCGGATAAGTCGAAGATTCCTGATGCCCAAAGGATAGTTGAACTGCATAGGGCGGGCAAGAACGAAGAGATTAATGCATTGGGGCTTGAAATGTCCGTTCCCGAAGCTTATAGGATAGTAAGGCTTGCAAACGGTCCTGAGTCATTTACTCTTCCGCTTACAGCTGTTCGTTTCGGTGATGTAAGCCTGGCAGGAATACCAGGTGAGCCCTTTACTGATATAGGAAGGGAAATAAAAGAAAATTCTCCATATGAAATGACCCTTGTTTCCTGCTGTGCCAACGGATATGAAGGCTATTTCCCCATGCAGTCCGCATATGATGAAGGCGGTTATGAAGTTGTCAGTTCGAGTTTCAGAGCCGGTGTGGCTGAGATCATTATAGAAGGTTCCACAGACCTTTTAAAAGACCTTAAATAATACAAATATAAGAATACTAAGGAGGCATAGCTATGTGCAAATGTATTGAGAGGTTTATATCTCCCATTCCCAAGAGTATTGAGTATCTTGACGGAGAAGATATCGTTCTTGGAATTCCGGGTAAAGGCTTCTATCATATTGAAACCAATATTGATAAACAGGATCAGCTTATTGAAACTGCAGTAGCCTTAGTAAAGGATGCTTTGTCAGGGCTTTTAAATGTGCCATCGGATGCAGCTGACGGTGATGTCAAAATTTTATTTACAATGTCTGCTGCCCCTGAAGGGATATCAAATCCCGAGCAAGCATATTCCATAACAGCTGCTGATAACTGCATTACCATAACAGGATTTGGTGTGCTTGGCCTTTACTACGGCGCAATTACGCTTAAACAGTGTTTAAGGCTCCATGATAATGTCTTAAAACTGCCGTGCATGAAGATACTTGACTGGCCGGACTTAAAAACCCGGGGTCATTTTATGGAAAGCCGGTACGGTTCAAACCTCATGACTTTGGATGACTGGAAATACCTGGTGGATCATATGGCGGGCATGAAGATGAACCAGCTTGTAGTATCGGTCTATGGCTGCTGGTGTGTCCAGTATGATGGAAGAGTAAGTGAATATATGTATGTTCCTATAAAGAAGTATCCTAAGCTGAAAACACCGGTTGTTGTAAGGTATTATTCGCCAAAGAAAGGCGGATGGGTTGATTATGAAACACTTCCCCCAATGTTTGAGGAGGATTTCCTGGGTGATCTCATTGCATATGGAAAAACCAAGGGCGTAACCGTATTCCCCCTGGTTAACTCATACGGCCACAACACATTAATTCCTGCTCAGTATCCTGAGGTTTCTGCCAAAGACGAAAACGGCGAGCCTTCCTTAACCGGATTTTGTACATCCAACCCCAAGACCTATGAAGTTTTGTTCTCCATATATGATGAAATAATCGAAAGGTATCTTAAACCTAACGGATGTGACAGCTTCCATGTAGGTCTGGATGAGGTATGGGACGGGATTGCTCTTAACGCTGAAGATATTTTCAGAACCAGATCTCCCTGGTGCAAGTGTCCTGAATGTAGGGACATAGACCGTAAGAGATTATTCATAGACCATGCCGTAAAGATACTGAAATATTTAAAGAGCAGAGGCATGAAAAACATTTATATGTACAGCGACATGCTTATAAAAGGCAGGGGAACCGGCTCTGACGACAGTGCTGAAGACATGGTGAAAGCATTAAAAGATAATGATTTGATAGACGTTGTTGTCATTGACTGGTGGACATATTCCGATTTCAAGGATAAATTAATGTATCAGACAACCCGTCCGGATTTGGGATTCAGAAGGACTGTAAAACCCTGGAACGGCTACTACCACTGGACGGTTCTGACAAACCCTCTGCGTAATATTTATCTCCTGGCTGATATAGCCTCAAAAGAAGGCGTAGAAGGAATGCAGTCTTATTCCGCCTGGGATGAAAGCTATGACAGAAATCATATCTGCCAGGCAGATTACAGCTGGAATTTCAAAGGGGCAGGCACCATAGACAAAGTCACCGACCGCTATGTCAAGCGCAACTTCTATTCACAGTATGATAAGGCGCGCAGGGCTTTCACGCTGATTGACTTAATGACAGAACAGAGGAACGAGAAAAAAGAGGACGGCACTCCTGTACTTTCAAAATATCAAATTCTCTTAAGCACCCTGTCTTACTATTTCTACAGTTATGTACGTGCAGGCAAGCCTTATCCGCGGATTTTCCCCGGAGAAGCATTAAGCACCATCAATGCGGATCGTGCAAACTACTTAAGAGAAATCAATGAAATAGCTTCAATGGCTAAAGAGGCTTCTGATTTGTTGAGTGAGGTGGCAGCTGATCCACGCTGCAATACAAGGATGGCAAAGCGGTTCCTATATGAAGTGGAAAACTATCGCTGCCTGGCCGAGGATTATCTGGCCCTGTTTAAGATGATAGATCTGGCAGAATGCTGCAAGGATAAATGCTGCAAAGGAACCATTCAGAAAATAAAGGCCTTGGCTCTTGAAAGAAAGCTTGCAAGACTTGCCCTTATGACCCGCCTGGAGGAAACCAAGGAAGAATTCCTCATGGCAAGTCATATGAGGAACCACAGCATATTTATGCAGTTCTTTGCAGACCTTGAAGGTTACCTGGCAAATACAGAACCGGATAAGATAAGGCTGAACTACTTTGATATGCGCTATCTTGAAAGCGAAGCCTTTAAAAAGCTCAGGTAGTTATAACGCATTACAGGTCATTTTTATCAATAACAGGTCTAAAACAAAACAAGGGATAGTATGATGTGACGGGCAAAAGCCCTAAAAAAGGTTAGTGCTATTGTTGTATTTGCACCTTGAAAATTTCATAATCGGCTAACCTAAGCGCATTGTTCTGTATCCTTTCAGACTGGAATCCATCCTCCGTAGCCTTTCTTCATCCGAGGATTGGATTTGGGGCATAGTTACCCGTTCCATTTCGGAATCGGAATAGTTTTTGGAAATTTAAAGCTCCAATTTTGCTGCCGAAAAATAATTTGCATCGCTGCAAACCTCGTACAGGCATTCGGTCGACATCGTATTGATTTTTAAGTATTGAGTGTACGGTCTCTACACCATTTCTCAGCCTAACAATCAATTTAAACCTGTCGGTATCTTTAGTTTTTAAGTATTCGGCTCTTGCTACACTTTTTCTGGATACTGTCTTCTTGGCAACTCGTTTGTAAATCTTCGGATTACACTGATCATGGAAAGGACAATTTGCACAGAGGTATCGATTAAAAGAGAGCACGCATTGTTCGGTTCTGGAGTTGTAGCTACAGCTTTTGGGTGTATGCCCTGCCGGGCATTCAAGCACTTTGGTGAAGTCTTCATTGAACTTGAAATTGGCCATAATTGAATCGGTGTCTCTGCCGACAAGATCTGTAGGAACAAGCTCGATATTCTTTCCAGCTGCAAGTTCTATGTTCTCGGTGCTAGCATAAGCTCCGTCAATCGTCATCAGGATTTCTTCAGAGGAATTGATGTTTTCAAGATGCTCTTTAAGCATTGCAGAATCGCTCACATTGTTTTTCTCGAACTGATAACTCGTAACGACACTGCCATTGGAACCGACGCTTTCTTCGATGTTGGCAACGTATCCACGGTGCACATTACTACCCTTTTTGCGGTAAGTAGCATCCGGATCGGACGGATTCTGCATCATATTGGAATCCATTCCACCATCTTCTTTGTTTCGGAGCCTGCGCAATCCCCCGTCTACTATGGTCTGCTCCGACATGCATCTTGAAAATAGAAGATATTCCGTAGCATCCTCGCACTGACCGTCGCAGAGTTTTATGAGTTCATCGGCATCGGCAAGAAGTACTGACATACGCTCATCAACGTCTTCATTTCTACTGTGATATATTACTTTATTGTAGTCTTCAGGATCGAGATAGTGCTCCAGCCTTTCACGGTCAAATTCGATACCGGCTTTATCCAGATGCTTAACAAGCTTTGCTATGCAGGTATAGATTAGCTCTATTCGGCTTAATCTACGAATGTTGGCTTCAATCATTGTCGAGTCCATCCTGCGGATACGTCCATCGATGTTCATAAGCTTTGCGATGTGTGCCGACAGCCCCTCGATGCATTCACGATACAAATCGACACCGTGTGTCCTCTCGTATTCATAGCAACGCATCCGAAATCTGGACAGGCTCTTGTCGCTGAGAGGTTGTTCTTCAAAGCTTGTCGTATGCAGTGCATACTGGTAGCGAGGATCGAGCATGAGATTGTCAACAATCTCATCATCGGATGCGCCAAAGAGTTCTTTGATGATCAGAGCACCGATGATAACATTTACAGGCGTGTTCGGCCTTGAAGCTTTATCCGAGTAAAGAACATTGAACGGCTCTTCGTTTATATTTGGGAAGATATCCTCTGCAAAGACCTTTGCCCATGACCTTTCAAGGGCTTTCTTCTCACGACCCGTAAGCCCAAAGAAAGAGTCATTGAATGCAAGCTGCTGTGTTTTATTCGCTCTAAATGACATCTTGCTATACCTCTCCTTCCAATGGTAATATTATACCATGAAAGAGGCTCAAGC
>LSQX01252659.1_pt1 | contig 15073 bp, 12 predicted proteins | sample 654561 | NCBI WGS metagenome assembly LSQX01 (sample SAMN04489861, study PRJNA283612) | anaerobic digester metagenome | isolation source: 4 biogas reactors fed with cattle manure at either 37C or 55C with and... | place: Denmark: Kongens Lyngby | collected 2014 | reverse complement strand
TTCATGAAGCGCACCCTAATGCGGTGATTGCCCGGGTGGTGTTCTTTGGTTGGAGCATGACCGGAAAACGCAGCCTGGCAGAATTTTTCTTCAACAACCTGCGTGATGGAAAATCCATCAAAGGTTTCACGGACACCTATTTCAGCCCCCTGTATACGGAGGACCTGGCAGAGATCCTGTTGGAGATGTTGGCGGTTGAGCTGTCGGGTCTTTTTCATGTGGTCAGCCCGGAACATTTAAGCAAATATGATTTTGGCCTACGGATTGCTGAACAGTTTGGTTTCAGCACTGATTTGATCGAGCCTGTCCGGATGCAAGAACTGACACGCGGCGCACCTCGTGCTTTAAACCTGGCATTAAACCCGGATAAAGTTCAAGCTGCGCTTGGTCGACCGCTGCCCTCGATAAACGCTGGTATCGCACGTTTATTTCGGCGCTGGCAGGAAGGTTATCCGAGAAAACTTCAAATATTTGCAGCTTGATGAGGGTAAAAAACAATTCATTAATTGGGAGGCATGATGGACCTGAAAATTGCTGAACGCCTGATAGGCGCGGCACACCCCACCTATTTTATTGCCGATATTGCTGCCAACCATGATGGCAGTTTGGAACGAGCCAAGTTGTTAATCCGTTTGGCAAAAGACGCTGGTGCAGATGCTGCCAAGTTTCAAAATTTCCAGGCACAGAAGATCGTTTCGGATTATGGTTTTGCTCATATGAATGCCCAGGTCTCTCATCAGGCCAAATGGAAAAAGTCGGTTTCTGAAGTTTACGCAGATGCCTCAATTCCCTTTGAGTGGACGCCGGCACTTAAAGCCACCTGTGATGAAGTGGGGATTCATTATTTCTCGTCGCCTTATGATTTTGAAGCTATCGATAGGCTGGATGCGTATATGCCGGCTTATAAGATTGGCTCGGGCGACATTACCTGGATCGAAGCGGTTGAGCGAATTGCCAGCAAAGGAAAACCGGTGTTGCTGGCAACTGGTGCGTCGGATATTGGTGATGTCCAGCGGGCGGTACATGCTATTTTAGAGATTAATCCACAGCTGGTATTGATGCAATGTAACACCAACTATACTGCTGAAGATAGCAATTTCGATAGCATTCACTTGAATGTTCTCAATACTTACCGGAACATGTTCCCCGATGCTGTATTGGGCCTATCGGATCACACACATGGACATGCGACGGTGCTAGGGGCGGTGGCGCTGGGGGCGCGGGTGATTGAAAAGCATTTCACCGATGACAATGACCGGGTCGGTCCGGATCATTCTTTTGCTATGAACCCTGAAACCTGGGATGCGATGGTGAAAGCCACCCGTCAGCTTGAACGCGCCATGGGCTCCGGGGACAAGTTTGTTGCTGCTAACGAGCAGGAGACCGCCATTGTCCAGCGACGCTGCCTGCGGGCAGCCCGAGAAATCGAACCGGGAGAGATCATAACCCGAGAGATGATTGATATTCTCAGGCCAGCTACACCGGGTGCGATTTTACCTTATGAAATTGGCAAAGTGATCGGGTTAACCGCTTTGGTGCACATACCAGGCGGGCAGGCTTTGTCATGGACGCAATTTGGCGAGTAGTCAAACGACCCTTGACATGCTTAGCAAAAGGATTGAGATCTGATGCGGGTTCTTTACTTCACGGCACAGGATAGTCCGCATGATCAACGGTTTTTATCCGCCCTGGCAGGAACCACACTTCAGGTGTTCAGCCTGCGCATGTACACCTGCCAACCGAAGACCCCTGAGGGAATTAAAGAATTAACCTGGGGGGGCAATCAGCCAGATTGGTCGTTTTGGAATGGCTGGCAAGCAGGCATTAAACAACTGGAAGATATCCTGTTGGATTTAAAACCAGACTTGGTCCATGCCGGACCGATCCAGGGGCCGGCCTTAGTAGCAGCACTGGCGAAATTTCAACCGCTGGTAAGCATGTCTTGGGGATTTGACCTTCTGCGTAATGCTGATCGCAGCCCCTGGATGCGATGGGCCACACGCTGTGCTCTGGCACGCAGCGCAGTCCTGGTCGCTGACTGCCAGACGGTTGCTGAGCAAGCCGCTGGATACGGCTTCCCGCATGAGCGAATGATCCTGTTCCCCTGGGGTGTGGATTTAGATCATTTCTCACCCCGGAACGCAAATAATGCCGGGCAGGCTCTTAGACAGTCTTTGGGCTGGGAAGAGGGTTTTGTTCTCTTTTGCAACCGTGCCTGGTCTGTCCCCTATGGCGTTGACGAACTGGCGCAAGCCTTTGTGCTGGCTTATCAGCGCAATCCCAATTTAAGACTGTTATTGGCTGGAGATGGCCCACAATCTGAACAAATTCGGGCGATTTTGGCGCCTGTAGGCGACGCCGTGCACTTTCCCGGTCGAATCACCCGGGAGGATTTACCTGGTTTTTATGGAGCTGGCGATCTATTTATCAGCGCTTCGCACTGTGATGGCTCGTCGGTTTCCCTGTTAGAAGCGCTGGCTTGTGGACGCCCGACCCTGGTTTCAGATATTCCCAGCAATCGTGAATGGGTCCGGCCCGGCGATGTGGGCCATTTGTTCAGCACCGGCGATGTAAATGCGCTGGCTGATAAAATCCTGGCTTTAGCTGCTGATTCGAACCTGGCTGCTTATGGCAGGCGTGCCAGGAAACTGGCTGAAGAACGTGCAGATTGGACTTTAAATTTCCCAAAATTACTTGATGCCTATCAATTAGCCCGGAGAGCAGCCTGTTAATCATGTGCAAAGGATAATTACAAGTCTGTAGCAAAACAGGTGCAAATGCATTAGAATGCAATACGTAAATTGATACAGGCAAACAAAGAAGAATTGTGATTAGCGGAAAAATGATAAAAAAATATACATTTCTTTTCGTAATATTCGCATTGGTTTTGGCCGGGATGGCCTGTAATTTGCCATATCGGCGCCAGGCGGAAGAGGTTCCCGCTGTTACTGCACTCTCTGCAGGCTACCGGGAGGAAAAGAGACTTGTTGAGGATGGAACGATCACCCTGTATGTGCCCGATTCTTATTACGTGGGTGGCTCTATCGCTGAACTGGCCGACCTTGTTGAAGAACTCGATGTTATTGATACTGATCTGAGAGGAATTTTAGGAAGCACTCAGGCGGATGTTCTTGTGTGGGGTTATGATGCCGATACTGCTGCAGTCATTCCAACCAGCTTTGTCGTCATCAAAAATGAGACCTACGCAGCCATGCCTTTAGGGCTGATTTCGAGCCTGGCGGGCCCGATAATTGGATACAATGTTGAAATCCTCCAGGAAACCCGGTTGACGATTGCCGGGCGTGACACTTTACGGTGGATCACCCTCACCAATGAAGCCGGGCTGGAGCTTACCCAGGTAGCATATGTGTTTAAAGAATCAGGTGTGTTATACCTGGTAGCGTTCAATGCTGATCAGCAGGAAGTAACCGGGCAGCTCTCTAATTACGATGCCATCGTCGCTTCTTTGCGGGTTGAAGATCTGGAGTGAAGGTTCGATGTTTATATCAAAACGTGATCCCTCAGTTGTTGCCATTATCCAGGCGCGCATGGGGTCCAGCCGTTTGCCCGGTAAGGTTTTGATGGATATCTGTGGAAAGCCAATGCTTGTGCAGCAGGTGATTCGTGCTCGAAGGGCAAACACCCTGGGGCAAGTTGTTGTGGCGACCACAATCAGCCCGGAAGATGACCGGGTGGCTGAAGTATGCCGGGCGTTTGGCATCCCTTATTTTCGCGGTGACCCATACGATGTGCTGGACCGGTATTTCCGGGCAGCTCAGTTGTTTCATGCTAAAACGATTGTCAGGCTGACCGGGGACTGTCCTGTGATTGACCCCCGGATGATTGATTCGACAGTGAGCGGCTTTTTCGCTGCTGAAGTTGATTTTGCTGCCAACCGCCTGCCCCCACCCTGGAAGCGTACCACGCCAATCGGTATGGATACCGAGGTGGTGAACCTTGATAACCTGGCGCGTGCCTGGCACGAGGCTGACCAAAAACATGAACGGGAACATGTCATGCCCTATTTCTATCAGCGAGAAGGGTATTTCAAGGTTGTGGTGTTTCAGCATGAACCAGATTTAAGTCAATACCGCCTGACGGTGGATACACCTGAAGATTTTGCTTTGATTAAACAGATTTATAAGTATTTTGAGCCCTCAACCGAGTTTTCACTCGCTGAGATCATTGCCTTGCTAAAACAAAAACCCGAACTGGCAGCACTGAATGCCCAGGTGGCGCATAAAGACTACCAGGAAATCGACTCACGGGTTTAATTCCTGTGATGGAGTGTGATGATGAAAAAAACAGTATCAATAGAGCAACATAAACCCTGGATAAATTGGGTGCTGTTGCTGTTGTTCCTGGCGATTCTGGCTTGGTCGGCTCGTTATTGGATGAGCACAGGCTTCGGTTTATATGAGGATGACCTGACCTATACCCCAGGCGTTATTGATTCAAATTTTGCTGAAATCAGGCAGTTATCGGCACAGCTTTCAACCATATCACATCAGGGGAGACCACTGATGTGGTTCTGGGTGATCCTGTTTGGTTACCTCGGCTGGAACCTGGGCGGATTACAGGGAATGTATATCATTGCCTATTTGATCTGGCTGGTTAATATTGTTCTATTTGTGCTACTTCTCCGTCGCTTAAAGGTTCCTTTTATATTTAGTGTAGTTGCGGGCTTGGTGTATGTGCTTTTTTCGGCAGATACCAATCAGGCATTTTTATTTAATGCTCACGGGCTACAACCTGCACTAACTTTTTTATTAATTGCCATGCACTTATATCTGGGTGCATCAAAAACCAGCTTGCTGGCTTACTTATTATTAGTTTTGGTATTAATCAACTATGAGACACCCTATTGGCTGTTTCTAGCAGCGCCCCTGTTGCGAGAGGAGACAGGTAAAAAATTAATTAAAAAACTGCTATATAACGCCCTCATGATAGGTATCATCTTTTTAGTGATTTATTTTATACGGCAGCTTTCCGGGGATTCACGCGTGGCGTCTTTATCTTTGCAGGAAATGTTCATCACACCACTCAAGCACATGGCAATTGGCCCTGCAGTTAGCCTGGGGATTTATTTTCTCCGACCACTACTGGTTTTGCGTGCACTCACGTTGGACTTGGCCTTGGCTGGTCTTATTTCAGCTGTAATACTTTTTGTATTACTGTATCGGGTTGCAAACAACGAGGTAATTGGTTCTGTAAATTATTTCCCTTTTAAAAAAGGATGGTGGGCAGGTCTTTCACCTGAAGTTCAACGAGAGTTGCGTCTTTTGTTGGCTGGCATGATCATGCTAGCGTTTGCTTATCCCCTCACGATTATTTTACGGCCCTATGCGATTAGTGGACGAGAAACGCGGGTCCATTTTGCGGGTGTGGTTGGGACTGCTTTGATTGGCGCCAGTGTGATGACTTTGGTAATGAGAGCGTTGAAAGGTAAGGGTCTGCAAGTGGCTTTTCTGGGTTTGGTCAGCCTTGTATTGGGAATGAATTTTGCTTTTGGATTTGTGATCCAAAAAGCGTACGTACGTGCCTGGGAATTACAGAAAGAATTTTGGCAGACATTGGTCCCCTTGATTTCGGATTCTGTGGACGGTACAGCTGTCTTGGTCGAACCTTCTGGTATGGAGAACGTGCTCTATATTGATGCAAATACCTGGGTTGTACCGCGTATGTTGGATAGGTTCTTTGTTTTCCCGAAAGAATGGGAGCATGCACCTGTAGTTTATCGATTAGTCATGTTTTGGGAAGATACTCTCGTGAGGGAACCAGGATATTTTACGATTGACTATAATAATAGCTTTGTCCCCATGAAAACCTTTGGTAATTATGACCAAAGCTTGGCAATCTACATTACTACTACAGGCGGGAAAATGGAACGGCAAACAACCATGAACTTCAATGATGAGACATATATCCTAAAATCGGTTGGTGCGGATAATTTTTCAGCTTTCGAGACAACCACATTGTACGAATTGATGATCCTGGATGATTAAGTTGGCTACCAGGATGATATAATTCATTGAAATCCTGATAAATGAGTCTGTAACTATGTGTTTATTATGTGGTTCTCAACGAAATAAGGTGTTTGCACACGTTAGTTCCTTTGGTTTTCCACTGGTTTATTATCAGTGCGATGATTGTGGGATGATCTATCAACTCCCGCAGGCCAGCCAGGCGGCTGACCCTGATTTTTATGCGGAAACTTACCGAAAAATTTATCAGGCCACTGACGAACCAACCCCGAAAGACCTGTGGGTGCAGGAACACCGGGCTTCATCGCTTGTAAAAATTCTGCAAACTGTACTGGATGAGCCCCCAGCGCGTGTTTTGGACATTGGCGCCTCAACCGGTATTCTGCTACATTTTTTTCAAAAGGCCTTTGACAGCGCTGTGATCGGCGTTGAGCCAGGAGAAGCTTATCGACGGCATGCTCAAAACCGAGGAATTACCATGTATGCAGCGCTCGATGAACTGCTGGTAAGCAACCCGACTCGGTTTGACCTGATCAGTTTGATTCATGTTTTGGAGCATCTACCAGACCCGGCAAACACATTAACCACAATCCGCAGGGAATTACTTCAGGAGGGTGGTGTCCTGTTGTTGGAGGTGCCTAATTTTTATGCCCATGATAGCTATGAATTAGCACACCTGGCTTGTTATACTCCCCATTCCTTGCAGAATATTTTAAGGCAGGCCGGCTATCATGTATTCTTTTTTCACCGCCATGGTTTCCCGCGTTCATCTTTATTAAACCTCTATCTGACCCTGATGGCGCAACCCTTGCCCGATGATGTAATTCAACCGGCGATAGTTCCCGATCGGATGGTGCGATTAAAACGCCGAGCAGGGATGTCGTACCGGCGGGTTATCCAAAAACTATTTCCTCACCGTGCCTGGTTGCCCCTTCCTGATGAAAGGGCTGATTAATCCATGCCGCTGCTAACCCTGTTCACTGCGCCTAAACCCTTTACCGATTCGCATATCCGCATGGTTCAGTGCAATATGCTGCGCAACTGGCAGGTCTTGGGAGAAGATGTTAATGTGGTTGTGATTGGGGATGAACCCGGGATTGCTGAGCACTGTCAGGAGCTGGGGATAACACACCTGCCGAATGTGCGCTGTAATGACGTGGGAACGCCGCTGATCAGCTCGATTTTTGAGTTAGCTCGCGAAGTAAGCGATACCCCACTGCTGACTTATGCCAACGCTGATATCCTTTTCCTGCCCGAATTACTGGATGCTGCGCGAAACCTTGCCGAGGTTAAAGAACACTTTTTAGCTGTGGGTCAACGCTATGACATGGATATTGACGCACCCATTGAATTTGATCGAGACTGGGATCAGGCATTATTGTCGCGCATCAGGAAAGAAGGCGTTTTGCACAGGAGAACCGGCAGTGATTATTTTGTTTTTCCTCGCGAAAGCTTTCAAGATATCCCAGATTTTGCGGTAGGCAGGGCAGGATGGGATAATTGGATGATTTTCCGGGCGCGTTGGCAGGGCTGGCCAGTGATTGACCTTTCAGAAGCAGTGACGGTTGTGCATCAAAACCACGATTACAGCCATCTGCCGGGTGGTGTGGTGCATTATTACCAACCGGAAACCAGCGTCAATGTGCGCCTGGCTGGCGGACGCCGAACTATTTTTACGCTTCAAGATGTCACGCATGCGTTAAAGTTTGATGGATTGCAAAAAAAACATCTCGATTGGCACGGCTTCTGGCGCGAAGTGGAAATATTTCCGCTTGTCAGACTGCATTCGCACTTGTTGGGCTGGTTATTCTTTGCGTTATTTCATCCGGTCAAAGCTTTTAATATGGTGCGCGGCTGGGTGTCCTACAAGGTTAAACGCCTGAAACGGCGAGGCGATGAATAGTAAACAGAAAGTAAATAATGGCTCGTATTGGCATTAATCCTTCACGGGGAAAAACTCTGGATTTTTTCCCGGCGCGCACGACGGTGGCAGTGCTGGTGTACGCCCCGCACCAAGCAGGTTATTTTCAACACCGTTTGGATGTAACCCGCATGACTATCGAAAGCATCCTGGCAAACACGACTGAGCCCTTTGACTTGCTGGTTTTTGATAATGGCAGCTGCCCGGAAATGGTGACTTACTTGGAATCGTTGTACGATCAGGGCGCTATCGATTACCTGCTGCTTTCAAAGCAGAATATCGGCAAGTTGAACGCGCTCAAGATCATTGTTAATTCAGCCCCGGGTGAGATCGTGGCATATACTGATGACGACGTCTTTCATCTGCCGGGTTGGTTGCTAGAACACCTGAAAATCATCGACACTTATCCTAATGTCGGCGCGGTGACGGGCTTTTATATCCGTCAGCGCGTGGCAATGAGCTCGGCGAGCACCATTGCATTCGCCGAAAAAATGGACTTGATTACCCAGCGAGGTTTGCTGATGCCCCGCAAATGGGAGGAAGAATATATTGAAAATAGTGGCCGCACTTGGGAGGTTTACCAATCTGAAGTTTCTGGAATAGAAGATGTCATCCTTACTTATGGCGGACTGGAAGCCTGGGTTTCAGCGCATCATTTTCAGATGGTGTGCCCGAAAAATGTACTTCAGGAAGTTCTAACGGAGATGCTGCCTGAAGGTTGGAGTGAACAACTAATGGGGCGCATGGTGGAGTTAGATGATCTGATGGATGCCAAAGGGTATTTGCGATTGTGTACTCGCCAACAAACCATGCGGTTGATGGGCAATACCATTTCTGAAGAAGTGGCGGTACTGGCTGCTCAATCGGGGCTCTCGGTTGAAGCTGCGATCGTGAAACCTGCTGCCAGTGGCCTGCTGCAGCGCTTGACCAAGGTGGGGTGGATCAGATATTTCCTGCAAGGGGTTGTCAACCGCATTTATCGCTGGCTGAATTGATCGGTCAGCGGATATCGCTGAGTGAGTATTAAACAGGAGCGCTGATGTGAAATTCTTAATCGCGGGTTTGGGCTCAATTGGCAGGCGACACCTGCGTAACCTAATCACCCTGGGTGAGCAGAATATCTTGCTTTACCGCACACATCTGAGCACGCTGCCAGATGATGAACTGGCACCTTTTCGGGTTGAGGCGGATTTAGCTGTTGCCCTGGCTGAGCAGCCCGACGCGGTTATTGTGGCAAACCCGACCGCGCTGCATTTAGATGTGGCCATCCCCGCGGCGCTGGCTGGGTGCCACCTGTTGATAGAAAAGCCAGTGGCCCAAGTGCTGGGGCCGGATATTTATAAGTTAGAAACGATTGTGAATACCGTCGGAGTTAGGACTTTGATCGGGTTCCAATTTCGGTTTCACCCGGTATTAACGCAAGTGAAAACAATCCTGGATGCTGGCGGTATCGGACGCCCGCTCAGCTTTCGCGCTCATTGGGGTGAGTATCTGCCAGAATGGCACCCCTGGGAGGATTACCGTCAAAGTTACGCAGCCCGGGCTGACCTGGGGGGCGGTGTGACAAATACGCTTTGTCACCCACTGGATTATCTGCAGTGGTTATTTGGGGAAGTGAATTCCTTGTATGCAGTTACTGACCGGGTTTCTGATCTTGAGATCGATGTGGAAGATTTGGCCGAGATCACCCTGCGGTTTGCAAACGGTGTGATTGGCTCGCTCCACCTGGATTATTTTCAACGACCACCGGCTCACTGGCTGGAAATCGCTGGAACAAGGGGGCATATCCGCTGGGACAATGATACAGGAACAGCCAGGGTTTATTACGCAGATAAGAATCGTTGGTCTGATGTTTACCCACCGGTGGGTTTTGAGAGAAACGCTCTTTTCCTGGCACAGATGGAACATTTTATTGCATTAATCAAAGATGGTGGGCGTTCGCGTTGCAGCCTGGCAGAGGGGATTAAAACCATGGAATTAATTGACGCTGTACATGCATCAGGGTTGTCACATACAGAGGTTCAGCTATAAAATATGGGTGCCGAATGGGTTGTTATAGGTGATGGGGGTTGAAAATAAAACGGTACTTGGAAATATGTAAAAACCGATTCCTGGATAGACTGAAGCTTTCTTAAACTAGTTGTTAATCGGCTCAAAGTTTGCTTTTAGTGAAAAGCTTTGATTGGTGTGAATGGTTATGCTTTGAAGATCTGAATCGAGCTCAATTGATCCCTCCCAATTGACGAACCGGTAACCCGGATTGGGTATTGCTTGAATATTAATTGGAATACCTTGAAAATAATTGCCTTGCCAATAATTTGGATCGGTAACCCCGGGTGTATCACTGGTGATTGTAATACTGTTGATCGCATTTTTTCCCATCGTTGCATCCGTCAATAATGTAACTTCCATAACACCGCTCAATTCGTCAAAATGTTCAAGCATTTGACTTATTCTACGGGTTCGTCGGTTTTTGATCAAATCAAGGGCAAGGGCTTTATTCTCCTCCCAATCAAAATCGTAATTCCAACGGGCTTGAAATTCTGGAATATAAGGGTCAAGTTCATTCGCCATAGCTAAGAAATGATCCACTTCGACCGAAGTGAGAAAATAGGTATTACTCAAATCTGCAAAAGTGTTGAAGAAGAGGTGTCTGAACGTGTCATTTTTAAATAATTGTAAAAACAAGGGGTGAGGGTGAATCTCTTCATTCGTTACATGATTGACCATATCATACATTGCATCAACAGAAGGTCGCAGGCCTTGGTCCATATCAAATTGTATCCAGCGCCATTTTCCGTCTACAGTGCGAGGCCTCCACATGGCTTCATTATGAATAGGCCAATCTTTTTTACCCATAAACACACAATGGGCCATATATAATATAAAGTTGTCGATATCCATTTGAGACTGAACATAAGCATAAACGTCAGGGTCTTGTATATCGTTGTTCTCAACATATTTTAACATCGCAAACCAGTGTTGTGGGTCGCCCTCATCGATAAAGTCTATGGTTCCCAGCTCTAAAATATCCAAAGGAACTGGTTGCCAATTATAGTAATGTGATTGGAAGTACTCAAGGTTTTTTATCGCCTCACGCATCTCATAAAGCCCCCAATATTCCCCATTGATAAAAAGGACTACTGGTCGATAATCTTGAATATCTAAATCTGAATCAGCTAAAAGCGTCTGGTGGTAAGCATCCGAGAAAAAAACCGGCCAATTTAATGCCGTGCCCCAAGCGCGTAGGATAAACCTTTTGAACTCAGTAAGCTGATTTGCTTTAGAAAGTGAATCTTTGAAAATCGGGTATTGAATAAGTTCTTCACCAACCCAGGAGTTAGCAATGACATGCAGACCCTTTTGCGGATTGGCAACTGATGTGTTCCCATGTAATTTAATCTCGTATTGGCCTTGAAATCCAATTGACCGGTCTGTTTCAAAAAACTCGAGATTTGCAGGTACACGCGTCTTTGGGCTATAGTAAATATTTTCACCCAAACCTGTATTTAGTATACCAAATTCATCTCCGAAAAGCGCATCGTAATCTGCTGTCAGCGATACCACGGCCAGGGTACTGTAAAGAGTATGGATATTTTCGTCCACAAAATAGGTCTGTGTAACAATTTCACTTTGGGTATCATTTTCATGGTCATAAGCTATGGCCCTGACGACCGTGGCTTTAAAGACTTCCGACTTGGGCGGCATATACGGCACGGCGTTGTCACCATGCGTTGTATTAATCGTCGAGTAAATATTCTTGTCGCCTGATCGACTTTTTATCAAAAGGGGTTCGGAGTATTTAAACGTTTTTTGATATAGTGATTTTGGAGCGTGAACGTGATCAGGATTTGGGTCTGAGCCATCTAAAGTGTAATAGATGTCAAGGCCACTGTTTTCAGACGATAAATATAATGTAAATTGATCAGTAAAAAACCCACTCTTCTGAGAAAAGATGGGTGCTTTTACCAAGCCCGAAAAATGGGGGAGAAAAGTGGGCTCACGGTTGGTAACGTTCTCCCAGTAGGGTCTGATGCTAGCAAGGGGGTCGTTATTGTTAACGATTAGCTCGTTGTCGCGAAGGTTGATGGTTGCAAACACCAGATTCTCTTCGTTGTCCTGTAAGATACCTTTGGCCATCAACTCCGCAATAATTGAGAAATCTGAAATTTTGCAATTCCGAACATTTAACCGCGAAAGCTTTTCCATGTCTTTAAAGACCCACACCTGACCACTAATGGGGACGTTCCTCAGAATTAAAGTGGTTAAATTAGTCAAATTAGAAATTGGAATGACTGATTTGATTTTTGTATTGGTGTGAAGATTGAGGTATTCCAATTGAGTAAGATTTTGTAAAGGAGAGATATCTTCAATATCGTTTTCTCGCAGGTTTAATTTTTTCAGGTTAAATAATTCTTTTATTGTACTTATGTCATGAATATTATTTCTACTCAAATCCAGGTTTTCCAATCGCGAACATGCACCTAACCCATCGATATTGTGGATTTGGTTTCCTCGCAATTTTAAAACACGCATTTTACTAAGATTTAGAAGCGGTGAGATATTTGAGACGAAGTTAAAGTTTAAACTTAAGATTTCAATATTATGATAGTTCGAGATTGCTTCGATACCAGAATCATGATTCGATTCACCCTCCTTTGAACCAATAAAATTATTGTCTAAATATAATTCGATCAGATTTAAATGATTGATTGAATCAAAGTTTATCGCTTCTAAGCTGGCTATCTCATTATTTTGAAGATTGAGAATATGCAAGCTTGTTAGCGTACTGAGCGGGCTGACATCCTTAATATTATTGTCCGCTAAATTGAGTATCTCGAGATTCCGCGCATGTTCTAAACCTGATAAATCGGTAATGTGCTTACCTGAAAGATCAAGTTCATATAAATCCATTAACTTGCTTCGGTAAATAGGCTTACTATAATTATTGAGCATTTCACGGATTTCTACTTCCAGATTGATGTCATTGAACTCAACAGCGATATCAGAAAATATTGAAGCTGTGAAAATTGCTAATAGAGACAGGATAAGAAAAAGAAACACCCAGGATTTTTTGATGGGTCGTTGCATCTACTGGTTACCCCGCGCAAAGAAAATCAAACCTGTTTGATTAATCAGCCTATCAAAGGCTAATTTACTCATTGAAATGATTATTAATCTTTGATTTCTCCACCCTGCAATTGGGATTGTGTGCTTGATCATGAGAAATATCGCTGCCTACTTTTATTGGTATTGGGCTGAAGAAAATAATTTAGACTCTTATCGCTAATAAACAGCGTACCTGCCTGTACGGTAAAGGTAATTTTTTGCAGATTGTGTAACGTTGATTTACTTTGCAAAATGAATTTACTTTGTCAGTCAATCTTAATCCAGTAATTGTTGTGGATTTTATCATGATCAGGAGGGCTGAACAAGGCCGTGTATGAGATAATCAACGATGAATTTAATCCATGGATTAACCAGGAGTGGATTCTTTATTAAATCAATTGTGGGTCAGCCGGTGTATAAATGATAATAAAGCTTTTTTTCGTTTGTGCTTTCCAACTGGTATAATATCAATCTGAATTGGTTATAAGTTGAGAAAAGACAATGTCATCGATTTTAAATAAATTTTCTTTATCTGGACAAACAGCGCTAATTACCGGCGGTGCTGGATTGTTGGGGCGTCAGTTCTCCCGTACGTTGGGCGAGGCGGGTGCTAATGTTGTGGTAGCTGACCTTGATTTTGATGCTGCCAGAGATTATGCTCAATCATTACTTGACGCTGGTATTCGGGCCATTGCAGTGAGGGTTGATGTGACCAACCTCGATTCTGTGGAAGCTCTTATAGAGCATACGATTTATGAATTTGGACAACTGGATGTACTTGTTAACAGTGCAGCCCTCGACCCAAAATTTGACCCTCAACACCTTGATGCGCAAGGGGCCAATGCCTTTGAGACTTATCCATTGGATCAATGGAAACAAGCAATTGATGTAAACCTGACCGGCATGTTCCTGGTTTGCCAGGCGGCTGCCAGGCAAATGTTAATAAATAACCACGGTGTCATCATTAATATTTGTTCGACTTATGGCCTGGTCGGCCCGGATCAAAGCTTATACGAACGCCCAGATGGTTCCCGTCAATTTAAGCCGGTTTATTATTCGGTTACAAAAGCAGGTGTTCTGGGCCTGACTCGCTACCTGGCGACCTATTATGCTGGAAAGCCGATTCGAGTCAATGCGTTAACCCCAGGTGGGATTTATAATCAACACGATGAGGTTTTTGAAAAATCCTATTCAGTACGTACAGTTATGGGACGGATGGCTGAACTGGATGAGATGAATGGGGCAATTTTGTTTTTGGCTTCAGAAGCATCTTCTTACATGACCGGTGCAAACCTGGTGGTCGATGGCGGGTGGACAGCATGGTAAACAAGCCTGAAGTGCTGGCACTTATTCCCGCACGCAGCGGTTCAAAGGGCATTCCTGGGAAGAACATCAAAAATTTTGCCGGCTTTCCTTTGATTGCCTATAGCATTGTCGCCGGATCGCAATCGGAACTGGTTTCCCGGGTGCTCGTCTCCACCGACGATGAGGGGATTGCTCAGGTGGCGCGACAGTACGGTGCCGAGACGCCCTTTTTGCGCCCGGCACAGTTTGCTCTGGATGATACCCTTGATCTGCCGGTAGCTCAGCATTGCCTAACATGGCTGGCCGAGCATGAAGGTTACCATCCGGAGATTTTGGTCTGGCTGAGACCAACTTCGCCGATTCGTCCTTTGGATTGTGTTGATCAGTCGATTCGCCAATTAATGGCAAACCCCGAGGCGGATAGTGTGCGGGGTATCGTCCCCGCCGGGCAGAACCCTTTCAAGATGTGGACTCTTGACGATCAGACTCAAGAAATGACTCCCTTGTTGAGTGTGGAGGGTGTTCCCGAAGCTTATAACGCGCCACGACAATCGCTACCGGATGTGTACTGGCAGACAGGCCATATTGACGCACTTTGGGCAAAGACGGTGCTCGAAAAAAACTCTATGACCGGTGATGTCATTGTGCCATTGATGATTGACCCTCGCTATGCTGTGGATCTCGATGTGCCGTCTGACTGGTATACGGCTGAGCAGTTGGTGTTAGATAACGCCCGAGGATTGGCAATGGTTGA
>LSQX01133242.1_pt1 | contig 15074 bp, 9 predicted proteins | sample 654561 | NCBI WGS metagenome assembly LSQX01 (sample SAMN04489861, study PRJNA283612) | anaerobic digester metagenome | isolation source: 4 biogas reactors fed with cattle manure at either 37C or 55C with and... | place: Denmark: Kongens Lyngby | collected 2014 | reverse complement strand
AAGTCGTTATTTTCACCGTGATATTCAAATGGAAAATAACATATATTTTCTTTGTTAAAAATGAGTGTATCATTTTCTTTTTTAGAAAAATTATATAAAGATAGGGTCATATGTGAATTGCTATCAGAAACAGGATTAAAGTACTTGACCCTAGCAATATTTTTGCCATATTTTAATCCATTTTTGAAATCTAATCTAAAAAATCTAGATTTTGAATAAATAGTATCTAATTTATCATTCAAATATATTTCTTGATTTATATAATTTGTATCATTAACAATAGAATAATCACGAAAAACTACTTTACCATTCATGCTATCTAATTCACGCCACCAGCCTAACCTCAGATTGTTTTTTTTCATTATACCTTTAGCAACTAATATACCGTTACGGTTATAGTAGCTTAGAGAATCTAAAAAATGACCGTTAGCCATAACTGTAAATATTTTAACCTTACCATTTTTATAGTATTCACGATATTCTCCATCAAGCTCTTTCTGTTTATTTACACTAAACTTTCGATATAACTCACCTGTTTCATAATACTCTGTAATAAATTTATTATCTTCAAAACAAGAGACTAATAAAACAGATATTGTAAATACAAAGATTAATCTTTTATTAATTACTATTATCCCAGTCCTTTTCATATAATTTTTGTGTTTGCATTCGTGCTTCATTTTTTTGTTTAGTTGAATCGGCTTTTTCTTTTGCTCTCTCACCTGTAAAAGTCATTGGATAAGGATTTCTCGAGATTCTCTTTTCGTCAAGGAATATAGTATCTTTATCATTCATCATAACAATTATACTACTTTCGCTAGATTTAATTTTATTTTTTTCCCCATTAATATTATTACCAACTATTTTTTCAATTTTGTTTACTTCTTCAATCGCATCACTTGCGCCCTCAACTGTTTTTTTTACCAAACTACCTTTAGCGTTTATCCCTTTTGCACTCGATGGGCTTGCTGCAATGATATCATCTACATTTATAGTTTTTGTTTTGTTATCAGTATCCTTGCGCTGGTTCTTGTTCGTACCTCTGCTAGTGACAAAATTGTAACCATCAACCATAAGACGGTTTAAGTACTTTCCGGCGGCCTTTATTCCATTATAAATATCAATGGGATTTATGGGAGGAATCGGACGTATTGGCGCATTTCCATCAGGATCCACAAGATTTATTGGGTTCTGCAAGGTGTAATTATAAGGGGAATACGAAGGAAACTTAGCAAACTCCGCATCCACGGAAAGCCAAATAACCCACTTCGGATTATAATATCTAGCCCCATAATAATAATTCCCAGTCTCGGCATCAAACTCCTTGGCTTTAAATTTAAACGGGCTGTTGTAGGAATTTAAATGTTCCTCAACCAAAAGCTCGCCAAAAGGCAAATATTCCATATGCTGGTTTATCTCGCCTGTTAAATTGGTAATTTTTTGCCTACGCGACAAGCTGGCTCGTTCACTAAAAACAGCCACTGGCTGTTTTCTTAACGTTCCGCCCTCCAAATGGTCGGGGTGGTACCAGAATGGGGCGTACTTGGCGTTAAACCTTTTCATAATGGTTAATGTTCAATGGTTAATGTTCAATGGTTAATGATTAATGTTTGATTTTGCTTTTCTTAAAATTGCCGTTGTCAATTTGATGATTTCAATGGCATCCTCATTCAGGCTGTCAAAATATTCTTCATTTAGATAATTCGTTTCTCTCAACAGTTCGAGCCAATATATGGTTTTGTTTTCTCTCATCCAATTAACCCCATTAACCATTTATCATTAATAATTAACCATTAGTGCAAGGTTGTGATCTCCGCAGATAAACTCAACTTCTTTACCATAAAATAAAGGCTGCCCCAAAACCAAATCTTTTCCAAAGGCATCGTAAATCACATTTAACGCTTCGCCTGCATCTATCACTTTTTGATTCATTCTATTTATAAGTGCTGTATCTGCGTTTTTCATTATTCATCATCTAATAAAATTGCCACCTTATTTATAGATTTGATTTTATTTATATCAAACTCAATAGAACTAGACATTATGCAACCTTTAAAATCTTCGACATATTTGACATCTAAATCTTTAAAAAATTTGTATTTTCTGATAACTATATGATTACCATCTTTAAGTATTAACTTATTTTCTTCAATTAAATCACTTGTTAAATAATTTAAGTAAAAATTATTATGCCACTTTACCCTATCTTTAGCTTTGTTCAAACCTAAACACTCTAAAATACTCCAATAACCCGCAGACATTAATATAGGGGTATAGGTCATTTGTTCATAAAAGCTCTCTATAAAATCGTCAAGATTGTTTTTTCTTAAAAACTCAAGGCTCAAAGTACCGCCTATTCCTCCCATTGTCATTGGATGGATATTTTTAGGAGTAAAAGTAATAGTTAAATAATACGGACCTTTATATTGATGTAATTCTTCTACAGCAGCAAATCTAGGTTTAGAAGAACCGCATGCAATAAATAATATAATGGATATAAAAATAACACTTATGTATTTCATCATTCTTGCGGTTTTTGTATTGCGGGGAGAAAATCACTATTGCCTAACTTGTTAGCTTCTTCTTGTGATATTTTACTTGGGGGGTATCTCATTAATCCATCTTTTGCCCCTCCTTCTGGATGGTCTAAACCTAAAGTATGTCCAAATTCATGTATTTGGTTTGACTGATTATCGTGTTCCGTATTCATCATAACATATTTATTATTTTGAGTAACACCTCCAACAGGATCACCATCCGCATTTAAAGAAAAATTTTGTGGGTCTGAATTGGAGTTTCCTTTCTGCATACTATTTCCAATGCTATGACCTTCAAAGTTTTCATTATTTGCTTTAATTTCTATGTCCATAGTATTTCCTCCTTCTTTAAAACTCAAATCAAATTGAATACTATATCCATCATAATCACCTTCAGTAACTGACAGGTTTTGCTTGTTTAACCATTTGTTTGTCCTTTGTTCCATTTTGGCAATTTGTTTTGGTGTATAGCCTTTAATCTTTCCTGCTCTTGTCTGGCGGGCTTCTGTCTGAACGTAGTAAACTGCTTTGATGGTAATAGTCTTGTTTTTCTTGTCTATAATTCGAATACCGTCTCGACCGTCAGGATCAATGAAGTTGATAGGATTATGAAAAGTATAAACATACAGCGAGAAAGAAGGATAATTAAAATAATGTTCATCAACCCCAAGAAACAACGACCATTTTGGATCATAGTAACGACTATGGTAATAATAATTCCCAGTCTCAGCATCAAACTCCTTGGCATTAAACTTATACGGAGAATTATAACTGTTTAAATGTTCTTCAACAAGCAACTCTCCAAAAGGCAAATACTCCAAATGTTGGTTTATCTCGCCACCAAGATTGGTAATATAGGAAGAACTTCCAAGATGGTCGGGGTGGTACCAGAATGGGGCGTATTTGGTGTAGTCGTGGTCTCCGCAGATAAACTCAACTTCTCTACCGTAAAATAAAGGCTGCCCTAAAACCAAATCTTTTCCAAAGGCATCGTAAATGATTCTTAAATATTCTTCAGCATACATGACTTTTTGATTCATTCGATCTATCACCTCCGGTTCGGGAATGCCGGACTGCTCGCAGAGCAAACCGAGATCGTTTACGGTTCCCAAGGCACTCGCTACGCGTTCGCTGCCGATGTAGTAATGTTTGGTGTATTTGGTCAAGGGCATACGCGCCAGCTCCTCCAAAGTAACGCCTTCCGGTATGGGCAACGTCTTCACGGTCACCAGCGGATTCGGATAAAGAATGGACTCCAAGCGGTCGGTGCTTCCGGCGTCCTTGGCGCTGTAATAGGCATCCAGCCTGCCCGGCAGGTAGCGCACCGCGCGCTCGCCATCGGCGCTGTACGTATAGGCGGCTATCAAGGGCTTGTCCCGGGGATTCTCCGGCGCCAGGTCCACGCCCATCAGGCGGTCATCCTCGTCCCAGAGGTTTTTGCGCACCGCCACCTCCCGGTAGCCCAACGGCTCCTCCGGGTCGCTCACCTGTTCGCGGATTTCTGTTTGGTTGCCGTTGGCGTCGTAGTCGATCATTTTCTTTTTTACGCGCATCTCGTCCGGGTTTTGGGAGTAATCGGGCGGGTATTCGGTAATCACGCGCGGGGCGTGCGGCTGTGCATACCCCTGATTGTCCGCAATATAAACCCCTTTGGCATAGTCGCCGTACTCCAGGGAATAGGAAGTCGGCGCGTGGGGAGCGTTGGTCGGCAAGGATTGGCCGAGGGTGGAGACGCTTCCGAATTGGTGGATTTGGTTTTTGCTCACAATGTTGTGGCTCAGGTCATAGGCCATTTCCAAGTGGTAGTCCTGTTTCAGCATCCCCGAGGGTTCGTCGTCCGGCCCCACGTAATGGCCATAAGCCTCGACCAGTCGGTTGTAGTTGTCGTAAATATAGGTGTGGTTCACCGGCCCGCCGAGCACGCCCGTGGACGGGGAGGTTATCGAATTGGGATCGGTGACGATATTGATAATGTTCGAGAGCGGGTCGTACACGTACTGTTTGTCTATATTGAAAGCCGGAAACTGGTGGTTCACATGTTCCATCCGCCGCCGCACATCGTAGTCATAATTGGTCACCGTGCCGTTGCCGTAGGTGATTTGCTTGCGCTCGCCGTAGTCGGTGTAGGTGAATGAAAATAGCAATGAATCAGTCTCCATTCTGTAAATAGTGGTTAGATTTTTTAATAAATGGAGTCTAAATATACTAAATATTTTTATTTGCTTTGAGATTTATAAGAATCTTAAATGAATTTCGGTTCATAATCCGGAACCTTCATTCTAAATCCGCCCACAAAAAACAGCAATTATCAAATGCCTGATTTTGTGCTTTCTCTTTTCTTGGTTTCCCTAAAAATCTCCCCTATAAACCAATCGTATTTCCACGGTATTTTGATTTTGAGCTAAGTAGGTGAAAACCTTTGATTTACAGCGTAGGTATAGCGTATATATAGCGTATGTATGACGTATATGTGAAGTGTCATATCCGATGAATATGTGTTGACGGTGTTTAGATGCTAAATAGCAAGCTTGTATTCAGGCTGAAGGATTCAAACAGCGGTGTTTTTATACTCAAAAATTTACCTGTTAATGAACCTAAAAAGTATATCTAAAGAAATGTTAACGGGATTCTGCAAATAATTGTTATTTTTATCCCTTTATCAACTGAATTACAATGAAACATTTTTACATCTTCTTATTTACCACATTTTTCTCGCTCTCAGCACTTGCACAAAACGCACCGTTTATAACCACTTGGGAAGTTACTCCCGGAAGTTTGGATATTACCATTCCAACTACTGGAACCGGGTATAATTACACCGTTGATTTTGGCGACGGCACCGTACAAAGCAACGTGACTGGCGATGCTACCCATACATACAATGCACCGGGAATTTATACAGTGTCCATTTCAGGTGATTTTCCGAGGATTTATTTTAGGAAATTTACCAATATTAATACCGCAATGCTTTTAAAAATTAAAAGTGTGGATCAATGGGGAGATATTCAATGGCAATCTATGGAATTTGCCTTTACAGAATGTTCAAATTTAGTTGTTAACGCAACTGATGCACCTGATCTTTCTCAGGTTAATTCTATGAATGCAATGTTTAAAGGGGCAACTTCTTTTAACCAGAGCATAGCACATTGGGACGTGTCATCAGTAACAGAGATGAATGGAGTTTTTAAAAATGCTTCATCATTCAACCAGCCGTTGGATAACTGGAACGTTTCAAATGTTACCTCTATGGGTGATAATGTTTATGGAGGTATGTTTGAAGGTGCAACCTCGTTTAATCAACCATTAAACAGTTGGAACGTTTCTAATGTGACCAAAATGGACAATTTGTTTTACAATGCTACATCTTTTAATCAGTCTCTTGATAATTGGAATACCTCTCAAGTTATTTCAATGGCGCAGATGTTCCGAAATGCATCTTCATTCAATAAATCTATAAATTCGTGGAATGTATCTAATGTAAATAACATGTCATCTATGTTTGAAAATGCCTCATCATTTGATCAGCCATTGGATAATTGGTCACCTGTTTCGGTATATTCCATGCAATTTATGTTTAAAAATGCTAAAGAATTTAATCAATCTTTACAAAATTGGAATGTTTTAAACTTATCGAGTATGCAAGAAATGTTTAATGGAGCTACTTCCTTTAATCAAAATTTGTCAGGGTGGACCTTTCATCCTGGTACATATTATTCCAATTTCGTGAGTTACAGCGGGCTTGATATTTCTAATTATGAAGCACTATTAGCCCGATTTAATCAATTGGGTATTCAAAACAACACTTTAGGAGCTCATGATTTATTTTACTGCAACGAAGTCCTGCGAAATGAACTAGTCGTTAATAAAGGATGGACTATTCAAGGAGATATCCTATACAACTATTGTAACAATATAGATTCTTTTATCACAGAATGGGAAGTTACTCAAAATGATCTTACCATAACCATTCCTACCACTGGAACCGGCTATGATTACGATATTGATTTTGGCGATGGTACAATACTAAACAATATAACGGGAAATACAACCCATACTTATAGTCAACCGGGAAGCTACACAGTAATAATCACTGGAGATTTTCCTCGGATATTTTTTAATAATTCAGGAGACAAAAACAAAATAAAAAAAATATTACAATGGGGAAGTATTGAATGGCATTCGATGGAAAACGCATTTTCAGGTTGTTCAAATTTGGAGATTAATGCATTAGACACCCCAGATTTGAGTATGGTTACCAATATGTCATCCATGTTTTTCGAAGCTGCTTTTTTTAACAGTCCTATAAATAACTGGGATGTATCTAATGTAACGGATATGAGCAATATGTTCCATGGTGCTACTCTATTTAATCAGCCATTAGATAAATGGAATGTTTCGAATGTAACAAACATGACCAACATGTTTTATGAAGCCACTTTGTTTAATAACAATATTTCTACTTGGAACTTTAATAACACTGTTAATTTATCAGGGTTCATAGTGAATTCTGGTTTAAGTGTAACTAACTATGACAACTTGCTGACACGTTTTGAGCAGTTAGGATTACAAAATAAAACTCTAAATGCCGACTCTCTTTTTTATTGTAATTCCACTTCTCGGAATGAACTTATAAATAACTTAAGTTGGAACATTTTAGGAGATAGTTTGTATTCTCTCTGTTCCAATTTAGATGCCTTTATAACCACATGGGAAGTTACTGCCGGAAGTTTGGATATTATCATTCCCACCCAAGGAGCCGGATATAATTACACTGTTGATTTTGGTGACGGCACTGTACATCACAATGTATCCGGAGATATCACACATATCTATAATGCACCGGGGATTTATACAGTATCCATTTCAGGAGATTTCCCGAGGATATATTTTTTTAAATATTATAGTAATAATTCTAATGCATCAAAAATTAAAAGTGTAGAACAATGGGGGAATATTGAGTGGACTTCCATGGAAAGTGCTTTTTGGCAATGCGATTCCTTGGTAATAAATGCTGTTGACGCACCGGACTTGACAAAAGTTACCTCGATGAATAATATGTTTAGAAATGCTTTTTTATTCAATCAGTCTATCAATCATTGGGATGTTTCGAATGTACAAAATATCTCGGGGATGTTCTATAATGCAGTTTCATTCAATCAGCCTTTAGATTACTGGGATGTTTCTAATATTAATGATATGTCACATACTTTTGAAGGAGCTGTAACGTTCAATCAGCCTTTAAATAATTGGGACGTTTCAAATGTCAATACAATGACCGGAATGTTCGATGGAGCTACTTCATTCAATCAACCATTAAATAATTGGGACGTATCGAATGTTACTTATTTTAAATATATGTTTAATAATGCTGTATATTTCAATCAAGATCTTTCAAATTGGATATTTAAAACAAATGCGAATATAGATAGTTATTCAGCTATTAATGATGGTGGCTTTATATTTAACAGTGGACTCGATGCAGGAAATTATACTGCGCTGTTAAATAGGTTTGCTACACTTGGAATACAACGCAATGAATTAAATGCACATGGAATGTTTTATTGTGATCCAACTGATAGAAACATACTCAGAAATACATTAAACTGGGATATTACAGGAGATCGTTATATGGTAGATTGTAATCCTATTCTGGATCCAGATGCTTTTATAGCTATATGGGATTCTTATGGGTCTATTACCATTCCCACAGTAGGTAGCGGTTATAATTATAATATAGACTTTGGCGATGGAAACGTTTATACCAATGTAACTGGAAGTATTTCTCATTCATATACCCAGCCGGGTTGTTATTACGTTAGTATTACCGGCGACTTTCCTCGTATTTATTTCAATGACACGGGCGACAAAAATAAAATTATAGAAATAGTCCAATGGGGCGATATTGAATGGCAATCAATGGAAAAAGCATTTAGCGGTTGTAGTAATTTGAGAGTCTATGCCACTGATTCACCGGATTTGAGCCTGACTACCAATATGTCGTATATGTTTGAAAATGCTTCATTGTTTAATCAAGATATAAATCACTGGGATGTTTCCGGAATTACCAATATGAAGGGGTTGTTTAATGGAGCGGAAATTTATAATATGCCATTGAACAATTGGGACGTTTCCAGTGTAACCAATATGTCAGAAATGTTTCGAGAAGCTTATGAATTTAATAGACCTCTTAATAACTGGAATGTTTCGAATGTAACTAATATGCATGCAATGTTTTATAAGTTTTTTTCATTTGATACTACTTATTCTTTTAATCAGGATATAAATAATTGGGATGTGTCAAAGGTTACTGATATGAGTTATATGTTTTATGGTTCGAGATTTTTTAATAAGCCTCTAAATAATTGGGATGTTTCCAGTGTTACCAATATGGAAGGAATGTTTTTAAATGCTACTTTTTTTAATCAATCTTTAGATAATTGGGACGTTTCTAATGTTACTAATATGTCTCACATGTTTTACGGATTATGGAGTTTTAATCAACCCCTTAATACTTGGGACGTATCTAGTGTTGAGAACATGAATGGAATGTTTAGATCAACTTTTTATTTTAACCAACCATTGAATGATTGGGATGTCTCTAATGTAACGAATTTAGGCAGTATGTTCCGAGACACAAACTCATTTAATCAACCCTTAAATGATTGGGATATCTCTAATGTAACGAGTTTAAGCAACATGTTTAAAGAAGCTAAAGCATTTAATCAACCTTTAAATGATTGGAATACTTCTAGTGTAACTATTATGACCTATATGTTTGAAGATGCAAAGGAATTTAATCAACCTTTATATAATTGGGATGTATCAAATGTGATAGGGATGAGTAATACCTTTAACAACGCTGTTTCATTTAATCAGGATATATCAAGTTGGAATTTTAATCAATCTATTGTGTTTAATCAATTTCTTTCAGGTACTGCTATGGATATCCCTAATTATGATGCATTATTGGCTCGCTTTGTCAATTTAGGTTTGCAGAATAAAATATTTGGAGCAAAAGACTTGTTTTTTTGTAACGAAGTGGATCGTGATTATTTAGTCACAAATTTAGGTTGGGTCATAAACGGTGATAATTTGTCGCTCGATTGCAATTTTATCATTGGTTCCATAGTTTACGATGAACCAAACGATGGCTGTGATCCAAATGATATAGCAATAAATGGATTTAGACTTGACGCAACAGATGGGATACATAATTTTTCCACATTTTCTGATAGTGGCATCTATAATTTAGGGGTCATGGGATCGTCCTTCACAGTCTCAATCCCCAACACCCCATCCTATTTCACTGTAAGTCCGGCAAGTGCAAACGTTACTTTTTCAGGTTCCAATACCGAAACATTGGATTTTTGTGTAACTGCCAACCAATCGACCAATGACCTAAACATTACGTTGCTTCCCCCAAATGAAGCCCGTCCCGGTTTTGAGGCAGACTATCGCTTGGTCATCCGAAACGTAGGCACTGAAACCATTCCCAACGTCGATGCAACCCTGCAATTCGACGATTCAATGCAGCAATTTGTAAGTGCAAACCCCGCTCCGACCACAACAACAACCAATACATTGACTTTTTCTGTCGGAACTTTGCAGCCCTTCCAAAAATTTGAGGTGGAAATCACTATGCTGACTTTTCAACCACCAACGGTCAATGGAGGAGATATTCTTAACTTTACGGCAGACGTAACTCCGGTGGCCAATGATTTTACGCCTACTGACAATACTTATACCTTGGCTCAAGTGGTGGTCAATTCTTATGATCCCAACGACAAACAAGTTTTGCAGGGCGAAGAACTGCACATCGACAAAACGGATGACTATTTAGATTACTTAATCCGTTTCCAGAATACCGGAACGGCGAGTGCCATCAACGTGCGTATTTTAGACACGCTCCACCCCAAATTGGATTGGAACACGTTTGTTCCCATCAGTGCCAGCCACGATTATTACATAAAAATAAAAGACGGTAACCACGTGGAATTTATGTTCGACAATATCCACCTGCCGGACAGCATTTCAAACGAACCGGAAAGCCACGGATATGTAGCGTATAAAATAAGACCGAAAAGCGATGTTCAAGTGGGCGATGTAATTACAGGAGATGCTGCGATTTATTTCGATTTCAACCCTCCCATTATCACCAATACGGTCGAAACGCTTATCGTGGAAAGTTTGGATGTTGATGATTTTACTGCATCAGCACCAAGGATTTTGATTTACCCAAATCCCGCAGATGATGTTTTAAATATCCACGCCTCCGGGGTTCTGATAAAGGAACTCATTTTATACGATATCCAAGGAAGAAAAATACAACAGTTTGAAGGAAATAGAGATTCAATTGATGTAAGCCGCCTGAATTCGGGGATTTATTTTATTAAAATCAATACAGATAAAGGAAGTTTTACTAAAAGGGTAAGTAAAAAATAAAAACCGTTCATATTAAAGCACTTTTTTTATTTGGCCAGCGTCTTTAAATTTTGGCGGGCGGAATTTCTGATACTTATAAAATGTGGACGCAATAATATATCGGTTTTGTTTCTATCATCAGTTAATACAACTGCTTTGGTTTCGTCAAAATCAGAATTACTAACTTCATAATCAATCATAGGACCGCCTCTTAGAAGAAAATCTTGAGCGATAAAAATAGCTTCTTTTTTAAAAGTATCATTTTTAGTGGCAATAAATACAACATCCCCAAATGTTTTTGTTTGCATGGGATTGTACATTGAGACATTGAAACCAACGGCTTCGAGAGTCTTATAAATAGAAGGAGTTAAACTGTTTGAAGAAAAATCCATAATCCCGCCATGTTCAATAATTAAAGTGCCATTTTCAGGCAGCATTTGATATAATTTCCGGAAACTCTCCTTGGTAAGTAATTGTCCGGCAGCACTTTCCCCCACCACTGCATCAAGAATAATATAGTCATATTGTTTATCAACCGTATTTATAAAATATCGACCATCGGTAATAGTATTTTTTTCCGGATGATCTTCCATCCCAAAATATTTTACGCCATAATCGTATATACGCTGGTCGATTTCCACGGTTTCTATATCTGTTCCATATAATTTGGCATCGGAATAAATGCTTCCACCGCCCAAACCAATTAACAATGCAGTTTCATTTTGAGGCAGTTGACCAATCAAACTTCGGATGAAAGTTACATAATAAGTCAAGCTAACTGTTGGATAATCTTTGAGTACAAGGTTTTGCAACATATTGTTTACTTCTAATTTACGTGAATAGAAAGGTTCTCCTTGTGGTGTTCGTTGCCGTAAATCCGTAATGCGGATTTCTCCCATTAGCCCTTCTGATTTTTTCACTAATCTTTCAGACGGATGCAAAAGTTCTTTTGGATTGGTATAATGGTTTATGGCTTCCCATGTCGAAATAATAATCACAAAAACAACTACTACTGTTTTGACCACTGCAATTCTCCGACGTATTAAAAAAAAGAGTCCCAATAAAACCACAAAGATGCCTAAAACAGTAAGAGATAATGTGATTCCGTAATTCGGAATAATGCCAAATCCAAAACCCATTGTAAACAAAATCCCTCCAAAAGTGGAAATGGCATAAATATTTCCTGCGGAGCGTCCGGCTTGTTCGACGGAATGTGTAATTTGGAAAATAATCATCGGACTCATCATCCCCATCAGAAATATGGGCGGAAAAAGGAATAACATTTGAGAAACAATCAATCCGGTAAAGAATGACAGGTGAAGGGTACTCTCCATTATGCTTTTGCTTATTACAGGGAGTAACAAAACAAATAGACCACTAAGCAGCAGCAACCATATTATGGCAGTCGGTGATTTAAAATGTTTTTTAGTAGTGACATATCCACCAAAATAATAGCCTGTCATCAATGCCAATAAAGTGATGGATAAAGTGGATGCCCAACTATAAAGCGAAGCTCCAAAAAACGGAGCCAACAGCCGTGCGCCCGCCAATTCTGTAACCATTACAACACCTCCTTCAATGAAGGAAATAAAGTAGAGATAATTTAATGAGGGGGGGTCTATATGATGATTTTTGATGGTTGTCATTGGAAAGCCTTAGATTGTTTGACAAAAACTAAATTAACAGCATGCTAATATAACATTAATTTAACTTAATATAAAAATAAAATGAAAAATATATCAGTAAAGACAAAGGAAATTTTACTAATAGGAATAAGGGAGAATGGAAAAATATCCCCGTAATATATTCAAAAAATGAAGCCCATTCAGCTTAGGAAGGTATCTCCAAAGTTCCTTATCTTTATGCTTTTTTAATCTAAGAATCCCTGTTATATGAATTTATTACTCATCAATATCAAAGAACTCATTCAAGTTCGTGAAGATGCTCCACAAATGCTTTCCGGAAGTGAAATGAAAACGCTGCCTACGCTCAAAAATGCGTGGATGCACATCAATAAAGGCGTTATCCAAGATTACGGAACGATGGATCAACTACCGGAACTGAGCGGATTTAAAAAAATCGATTGCACCAGTCGGTCGGCACTGCCGGCATCCTTGGCGCTGTAATAGGCATCCAACCTGCCCGGCAGGTAGCGCACGGTACGCTCGCCGTCGGCACTGTATATGTAAGAGGCTATCTGCGGTTTGTCGGCAGGCGCCTCGGGATTCAGGTCCACGGCGCGCAAGCGGTGTGGCACACACGATGCAATCGTGTGGGATCGGGGGGGTATCTTATTGTATTGTTCCGTTTAACACTACTAAACCTGCACCTATATCTATTTGTATATATTTTACACCTTTCTTTATCTTACCGTCCACATAATAAGAATTTACAAAATTATCTCTGCTTTTAGACGGAAAATATTTAATTTTCGCATTGGGAACATTAATCTCTAGTCTTTTCCCATAGTCATTTGAAAGTATAAAATCGTAATTAGATTGGCTATCAAAGAGAAGAGTAATAGCATTTAAATTCTCTGTCTCGATATACTCCTTAGGTTTAAGTAAGCCATAATATTTTTCTGTAATAATATAGCACTTCCCACCAACTCTTTTCCAAACTGTAACACATTTACCGTCAGATAAACAATAAAAATCTCTTGATTGATCTAACATAAGAAATACGCCACCCATGATTAGGACTAAAAATATTAATATTTTTATACTTCGTTTTACCATTTTTGTCTGTTGCCGTAAAAAGGATCACTAGTAATTTTTTGATAAACTTTTTTATTGTATAACGGTCTTGCCATATTGAAGCCAGCTCGTTGAGCCGATTGTGTTGGAGTACCTTCTATTGAAAAAATATTTTTATCTTGCCATTTCTGCAAGGCGTCAAAACCAAGTCTAGCAACACCCCAATCAAGACCATTGTGTGCTGCAACTGCACCTGCTGTAAAATTGCCAACATCCCTAGCTGATGCTATTTTTCCTTCAAAGGACATACCTCTATAGTGATACTGAGGATTGTTATAATTAGCATCTCCAGGCTCAGCACCATCACGCTTAAAGTCATAATCCTTACCTCCTGTTGCATTTGGAATATATGACCACATCCATACTTCACCACGATTAGCTTCATTATTAAAAAATTCTTGACCAGAATTATCACTTGGATCAATTACAGCCCCTTCAACTGCATTACCTTGATCATCAACAAATGAATGTGTGGTTAACGAGTTTCCAATCTTTACTCCGTCAGTCGTGACAATATCTGTTTTTCCATCATCTACCCAATCTTTAACAGTATATGTTCCATCTCCATTGTCGCCAACAATAGTTGTTTGCCCATGCCTTCCATCGGGGTCAATAAATTTGAGTGGATTATTCCATACATATATGTAAGGACTCCAACTTACATTAGCTGGTGTATCCGCCAACGGATCAACACTTAACCAAACACTCCACTTCGGGTCGTAATACCTCGCCCCATAATAATAATTCCCGGTCTCCGCATCCAGCTCCTTGGCATTAAATTTAAACGGACTGTTATAACTGTTTAAATGCTCCTCAACAAGCGTTTCGCCAAACGGTAAATACTCCATATGTTGGTTTATTTCGCCATCAAGATTGGTAATGTATGAAGAGGAACCAAGATGGTCGGGGTGGTACCAGTAGGCGGCGTAAAGTTTGGAGTCGTGGTTGCCGTCGCAAATCAGTTGCATTCCCGTGCCGTAATGAAACGGTTCTTGCAGGACGAGGGTTTTTTCAAATGTGGCATAATCTTCAGTTAAATTGGTTCCGGCTTCATCTACCTTATCGTTCATCCGTTCAATGATTGTCGCATCCGGAAAACCACTTTGCTCACACAGCAGGCCCAAATCACGTACCGTGCCCAAGGCGCTCGCTACCCGCTCGCTGCCAATGTAGTAGTGCTTGGTGTATTTGCTGATCGGTATGTGTGTTATTTCTCTCATGTCAATTCCTTCCGGTAAAGGTAAGGTTTTTACCGTTACCAACGCATTGGGGTAAAGGAGGGCTTCCAATCGGTCGGCGCTTCCGGCATCCTTGGCGCTGTAGTAGGCATCCAATCTGCCCGGCAGGTAGCGCACGGTGC
>LSQX01186089.1_pt1 | contig 15075 bp, 16 predicted proteins | sample 654561 | NCBI WGS metagenome assembly LSQX01 (sample SAMN04489861, study PRJNA283612) | anaerobic digester metagenome | isolation source: 4 biogas reactors fed with cattle manure at either 37C or 55C with and... | place: Denmark: Kongens Lyngby | collected 2014 | reverse complement strand
TGTATTCGCTTTCTATATGTTTTACTTCCAAGTCATTCACCCCCAATCAATATATAATGAACAAATGGCCTTGTCAATCAATTATCCTATCATATTGGAGGTTATAAGACGCTTGACAAATCCCGGGCAAAATCATATAGAAACCAGGATGAACCCTAATTTCGATATAGATTTGAACTTTGGAGGTCAGGGATTAGAAATAGGTTTATAGGAAAACGAACTTTTGGAGACGTATTTCATCACCCTGTTATAGTCCTCCATAGTGTCAATATCCACAAGTATGCCTGAGTCTTCTACCTCGATGGGGGTGTAGCCCTTGTCCTTAATGAACTCCCTTAAGGTTGAATAACGCCCTTCTGCCAATAATTCTTCTGCCAAATGTGTTCTGATCAATATGGGGTGACCTTTCTTACCATTAAAAAGAGGGATAACTATATCCCCCTCTACCCGCAGCATCTCCCTATAAGTCTCATCCATTACCAAAGGATAATCCCCAGGGGTAAAGAAAAATCTATCCCCAGAGACATGCTTAAAACCCTCCTTTACGGAGCTGAACATCCCTTCTCTATAGCTTGGATTGTATACCATCCTTACTTTTTGATACTTTGCAATAACCCTGGCGATATTCTCAAAGTTATGCCCTCCTACCACTATAACTTTGGAGCAGATATTAAACATCCCTCTAATACACCTTTCGATGAGGGTTATCCCTCCTAGATCCAGTAGCATTTTACAGGTTCCTGTCCTTTTGGAGAGTCCCGCCGCCAGGACCACTCCCTCAATAACTTCCATTATCTAAATCACCCATTTACTAAGTATTGATAATACCAGGGTTACCACCGCTGCTATAGGATTTATCCGTCTGATTATTCCTTTTTTAGCTTTCTCCCTCCGCTTAATGAATCTGACATATAGATAGATTATCAAACTGTTTACCGGGCCGTCTACTAGTATGAATTTCATTACCGATTGAAGCGTGGGAAGCCCAGTCTGTGGTAAGGTTGTAAATTGGATGGCAGTGAAGACCACCCGCCAAGACAAGCTGGCAAACAGGGCCTCTGGGTAACCGAATTCTTTACCCCTTTTTCCGGCCAATACAAATGCGCCGTAGACTGCCATACCCTCTAGAATTATGGCTATAGCAGGATATATTATCCTTATAGGATCATGTCCGGGAATAAAAAAATCCAGGAGTTTTATACATGCCGCCAGCACAGCCATATAAATTATAGGTTCCCTCTTGGCTGTTTCCCTGCGAACCTGGTTCATATAATAGCAGGCCATGGGAAAGAGAAAGAAGCTGGTAACCCCGCGGTAACCCTGGAGCCGTACTAAATGCAATATATAACCTATGGTAGCCTCAACCAGGCCCCAAAGGGATCCCCAAAATATTACAGAGGTGACTACCCTTATAAGATCCTTTTTTCTGTCCAGAAAGTCCTTCAAGCCCCCCACATTATTATCCATTGATCTTCCCCCCCCTATTATAGATAAAATCAGACCTATCGTCCTAGGCCAGTCGGTATAGCCCCATACATGATAAGCCGCCTGGATGAATGTCTCAGACATTTCGGGTGGGAGACTGGTCTTATGGAGCCAACACTTTAAATATCCTTTTTCAGCACCTGTTTAACGGCATTTGCTATCTCTTCATAGCTGGTGCATCTGCAAATATTGGATTGTAGCCAATCGGCTATAGTATCATCATCCGCACCCGGGTGTATGGTAGCCAAGGCATGACAGTTCATGATAAATCCGGATGTACAATAACCACATTGAAATCCCCAATTTTCAAAGAAAGCCTTCTGTGTCGGGGCATTCTTTAAACCTTCAATAGTAGTAACGGAATGCCCCACTGCCTCCACCGCCAGCATGAGACAGGATTTTATAGGCCAACCGTCTACCAATACGGTACATGCGCCACAATCTCCGTTCTCGCAGCCCGCCTTTGCTCCGGTGAGGCCCAGCTGTTCCCTTAAGGTATGTAATAATGTATCTGCGGCCCTAACCGTAACCTTCCGTTTCTCACCATTTATATCCAATTCTATAGTGCTTATATCGCGTATTTGTATCATTTGTACTCCTCCTATAACCCTTGGGGACAAAACACAGGGAACGGTTCCCTTGTGTTCTTATAGTTCCAAGGCATCTGAAAGGATATTTTCAAGTACGAATCTTCGGTACATTGCCGAACCATGTATATCCTCAACTATGGGAGCCGGAATATAGGCCATGGCATTTTGTATCCTGTCTTTCTTGGATATCCCGGGTTGATTGAGACTATCCTCCATCTCTAGTGATCTGAATGGAAAATCACACAGCCCGCTAAATCCCACAAGTATTCTATTATCCTTTTTAAGGGCTACAACGGTGATCAAGGGATAATCTATCTTATCTATCTTGGTAGCTTTCCTATGGAAAAAAGGCAGACTTGTGATGTGGGAGTCTATTATAAAATGTGTTATGAACTCTCCTTCCTCCAGCCTTATCCTTCTGTCAAACACCTGGCTTAGTAAGGCTTCCCTGGTCCCACCAGGTCCTGCAATGGATAGCCTGCAATCAGCAATTAAAAGGGGCAACGAAGCTTCCCTATACATTATGGTCCCTGTAATATTCCCTCCAAGGGTGATTTTACCCTGTATGGTATGATCCGCAATCCTTGCTACGGTTATTCCCAGCATGGGAAACAGATTGGAGTCGGATATTTTAGTGAGGGTGGTAGCCGCCCCTATAACAAGATCGGTCCCTTCATAGCCAAACTTATTACACTCTGGAATCCCCTTTATGTCTATGACCCCTCCGGTGTAAATGTTGTTGGCCCTGGCCATACTTATGATCTCAGTCCCGCCCCCATAGTACATGGGCTTCTTGGCCTGTCTAGTAAGGCTCATAAAGAGGTCAACAGCCTGCGAGATGCTATCTGGTCTATAATATTCAAAATCGAAGGGAATCATGACAATGCCTCCGTCTTCATTTTCCAAATAAGCTCCGGATTAATGGGTACCTGATCCAATTCCAGCCCCGTCGCTCGGGATAGGGCATTTGCCAGGGCAGCCGGCATTCCAAGTATTCCATGTTCACCAAACCCCCGGGCTCCATAGGGCCCATTTTGTGCGGGAGTCTCTATGAACTCCACCAGATAATCCGGGTGCTCACCGAACCTCATCACCTTGTAGGTACGAAGGCTGCTGTTTAATATGCCCCCATCCCTGCCGTATATAAAGGCTTCACGGCTCCCCAGGCTCAACCCCATAGCATACCCCCCATGACCACTCCCTTGGCCGCCTGTGGGTTTATAACCCTGCCGGCATCCAGCACCGTAGCCGCCTTAAGGAGCTTATAGGTATGCTCTTTGGTATTGTATTCCACCTCCACAGCCTGGACGCCAACCGTCCATGCCGGACCCATTCTCCCCTTTCCGGTATCGGGATCTAAGATCGTCAGGTTCTCCATAATATACGTTCCCTTGCCTATTATCTGACCGCCTACAGCATTTCCCCCGCCCTGGTGCTTAAATCCATGTACGATATCCTTAAACTGCACATAGTTGTCCGGGTCGGATTTCATATAGACCTTTTGGCCCCCCACTTCCAGCTGGGAAGGGTCAACCCTCATAACCATGGCTCCAATATCCTTTAGCTGTCTTATTGCATCATCTGCCGCTGCCAACACCGCCCTTCCTGCCATAAAGGTTGACATACTGGCTACAGTTTTCCAGTGTTTGGGGCTGGATTCGGTGTTTACCTCCATCTGAACATGGATTTTGTCTACCTCCATATTCATTCTTTCGGCCAGGATTTGGGCAAGGCCTGTCTTTACCCCCGAGCCTATCTCCATTACACCGCATATAAGGTTAATGCTTCCATCCTTGTTAAAGGTGAGGATTGCACCGGATATAGCATCGGTATTGGATGCGGAGGTCTTCCAAAAACAGCTCATACCCTTGGCTATAATCTTGTCCTTGGCTTCCTCCACCCTTAAACTTCTTTCCATGTCTATAAGTTCATTTAGCCTATGAAGACATTTTTCCAGATCTCCGACGCTGCTGCGGGTTATCTTAACCTGGGTCGCTGAAGTATGACCGGGGCCGATGGCATTCTTAAGCCGCAGTTCAAAGGGGCTCATATTAAGGGCCTTGGCCAGCTTATCCAGGGTCCTCTCCATACAGAAAGTATGGGCGATATTACCGAATCCCCTGAATGAAGTTGAATAGGTATTATTGGTATATAGACATATGGAATCGCACCATACATTCTCTATATTATAAGGTCCGGTCCCATTACTGGCCATGGTTTTGGCCATACGGGGTGCGGTGTCCGAATAAGCACCGGCATCTACCAGATATCTTAATTCTGCTGCTTTTAATATACCGTCCTTTGTGGCCCCAAGCTTTATTTTGGCTTCTATCCCAATCTTGGTGGGAGAAGTGGCTATATCCTCCTCCCTGGTATTAGCTAACCTTACCAGTCTTCCTCCAACAGCCCTGGAGGCGATATAAGCTATAAACTCCAGGTTCACCGGTGCCTTACCACCAAATCCGCCTCCTACCAAGGGGGCAGTAACTATTATATCCCCCTCATCCAGGTTAAAGGCCAAAGCCAGCTCGGCTTTGATGGCATGGGGGCTTTGCGTAGACGAGTAAACCCGTACCTTACCCGTAGGATCTATCTTCACCCTAACATTCCTGGTCTCCATGGCTATGTGATCTGATTTTGGCATGAAGTATTCACCCTCAACCACCACATCGCTTTCTTCCCAGCCCTTGTCCATATTACCTTTTCGAATCTTGGTATGATCTGCTATATTGGTGCCGGGCACAGGGTATACATCATCGATTTCCTTCCCATAATGGCCCAGGTTCTCATGGATCAGTGGCGCACCCTCCTCTATAGCCTGGGAAGGAGTCCTGACCACGGGCAAGGGCTCATATTCTACATTGATTAGATACGCTGCCTGTTGTGCCTGATATTCCGTATCGGCGACTACTATGGCTACGGGCTCCCTAATATCGTCGTTGTATTTAGCAGCGCCGGTTACCTTGTCAAGACCTTCCTTTCTCGGGACGGTCTTCCCTACAATTTTCAAATGCTATCTCCTCCATATGCATTGTTCCCCCATCATCTATTTATCTTCAGCCTTAAATGTAAAAAATATACATCTATCCCTCGGGTTTTAGGGCTTCTACCGGATTGCTGAAAATTGCCATAAAATTTTACGGTATAGCTTGCAGTTTTATTAATAATAATATATAATGAGATGAATTCATTTTTCTGTTTTAAAATGCATTACCGAAAGTTTTACCTAAAATGTACACTTTCATATGCATTGAAACGAAATGGAGTCATTAAATGCATAAGGAGGTGTATGTTTTATGAAAGGTACAGTAAAATGGTTTAACGCAGAAAAGGGCTTTGGTTTCATCGTAAGCGAAGAAGGTGAAGATGTATTTGTTCATTTTTCAGCCATTCAGGTCGATGGATACAAAACCTTGGAAGAAGGCCAGAATGTAGAATTCGAGATCGAGCAAAGCCCACGCGGACCTCAGGCCGTTAACGTAGTTCCTTCTTACTAAAGAGGACACACAAAAGCACTGCATACAGCAGTGCTTTTTTATATGTTCTTTAATTGTATTATCATCTATTTTACTCTCTTTAGTTTTTCATTTTAGTTTTTGCTCTTTGGGTTCTGCTCTTTTGATTCTACTCTTTGGATTCTGCTCCTTAGATTTCCGGTCATCCCTGAGTTTTTGCTTCCTCCTTCGTAAAACTATATAGAGGAAGAGGGCCCACAACCCCAAGGCCGACAGGGCAAAGATAATCCGGAATTCGCCCAGCTGAATATTGTCCTGTACATAAGGTATGCCAGCAATAAAGCCCTTAATCCGGCCCCCGATCCACGGCGCAATCAACAGGGTAATCCCTATAGCCGCGGAATAGAAGGCATCATAAAAGGATCTCCCCTTCTCCGGCAGGATATCGTATCGATAGTTAAATGAACCCACCATAAACCCGGAGTTGGCAAAGGATCCGATCCCATAGACCAGGGGTATAAAGACATACATGCTCCCCTTTGTGACCAGAGCCCACAAGACCATCTGCAGGGCATAAAAACCGTAGGATGCATACATGACAAAACCGTTTCCATACCTATCCGCTATTTTCCCCCACTGTGAGTAGGCAAACATCTGAAGAACCGCATTAAGCATGGTCATAGAAGTGATAAAAGTGTAGGACAGCTCCAAATATCGTATCATATAGACCTGGGTATAGGATGCTGACAGGTACAAGGCCACATGAAAGACAATGTTTATTATGGCATATCCCATAAACTCCTTATTCTTTACCGGGACTCTGATCACATCCAGAACCCTGGTGCCCTTCCCCATACTTTCGACTTCAGCATCCTCCACCTTGGAAAAGGCATAGGTTTCCCCCATACCAAAAACAAATGCAGCAGTGAATAGAATTACGAACCCCAAATACCTGTTTGGCGTAGTGTCCAATATGCTACCTGCTATGATGGGGACCAGGACCATGACCAAAACGGCATAGATCTGCCTGATAGAAAAATACCTTCCCCTCAGCTTAATTGGTATCGCCTTGACAAACCAACTGTTCACGGCCAGCCCTAAAAATGCGTTTAAAATATAGACCGCAAAGAGCAGGATAAACAGCACCAAAACCTGAGCCGGTTTGGGTATCAGCAAAGGTATTAGAATAATTGAAACCAAAAGCGGCTTTATTATTGAGTTTAGAACTAGAACCAGCTTCCTTCTCCTGGTAAACCGTTCCATCAATACCCCGAAAAAGATGAGAGAAATGCCACTTATACCACCAATCAAAGGTATATAGCCCACCAGATCGTCGGAAGCTCCCAAATAGATGGCAAACCCCGAAAGAAATTCTCCGCCGGTGAGAATAGCAAAGGCGTTGGCGAGTATAACCTGAATGATAAAGAAATCCTGATTTCTTCTGGTCGGGCTGTTTATAAGCTCCAAGTCGTTCTGATAGACCCATGAGCTTAGCCTTTTCTTAAAAGATTTCCCCATACCCCACCCGTTACCTCCTGTGTTAATCCCTCTAAGGGAATTCTAATCGTTCATAGATCATCAGGATCTGCTAAAAGGCGATGATCAATCCACCTTCATTTGCGTAAACCGAGCTTATTCCCCCGGTTCTGACTATGACAATATCCTAAAATTGTACCTTTTCAGGACTTCCTCCTTAAAGGCCAGGGCACTTTCCAAGGCATTGCAATGGCCTATTCCCAATACTTTGTCCTCCAGGTTTTGACCCTGTTCCCCTATAACTTCTACCAACCTCTTAAAGACCCTTTTTGCACCCACTACCTTTTCATGAACCTCTATCTGGCCTTCCCCATTTTCCGCCATTATGGGCTTTACCGAGAGAATGGAGGATACCTTGGCTACAAACTGGCTTACTCTACCTGATTTCACCAGGTTGTCAAGGCTTTTCAGGGTAAAGAAGGTCCTCATATCCTTAATATAGGCGTTGACCTTTTCCACAATCTCCATTTCCTTCAATCCCTTGTTGATCAGCTCCGATATATGGAGGCTGACCAGGGTCTCTCCCACGGAAGCGCTTAGGGAATCAAACACGTGGATAAACTTGTTCTCTACCTCCTCCAGGAATATATCCTTTGCCATCATGGCACTCCTATAGGTTCCGCTGAGTGCAGAGGACAGGGTAACCACAAATACACTTCCGTCGCCCTTGTAGCTTTCAATAAAGTCCTGGGGCGAAGGGCAGGCTGTTTTTGGTGCTATCGGAGAGTTCTTCATATCCTCAATCAAACCATCAATATCAAGGTTCTTGTCATCCCTGTATTCCTTGTCTCCTATTTGGATGGTAAGGGGTACTAATTCTATACCCGTTTGCTTTTCAACTTCCGGGCTCACATCACAGCAGCTATCAGCAACAATTCTCATGCTCATTTACTTGTCTCCAGTCTTTTTAAATTCCTAATAATAGGTGTATGGGCCCCTTATATGGCCCTGGTCTTATCCTTCAACCACAGTCTCTCCTTCTCATCCAACAGTGGGCCAAGGGTATTATAAACCCTTTCATGATATTGGTTCAGCCATTTCTTTTCCTCCTCATCCAGCAGATCCGGCTCAACTGCTGCCAAATCGATAGGACATAGGGTAACCGGCTCAAACCTTAGAAACTCACCAAACTCCGTCTCTATGTCCCCTGCTACCAACAGCAGGTTCTCTATCCTTATGCCATGGCTTCCTTCACGGTATACCCCTGGTTCGTTGCTGACCAGCATTCCTTCTTCCAGCTTAACCGTAGAGATTCTCGGACTAATGCTCTGGGGCCCCTCATGTACGTTTAAGAAGTACCCTACTCCATGGCCGGTCCCATGCTTGTAATCTATGCCATGCTCCCATAGATAGAGCCTGGCAAGGATATCCAGATTGGTTCCCGTTGCTCCCTTAAGAAATCGAGTTCTGGACAATTTAATATTACCCTTTAATGTCAAGGTATAATCACTTCTTTGCTGAGGAGTTGTAGGTCCTAAGGCAATGGTCCTGGTAATGTCCGTAGTTCCCTCCAGATATTGACAGCCCGAATCTATCAGTAGCAGTCCATGAGGCTTCAGAGTATATGCTGACTCCTCATCGGCCTGATAGTGGACGATGGCACCATGGTCCCCATACCCGGCTATGGTAGGAAAGCTCAGGCCCATGTAGTTCTCCTGCTGGCTTCTAAACTCCTCCAACTTATCCGCTACAGTAATCTCTGTGATTTCCTCCTTGGACAGGTTGTTATCCAACCAACAGAGAAACTTAACCATGGCTACCCCATCTTTAATATGGGCTTTCTTAAGGTTTTCAATCTCCACCTGGTTCTTCACGGCCTTTAGGATGGTGGTAATTGCGGTATCCTCTTCGATCCTGGCTTCCCGGCCGATGGAGTCATACAACCAGCTATTTACCCTTTGGGGATCCAACAGGATTGTATCCCCCCGCCCCAGCCGGGAAAGGTAGGATTCTATTCTTTCATAGTCCTCTATCTCTACCCCGTTATCCCTCAGATGTTCCCTGACAGGCACCGAGACCTTGTCTTCATTGATAAACAGCCATGCCTTCTCCTCCGAAATCAGGGCATAGGATATGGCTACGGGATTATAAGCCACATCGCCTCCCCTGATATTATAGAGCCAGGCGATATCGTCCAGGCTGGAAATAAGGTGGTAGTTGGCACCCTTTTGGGCCATCATTTCCCTGACATCCTCAATTTTTTGGGCTGCAGTCCTTCCGGCATAGACCATATCGTGTACAAATACGGTCTCCCTTGGAATTGCCGGCCTATCCTTCCATATTCCCATCAAAAGATCGTGTTCCTTGTTTATAAGGATTCCCTTTTTGGAGAATATTTTTTCCATATTACGTACTTGGGATACGGAAAATAACTTACCATCCATACCCACACATTCTCCCTGACCCAGGGTATCTGCGATCCATTCGGTGAAGCTCTTGACACCTTCCATCCCAAATTTAAATAGACGGATACCCGTTCCTTCAAGCTGCTTCTCCGCCTGAACATAATACCTGCCGTCAGTCCACAGCCCACAAGAGTCCTGGGTAATTACCAGGGTTCCTGCCGAACCTGTAAATCCCGACAGCCATTTTCGCCCTTCCCAATGGGCGGCTACGTATTCGCTCATATGTGGATCGGAGCTGGGAACTATATAAGCATCTATACCCTTATCTGACATCTCTTTCCTCAATCTTCGTATCCTGTCTATGATCACCATGATATGTATACCTCCATCAATCCATTCCTTTAAAAAGCAACTAAATAAATTGTATCACAATTTTTACTTCTCGTATATTTATTTTAGTTAACTGGATAATGGCTTTTTGATAAGCGGATGACCTCATTGATATATCCTGCCCATTAAAAAAAGGCCATAGACATCATGGTTTCATATCTACAGCCTTTCCTGCCCTATTATGGTATATACTGTACTTTCTCTACCAAAAGCTAATGAAATGGGCTATGTTCTGGCATTATCCCTTTATCAGCCGTCGGTGCCCTGGGTACCAAAGCCGCGGAAGAAAGATCCACCACCGAATAAAAGGATCAGCAACAGGAAGAAAAACAACAGTTCATCTCCATCATCGAACAGCCCGCAGTTACAGAAGATAATCACCAATAGCAAGAAAAAGAATAGTAGGCTATCATCATCCTTACCACGGAAAATTCCGCCTAAGGTTTCCATCATACCTGCCATATGTTTCCCCCCTCCATCATGTTCTAATACAGAATATGATGGTCCAATATAATATGTGATATAAATATTTTCTGCTGTAATACCAGTCGGCCTGATAAATACTTTCATACATGATAGGTTAGGTATAATTGGAAATACGACCCCTTTAGTCCGGAAAATCGCAAGGCCGCAAACTATGTCGTCTGCGGCCTGTTATCTCCCATGTATTCCATAGAATATATATCTTTAGCCTGCCTTAGCCCGAAACCTGTGATTTAACGTTTTGAATATCGTTGGGGCTGGCTGCCTGGGCAGGCATATAGTATCCCTTTGCCTGGGCTATCTTAAACAAATCATATTGGCATTTTTCGTCGCCATCCCGCATCTGCTGAACGGTCTGCCTGAACTGCTCATTGCCAGCCTCGGCTATTATGTGGACATATCCGGCGATGCTGTTTTTTAACATGGACAATACGTCATTTACCATATCCTTTTCCTGCATCATCATCACTCCTTTAGCTTAAAAAAGTCATTAATTTCTGCTTGCTGGTCTGAGCTTCCTGTGCCGATTGCTGAAAAAACTGTTTCAATTGAGGATCGGTACATTGCTGGGCATAGGTGGACAGTTTTTTGTAAGCTGTTTCATGTTGTCCAATTAGATGCCGTATATTTTGGAGCTCCAACTGGTTGATTTGCGCCACAAAAAACACTCCTTTCATAAAATGTTCACCTTTATTGTTTTCTGCCCATCCGGTAAATATACTATTTAAGATCATCTGTCAAACTTTAACACTATGTAGGATCCAATATCCACCTTTCTTATTTATAGCCCGGCAATTGCCATATATTTCATTCAGCTTTTCCATAGCTGACTTGGCGCCCTGTTTTTTTTGTATAACCAGATAAATGCTTCCTCCATTTTCAAGGTACTGAATACTCTCTTCAAATAATGAATATATGACCTTCTTCCCGGTGCGTATTGGCGGATTGCTGATGATGGCATTGAAGGTTCCTTCCAGGTTTTCAAAGCCATTGCTCTGTAAAACCCTGGCATTCTTTACGCCGTTTTGTTCAATGTTGATTTTGGCGAGGTCTACTGCCCTCTGATTTATATCGATCATGGTAATCTCTGCACTTGGATTAAGCCTGGCCAGGGTAATTCCTATGGGTCCATACCCGCACCCCAGATCCAAAATCCTGCCATCTATGGGAGGCAGGCTCCTTAATAGAACATTTGTCCCATAATCCACCTTATCCTTGGAGAATACTCCTGAATCAGTGGTAAATTTCAGATTTATATCACCCAGGCTGTATTCAATCTGGGCTATACGATGCTCGGTCGTGGGATTTTCGCTATAATAATGATCCATTTTTCTCCTCCATCAATAAACTGTAAATACGGAAGCCTTACTTTGTCGGTCAAGCATATTATAATATAAGTTTTTCATCATTAGAAGAATTATATAAGAAATCCCTGTTAAGGCCTCTCTCTCCTTTATATAAAAACACCCGGACAGGCTGCAAAACCTATCCGGGTGTTAACGTTAAAATATAGACCTTTTATGCCAGTTCATTAGCCAGGTAATGGGCTATTGATAAGCGGATGACTTCANNATGGAATGCAGAAAAGCCGTAGCTTAAGGCAGGACGCCTTAAGCAGCTTCCTTCCGGCAGGATGCCGGATTGGAAGCGGTAGGCTTTTTAAATGGAATAAGCCTTAGTTTTCTCCAAATCGATGTCGGAAGAGAGAAGTTTCAAAAAATACATTATCATTAACGTTTGCTAACTAAAAACTATAATAGATTTTTTTGAAACTTCAACGATGACGTAACTTCTATGATGGTAATAAAGCGATCAATAGCCATTACTAGCTTATATTTGGCTAGCATGACGGATTAGATTATAGTTTAATTAATCCAGTTTAACCTCTTTACCGAGTCTGGCGGAATCATAGATACCGTTTAAGATCTTTTGGATCAGAACCCCATCTTCTGCGGAGGAGATAGGCTCTTGCCCGGTTTTAATGCAATCTAAAAAGTGTCTTATCTCATTTTCAAAACTGTTTTGAGATTCTACTTTGGGTGAGGAGTCAACAAGATAACCTTCCTCTTCGCCATAGATCATGAAGGGGTTGAGACTGGCACCGGCCTTGGTTCCAAAGATATTGCTAAAGATTCCGGTGTCCTGGCCGTTGATTGCCCAGCTTACGTCAAAGCTCATAGCTGCGCCGTTTTCAAATTTGATAAATCCACCGGCAGAGTCTTCGGTATCAAAGACTGGATTGTCCGTATCCAGGGCTTCCCAGCGGCTTACACCCTTGGTCTTGTAATCGCCGATCTTGTCATAGGTGGTAGCTGTAACGCTGACCGGACGTGGTTTGCCCATAAAATACCAGGTAAGGTCTATTACATGGACCCCGATATCGATAACAGGCCCGCCACCGGACTTGGAAAGGTCGGTGAACCATCCAAGGGGTGTTCCCCTTCTGCGGAACCAGCCAGTTCTTGCATAGTAGATTTCTCCCAGCTTACCGCTGTCGGCCATCTCCTTGATAACCTTGCTGTCGGAGCGGAATCGGTTGGTAAAGCCCATCATGAATATTATATTGTTCTTTTCTGCCGCTTCCTTCATTTCTTCCGCTTCGGCTACGGTCATGGCCATGGGCTTTTCGCACAGGACATGCTTGCCTGCGTTGGCAGCTGCAATGGCGGCCTTGGCATGGGCATTGTTCCAGGTGCAGATGCTGACAGCATCAATTTCATCGATGGCTACCAGCTCTTCTATGGAGCCCACAGCATACTTGATATTGTGTTTGGCTGCCACTTCCCTGGCCCTGTCAAGATTTATGTCGCATATAGCGATTATTTCAGCATCATCCTGTTTAAGATAAGCAGGTATATGCGAGTTTTGGGCTATGTTTCCTGCCCCAATAATTCCGATTTTTATTTTTTTGTCTCCCATGTCGTTCCTCCTAAATTGATATTATATTTTCTGCCGACTTAATTCCCACAGCAGGAAAATGAATCCCACTATAGACAGCTTATTAAGTCAGCTTGAATATCCTCTTTGGATTGTCGTAGAACAAGGCCTTTGCTATATGTTTTGCCTCGTCTGTGGAGAATATCCCTTCCTCCACCTTATGAGCCAATGATTTGCTTACATTAACCCTGGCTAAATATTGATGTCCATATACGGCATCCACTAATAGATAATCCCCGCCAAAAGCTGTAATCTTATTGTAGGGAACGGAATCAATCCATTCTATCAGGGCATTTACACATGCAGCTGGCGATATAATATGGGCCCAGCACATGTCGATATACACGTTGGGGAAGTTCTTCGCCAAGGCCGACAATACATGCTGGTAGGGGTACCCTATATGGAAGATATCAAAGTCTACATCCGGGTACTCAAGGAACAGGTTGGACAATAGGGAAGGATCACTGTTATAGATGAGATTCCCGTTGCCCTCCTGAAGACCCGTATGGAACTGGAAGGTCAGGTTGCGCTTATTGGCCAGGCTTAAAACAAAGTGCATCATATAATCCTGGAAGGGCTTGCCAACGTCAAAGGGCTTGTCACCCCAGTCCGGGGAATTCAAGGTTTTAAAGATCTCATTGAAACCCTGCTCTGCCTCGTATCTGGTAACCCTGTCATACCTTAAGCTGCGATCGTAGGCCAGTCCGCTTTTTAGGGCCACTGCCCCCGCTTCAAGGGCTTTATCCAGTACAATTTCGCAGGCTTCCAACCAGCTGTCCATGGTGTTTATCCTAATCCCGGATTTTTTCTCTATCTCTGCTACATCCCTATGGCTTTTGGGATAGATAAAATCATCCAGCCTGTAGACGCTTCTAAAGAAGTATGGATCACATTCCAGGTTGGCGTCCAAGAGGCTTACCTCGATTTTTGACATATCCTTTAAGACCCTTTTAAAGTGCCCCGGCTCCAGGGACTTTTTAAAGGAATCGTTTAACTCTTCTATAGTATCCCTGGAGATCATGTCTATATTATAAAGGGCCTTGGCTGATATATCCAGGGATCTCCCATATCCGGTATAACGGCTATAGTTCCAGAAAGGTTCAACTATATCCCACTTCTCCATGATAGGCATATCGGGATCCATGACCCTCTGAAAGTCTTCAGTACTCAGCCCTGCGGAAATCAGGTCCCTATTAAAATAATGGGCCAGATACTCTATAATAACATCGGTATCCTTTTCCCTGGCATCCTCCCGGTGTGGCAGGTGCTCATGGGAATCGATTATAATAAGTTCCTTAACGTATTCAAAAATCTCATTAAACGCATTCTGCATAGACTCCCCTCCCCATTCCCTTGTTTTAATTGTACATATGGGCTCTTGCTATGTCAGCAAGTATGTTGGCCGGGATCTTAGTCCTAATCCCATCCCCTGGTATTTATCATATAGTTATAGATTCGATAGAAATCCGCTTATTCCTGCCAAGCCAATTCTATATAATACAAAAGTACACCACTGCCAAAAGACTTGTTCAGTTTTGGATTTTGTCCTTTATAAGGCTGACCAGGGTTTCTACATCCTTGTCCCTGCAGTCGATGGTTAAATCAGCATACTTTTGATAGAGGGGCAGCCTTTCATTATACAAATCAATCAAGTTTTGCCCTTCTTCAAATACAATGCCCCTTGAGGTTATGTTGGTAAGCCGCCTGTTTATCTCCTCATAATCGACTTCCAAATAGACTATAATCCCCTTCTGTCCCAGGTACTCCATAGCCTCATGGCTGTAGACCACGCTCCCACCGGTAGCGATAACGGTATTAGTGCAGTCCAGCCCTGTTATAACCTCTTCTTCTATA
>LSQX01179264.1_pt3 | contig 15076 bp, 13 predicted proteins | sample 654561 | NCBI WGS metagenome assembly LSQX01 (sample SAMN04489861, study PRJNA283612) | anaerobic digester metagenome | isolation source: 4 biogas reactors fed with cattle manure at either 37C or 55C with and... | place: Denmark: Kongens Lyngby | collected 2014 | reverse complement strand
CTGTCGTTCATGCCAGGCGTACAAAAGGGCGGCGCCTCCGGAGAGGCGCCGCCCCAGTAGGCACCGCGTCGCCGCAAGGTCAGATCTTGGGCAGTGTCTTCATAGCCTCTCTGATCTTCTCTTCGGGATACGCATAGTCCTCGAGCTTGCCGTCGAGGTAGTTGTCGTAGGAGGCCATGTCGAAGTGGCCGTGCCCGCTCAGGTTGAAGAGGATGGTCTTCTCGTCGCCCGACTGCCTGCAGTCCTCTGCCAACTGACGGACCACGGCGATGGCGTGGTTGCTCTCGGGGGCGGGAATGATGCCCTCCGACCGCGAAAAACTCACGCCGGCTTCGAAGACCTCGGTCTGCATGACCGCCCGGGCCTCGATCATGCCTAACTGGTGCACATGCGAGACTATCGGAGCCATGCCGTGGTAGCGGAGACCGCCCGCGTGGATGCCCGGAGGCACGAAGTCGTGGCCCAAGGTGTCCATTTTCAGCAGTGGCGTGAACTTCGCCGTGTCGCCATAGTCGAAGGCGTAGATGCCTTTCGTCATGGTCGGGCAGGCGGCCGGTTCGACCGCGATGCAGCGTGTCTTCTTGCCCTTCCGGATGTTCTCCCCGATGAATGGGAGCGCGATGCCGGCGAAGTTGGAGCCGCCGCCTACGCACCCCACTACGAAGTCGGGGTATGCGTCTGCCAGCTCCATCTGAGCAAGAGCCTCTTGTCCGATGACCGTCTGGTGGAGACACACGTGGCTCAGCACCGAACCGAGGGAATAATGGGTGTCGTCACGCTTCGCGGCCACTTCCACGGCTTCGCTGATGGCCATGCCTAGGCTGCCGGGAGAGTCCGGGTCCTGAGCCAGCATCGCGCGGCCGCACTCTGTGGTGTCGGACGGGCTGGGGATGACTTCCGCTCCCCACACCCGAATCATGCTCCGGCGGTAGGGTTTTTGGAAATAGGAGACCTTCACCATGTAGACGAAGCACTCCATGTCCAACAGCTGACAGGCGAGCGCCAGAGCCGAACCCCACTGGCCGGCACCGGTCTCGGTGGTGAGTTTGGTGATGCCCTCCTGCTTGTTGTACCAGGCCTGAGCCACGGCGGTGTTCGGCTTATGCGAGCCTGCCGGGCTGGCGCCTTCGTACTTGAAGTAGATCTTCGCGGGAGTCCCCAGGGTCTTTTCCCATCGAGCGGCACGCAAGAGAGGGGTAGGGCGCCACAGCCGGTAGATCTCCCGAACCTCATCGGGGATCTCGATCGTGGGCTCCGTCGACATCTCCTGCATGATGAGGCCCATCGGGAACAGGGGGGCCAGATCGTCCGGGCCGGCCGGCTGGTGTGTTCCCGGGTGGAGGGGCGGGGGCGGGGGCGTGGGAAGATCGGCCGCGACGTTGTACCACGACGTCGGGATCCTGTCTTCCGATAACAAGAACTTGATCGCCATGCCTTTCTGCCTTTCCATCCTTGTAGGGGCGTTGAAATGTGAAAACTACCATAACACTGCAGAACATGCACCGTGGCCGACGACGAGCCGACGACGCACTGCATGCATCGCCGAGAGCGAACGAGGGTATGCTACCTGCGAATCGACACATGGCCCAGGAGGCGGCATGGCTACCACTCCCCGCTTGACGCCGGATACCCTAGACTTCGTGCTGCTCTCGTTCGAGGGGCCCGACCAGTACGCGATGGCCGGCGGGCTGGGCGTCCGCATGAAAGAACTCGCGCTCGAGCTCGCCCGCCAGGGCTTCCGTACCCATCTCGTGTTCGTCGGCGACCCGCACCTCCCCGCTCAGGAATCACCGGCTGAGAATCTGACCCTCCATCGATGGTCTCAGTGGCTGTCGGCCCACTATCCGGCCGGCGTCTATCACGGTGAAGAGGCCAAACTGGTTGACTGGAACGAGCAACTCCCCGGGTTCGTGGCCTCCGATCTTGTCGCTCCGGCAGCAGCGGCCGGACGGATCACGGCCATACTCGCGGAAGAGTGGCACACGGCCTACTGCACCTGCCAAGTGTCCGACCGCTTATGGGCCGCCGGGCTCCGCGACAAGGCCATCATCCTGTGGAACGCCAACAATGTGATGGGATTCGACCGCATAGACTGGCGCAGGCTGGACTTCTGCTCCCAGATCACTACGGTCTCGCGTTACATGAAGCACGTCATGTGGGGCCGGTCGGTGAACCCCCTCGTCATCCCCAACGGCATCCCCAGCGACCGCATAAGGAACGCCGACCCGCAGATGGTGGACGAGTTACGAAACGCCTTCCCGGAGCGAGAGTTGGTGTTCAAGATCGGGCGCTTCAGTCCCGACAAACGCTGGCACATGGCACTCAGAGCGATCGCGGACGAGAAGCAGCGCGGCCGGAACATCGCCACTGTGATCCGAGGAGGTGTGGAGCCCCACGGCCTGGAGGTCTTAGCCGAGGCTCGTACTCGAGGGCTGTCGGTCGCCGATGTGCAGTTGCCCAAGGACCCGTCCGAGGCCCTCCAAGCACTGAAGAACGCCCCGGCAGCCGATGTCTACAACATCGCGAGTTTCATGAGCGACGAACTGATCTCGCTCCTTTATTCGGGGGCCGACGCCGTGCTTGCCAATTCGGGGCACGAGCCGTTCGGCTTGGTGGGACTCGAGGTCATGGCCGCAGGTGGAGTGGTCTTTGTGGGCTCGACCGGGGAAGACTATGCCGTGCCCTACCTCAACTCGGTGGTGCTGGACACGGACGATCCGACGGAGATCTGCATAGCCCTTCAATTCCTCCGCACGCACCCAGAGGTAGTCGAACGACTCCGGACGGATGCTCGAGAGACGGCCCGCAGCTTCACCTGGGAGAACGTGATCGACGACACTCTTCTCAGCAAACTGCAGTATGTCGCCCGGCGACAACTAGTGACGCCGCCGCGCCAAAGCGCCCCCTCACCCGTCGATACCACGACGCCCCTCGAGGGCACGGACGCGGCCGAGCGGCTTACCGAAGCGGCCGAAGGACCTGGGTCGGTCGCCTACGGCGGCAAGGCCACCGGCGGTGGCCTGAGTGTCAGGCCTCGGTTGGCAACCGAGGAAGCCCTTCGCGGTGTCGCCCCGCCGGTGGACGCCGCCGGAGACCCTTGCGGCGAAGCCCCGGGGGCCCGACCCAAAAAGACCCGCAGGCGCGGGAGCTGAGAGGCGCGGATGGCCGAGAACCTCGTCACCTACTGTGTCGTCCATCAGCCGCGTCGGATCCGACTGCCTGCGCGCGTCATCCCGGCTCACGTCAAGCCGGGAGCCATGGCTCAGTATCTTTTCGACGATGAGATGAACCGCCGCTACTTCGAGAAGGTCGCCAAGTGGTGCTACTACCCGGCGACCGAGATGTTCGCGGACATGCTGCGTGATGGATTCAAGCTGGGCATCGGCTTCTCGGTAAGTTTCCTCCGGCAACTGCGGCGCTGGGATCGCGGGTTGGTAGATCGTTTCCGCGAATTGGTGGCCCACCCCGACTGCGAACTCGTAGGCGTGGAGCCCTACCACAGCTTTGTGTTCGCCATCGATATCAAACTGTTCCAGAGAGAGATGTTGCGGGGAAAGACCTACGCAGAGGAGTTCTTCGACAAGGAGATCCGCGTCACCGACACCACTGAGATGGTGATGAATAACGAGATCTTCTACGCCCTCGATCAGGCCGGGTACCTCGCGGCGATGCTGGACGGGCGGCCGTGGGTGATGGAGTGGCGGGAGCCGACCCATCTGTACGGGCACGGGCAACGCGACCTTGCGCTGTTCTGCCGCCACCACGACTTGTCCGACGACGTGGGCTACCGTTTCAGCAACAAGACGTGGGCGGGATATCCGCTCCGCGCCGACACGTACGCCGCGAACCTGCGAAAAGCTTGGGGCGATCTGGTGTTCATAGGCTGGGACTTCGAGACTTTCGGCGAGCATCACAACGTGGACACCGGGATATTCGAGTTCATGCGTGCGCTCCCGGATCAGCTGAAGCGACGAGGAGTGACGCCGCTGCTTCCCAGCGAGGCGGTCGAGCGGTTCGGCACGGCGCACCTGCCCGACCTGCCCCTGCCGGAATTCGGCACTACATGGGCAGGTTCCGGGGGCATGGAGTTCTTCCTCGGCAACGCGTCACAGCAGGCCATATTCAGATTGATGCATTCAGTGCTACACAAGGCCCGTCTGACCGGGAACCGCACACTGCTCGATCTGGCCCTCTGGCTGCTCCAGTCCGACAACCTCCATCTCATCCAATGGGCGGGTCGATCGGGGTCGGAGGCTGAGGTCTCTGCGTACTTCACGCCGGACGAATGGTGGGATCTCGGACCGGACAACATCCTCACCGAGCAGCAGCGCGTGTACACCAACTTCTTGCGGGCGATGGATGCCTACGCCTGAGCCTCTGAATATAGCCTTCGTCTGGCACATGCACCAACCCGACTACCGGGCGGCGCATACTGGAGCGTTCGAGATGCCCTGGGTGCGACTCCATGCGATCAAGGACTACCTTGACATGGTCCAGATACTCGCGGAATTCCCTGATGTCCACGCCACCTTCAATCTCGTCCCCTGCCTCGTCGAGCAGCTGGAGGACTACGTCGCTCCGGACTTCTGTGATGTCTACTGGGAACACACGCTCATGCCCGCCGACGAGCTGACCCCGGCGGCCCGTGTGTTCGTGGTCGAACGGATGTGCGAGCGGCCTGATCATCCGCGGGCCCGTTCGCATCCTCGGTACCTGGAGTTGGCGGAGAAGCGGCGGGCGCACCTCCATCTCGGATGGGAAGCCTGCGCCGGCGTCTTCACGGAGGAAGAACTACGTGATCTGCAGGTTTGGTTCAACCTGGCGTGGTTCAACCCTGAAGCTCTGGCCCGAGAGCCGCTTTCCGAACTGGTCGGCCGCGATAGGCGCTTCACCGAAGCCGACAAACAGGTCATCGCCGCCACCCAGGGAGAGATACTGGCCCGAACCCTCCCCGTCTACAAGGATGCGGCGCGGCGCGGTCAGATCGAGCTCACGACCTCACCCTACTACCATCCCATCCTGCCTCTGCTTGCTAACAGCGACGCCGCTCGGGTATCCGCTTCGGACACAGTCCTCCCCCCGACGCGCTTCGCACACCCGGAAGACGCCGCCGAACAGATCGCGGCCGCCCTTGAGAAGCATGAGCAGGTGTTCGGCGAGCGGCCCGGCGGTATGTGGTGCCCGGAACAAGCCGTTGGAGAAGATGTCGTCAGGCTCCTTCTCGAGGCCGGCCTTGCCTGGACCATCTCTGACGAGACGGTTCTCTTACGCTCCGTGTCGGGGGCGGCGCCCCGCAGAGGCGCGCTTCTCAATACGTCGGCGGCCAAGTCCCATACGGTAAGCCCGCGGGCGTTCCCGTATGCTCCCTATAGGCTCGAACGAGAGCAGGGGGAGATGGCGATCGTCTTCCGCGATCACACGTTGTCTGATCTCATCGGCTTCGCCTACCGCTCTTGGGGATCACGCGACGCGGCGGCCGACCTCTTACGACGCCTGGGTGAGTTGCGAACCTCACTGGCCGGAGCACCATCGGGTCCCGCGGGCTCCAGACCGTCGACCCTCGTCACCATCGCCCTTGACGGTGAGAACGCCTGGGAGTACTACCCACGCGACGGCCACGACTTTCTTAGATACCTATACGAAGGTCTGAGCTCGGACGAGTCGTTCCACTGCGTCACCGTCTCGGAACACCTGCGCGAGTCGCCTCCCGACAGGTCGCTCGACTGGCTCCACACCGGCTCCTGGATAGGAGGCGACCTCAGGACCTGGAGTGGTGACAAAGCCCACAACACGGCATGGGATCTGCTACACCAGGCTCGCGACCTCGCTGCGTCACTGCGCGACCCGACAGACCCTCGGTCGACGGCAGCCTGGCGGCATGTTCTGGTTGCGGAGGGCAGCGATTGGTTCTGGTGGTTCGGAGATCACCATCACACCGAGCTCGACCATGTCTGGGACCGCGGCTTCCGTCTCCACCTCCAAGAAGTCTATCGGCACCTAGGCGAGCCGGTCCCAGCCGCACTCCTGCTGCCGATACTGGAACCGTTGGAGACGGAACAGTCTGCTTCTCCTCTTGGCGAGATCTCCCCGGTTATCGACGGGCTGATTGACAGCCTGGCCGAGTGGGATGCGGCCGGCCGGTTGGTTGCCGAGCTACCCTCCACCATGCATCCGGCAGGTGCCGTTCACGTAGCCGAAGTGCGCTTCGGCTGGCACTCCGGGGAATTGTGCGTGCTGGTGGCCGCATCTCACCTTTCGAGCTTGGCCGGGCTGGACGTCGAGATCCGCGTCACCGACCTGGGTGATGCGGAGGATACGGTGGTCGGCTTGACTCTGGCGGAAGATGGGCGGGTGGAGGTAAGCTTCGTAGAGGGGGACAACCTCTCGGGGGAGGTCCAGGTTGCACACGAACAGGTGCTTGAGACGTCGTTGCCTTTGGCGGCCCCCCGCAACACGGCGGCGGGCTATGAGAGACTGGCCGTCCGCATCACTCGCGGAGGCGTCACGGAGCACGTGTTCCATTCGGCGGGTCTTCCCTCTATAGGATGGGGAGGGCAATGAACAGGCTCGGAATCATCACGTTCCTCAGCGACACGGGGTGGGGCGGGGGCTATGTGGCCGTCTGCGAGGCTATCGTCACCCGCCTCAGACCCGCGGTCAAAGTGTTGCACATATCCCACGAGATCCCGGCCGGTGACATCGCCGCGGGAGCTCTGGTCCTGGAGAGGATCGCGCCGCTCTACCCGCCGGCCGTGCATCTCGGCATCGTGGACCCCGGCGTCGAAACGGTCCGCAGGCCGTTGGCTCTGGAGACCGAGCGCGGCGACGTTCTCGTGGGCCCGGACAATGGTCTCCTCGTTGACGCGGCCGTGGCTCTCGGCGGTCTGCGGGAGTGCTGGACCGTCGACCCTTTGCTGGTAAGGGCAGAGGCCGGACTCCCCGTGGAACGGATCTCAGCCACATTCCGGGGACGTGACATCTATGCTCCGACTGCCGCCTTGCTGGCCACGGGGATCAAACCTGCTTCTGTGGCGACGTCTGTGGATCCGGCCGACTTGGTGCGGCTCGCTCCTCCGCTATGCGAGATCAGTGAGGAAGGGGCTGTTGCGCAGGTGATCGAAGTCGATCGGTTCGGGAATGTGGGCCTGGGGCTTCGCTTCGCCGATCTGCCGCCCGAAGTAGGCCGCTACTCGGTGGAGATCGTCGGGGAACATCTGCCCGAATGGACGGCGCGGGTGGTTAGCACATACGGGGAACTGCTGGCCGGGGAGCTCGGTGTCTTCTGTGATTCGTGGGGCCAGGTGGCGTTGGCGCTCAAGTCCGCCAGCGCCGCGGAACTGCTGGCGGTGAAACGCGGCATGAAGGTGCGCCTGGCCCCGGCCCATGGGTCGCCTCCGGCAGGGTAGCGCAGGTGACCGCCGGACCGGACCCAAGAACGTCACGCCGAGGAACTGTTAGGAAAGGCCCTCGTACCGCTCGGCTGAGCTCCGGTGCAGCTCAGCAAGACTCACGCTCGGCACCCAGGGGATCGGCATCCGACACACCTCAGGCGCTGCTCGCTCTATACCGCCCCGACCTCGCCCGGGCACTGACCGACTTGGAGGCTCCCGGCTACCGCCACGCCCAAGTGTACGAGCATCTCCTCCGCCGCTCCCCCAACACGTTCGCCGCCGCTACCGCCCTCCCCGCTGCGACTCGGGAGACACTGGACTCTCTGGGGTCGTCGACACTCAAGACCGTGGGGTCGCGGACGGCGCGCGACGGGACGACGAAGTTCCTGCTGTCGGGCTGCGACGGCCTGAGCGTCGAGACCGTCCTTATTCCCCATCGCGACCGAGTCACCGCCTGCGTATCGAGCCAGGTGGGATGCCCGGTGGGGTGCGCGTTCTGCGCGACCGGATCCATGGGCTTCGCACGCAACCTCTCCGCCGCGGAGATCGTAGATCAGGTCCGTGCAGCAGCGGCCCATGCCACCGCTCAGAACCGTAGACTATCCAATGTCGTCTTCATGGGCATGGGGGAGCCCTTGCTTAACATCCGGGCCGTGCTGGACTCCATCCGCATCCTCACCGACCCAAGAGGGTTGGATCTGGGCCATCGAGCCTTCTCAGTGTCTACGGTGGGCATCCCCGCCGGCATACTGAGACTCGCAAGGGCTGAGCCCCAGGTGAACCTGGCCCTTTCGCTCCACGCCACGGACGACCGGACGAGAGCGCTCCTCATCCCCAAGACCCATCGACACCCGATCTTGACCGTGCTCGAGGCGGCTTGGGAGCATTTCTCCATCACGCGCCGCAAGCTCTTGGTGGAGTATGTCCTTCTCCGCGGCGTCAACGATTCACCTGACGACGCCCGGCGGCTGGCGGATCTCCTGAAGGGCCGCGTGGTGACGGTCAACCTACTGGCATGGAACACCGTCCCCAGACGGTCGGGCCGAACCGCTGAAGCGCCCTTCCCTACGAAGCCCCGCCGCGCAGGGGAGGATGCCACGACGGCAACCGGCCGGCCTTTCGAGGCTCCCTCCCGGCATGCGCTTTCATCGTTCCGAGACATCCTCCTCGGAATGGGGGTCGAGGCTGTTATAAGGCACAGTAAGGGTGTCGGGATACAGGCCGCGTGCGGCCAGTTGGCGGGTACCCCTCGTTCGGACTGAGGAGGCGCCCATACGGAGCCGCTGGAGCAGGTCGCTCCGCAAGTGAGCGTGGTTGCTCAGACGGGCGTGACTGCCTGAAGAGACGTGACCGCCCAAGCTTGGTCGGATGGTCAGACCTTAAGCAGCCACGCTCGGCTAGGCTTGGGACGCGTTCCCCGCCTGAGCGACAGCGCCACGCCCGCCCGGTGTCAGATTATCGGACAGTGCGCCGAGCGAGCCGGCCGTGGCCACGAGAGCCAGCATCACATCGGTGGCGAAGGGAGCCAAGACAACCGTAAGCCTGTCGAACTCGATCCTCATCGTGTCCAGAAACCCGGCCTGAACCTGCAGGCCAAAGCGCTGGACGGACGCCACCGTGTCGATGGCCAAGGCCGCGATGCTCGCCGTGTCTACGCCTTCGTGCGCCACGCTGCTGATCATCAGCCCCTGGTCCGAGACAAGGATCGCCGCCTTCATGCCCGGGATGGTGAGATAGTCCGCGAGTGCGTCGCGCAGCGGATCACTCTGAGCGTATTCCTTGGGTCCGTCCACTCAAGTCTCCTCTTTGATTCCGATCTGGCCGAGCTGAATCCGAATGACGGCGGCTGCTCGCTCCGCCTGGGCGCGCCCACGATAACGGATCCTCAGTCCTCCAGGGCGAGCGGCGATTTCCGACACGAACATGCTGCTGCGCTCCAGCCGTGGATCGTCCGTCGGTTCGACGCCGTCCACAGGCCACGACACCATAGAGTCGCCGGAAAGAAACAGATCGTTGCTCTCAGCTCTGGTCAGCGTAGCCACAAGAACGACGACCCAGGTGTCCGAGCCCGCCTCTTGTTCGATCACAGCCGTATAGCCCATGGCTCCATCATATAGCACGGACGGGGCGGGGCGTAGTCCGCCTGCTGGGAGTCGACCGTGCCTGTTGGTCGTCTGGAGAAGCCGACGATGCCCGGCGTCGCTGCGGCCGTCAGCGATCCAGTCCGTAGGTCACGGTCACGCTGGCTGTGACGTCCAAGGTGGCCGGACTTATTGGAGCAGGCATCACTTTGCTTGCGCCGGCGCCGAGGTCGTAGGACTCATAGTAGACCTGCGCGCTGGGCATCTCGACAGAGCCCTCGTTCATCATGATCACGCCGCCAACCTTGACTTCTTGGGCCGTTGCCAATGCCTCTGCCTTAGTCCGCGCATCGGCTACGGCCTGCGCCAGCGCTTCGGCCACAGCGGCGCCATCATCGCGGAGCCCCCAGACCGGACCCGAGAAGTTGTTCACACCCGCCTCGACCGCGGCCGCCAGCACCTTGCCGATCACCGCCGCGTCCTTGAGCGTGACTGTGATCGTGTTCTGGGCCCGATACCCGATCAGGTTCTCCTCGCCGGTTTGCGGGTTGTACTGACGGTTCGGGAACACGCTGACGTTCGCGGTCTCGATAGCGGTGCTCTCGATCCCTTCCGCCTTGAGACGTTCCATCACCTCGGCCACGGATGTCGAATTGACGTTCATAGCGGCCGCCGGATCGGCGCCGTCGCTCTCCACCGTCAGACGGATCACCGCTTCATCCGGAGCGCTGGTGACCGTCGCCTTGCCGATAACGGTGATAGTGTTCGGGGCCGTCACCGCGCTCGACGCAAGTGCCGCTGTCGTCTTCCTCTCTGAGGAATCATCACACCCAGACGCGAGCATGGCCACCGATAGACCTCCCAAGATCGCAGCAATAACCACCAATCGATGCTTCCGACCCAAGAACCAATCCCTGTGCAAGCGCATCACTATCCCCTTCCGTCCAGTCCTATGTCTCTCTGCGACGCCCCTGGCCCCGGGAACGTTCCGCCGCTGATAGGGCCGCACCCGGGACGATGTGCGCGGGACGATCTCGGGATGATCAGCTCTGGTCTCGCAGTCTCAGCGCGATCCTTTCCAGCTCCTGCTCGTCCTTGAAGGGCACCTCGATCACTCCGCCGCTGCCCCTCCTTCTTACCCGTGGCGTCACTTCGAGAATGCTGAAGATGGCGTCTCTTACTTCGTCGACAGTGTCCTCGTCTAGAGAGGGACGTACGCGCCCCACAGCCGTCTTGGGACCCTCGGCCAGACGTCGCACCTCTTCCTCGACTTGACGGACAGACAGCCCCTTCTCTGCGATCCGTCGAGCCAGTTGGAGCTGTCTACCGCGCTCTGCTAGACCCAGGAGAGCCCGACCGTGGCCTTCGGAGAGAGCCCCCGAAGTGAGAAGATCTTGAATCGTGGACGGCAGGTCGAGCAGACGGATCTTGTTCGCGATCGCCGACCGGCTCTTGCCTACGCGAGCGGCCAGACTCTCTTGGGTGACCCCCAGGTCCTCGAGTAGCACCTTGAGAGCAAACGCCTCATCGACAGGATTGAGCTGTTGACGAACAACGTTCTCTACAAGAGCCAGCTCGAGGCTCTCCACATCAGACGCCGATCGAACGATTGCCGGGATGGCCGTGAAGCCGGCCTTCTGCGCCGCCCTCCACCGGCGCTCGCCGGCGATGAGCTCGTAGCCATCGTCGATCCGCCTGACAATCACCGGCTGGACCACGCCGACGGCAGAAATCGACGTGGCCAGTTCATCGAGAGTGGCAGCGTCGAACGCGCGCCGCGGCTGCCGTGGATTCCGGCGTATAGCGTTGACAGGCAGGTCGATCACGCGTGCCGGCGCAGCCGTCCCATTCGACGCAACATCACCGGCCTCGAGATTCTTGGCGAGGCCATCATCTTCACCAAGGAGGGCCGCCAGTCCCCGGCCCAATCCAGGCTTCTTAGCCATGTTCGGCAACCTCCATCGCAAGATCGAAATACGCGTCTGAACCGGCACAGCGCGGGTCGAGCATCGAGACCGGCAGGCCGTGGCTGGGCGCCTCGGCAAGACGGACGTTACGCGGCACCACAGTCTTAAAACTCAAGGACGGGAAGTGTCTCCGAATCTCTCCCTCCACCTGGCGTGCCAGCGTGGTTCGTGGATCCATCATCGTGACCACCAGACCGGCTATGCGAAGAGAAGGGTTCAGCCGTTCTTTCACCGCCGCGACGGTCGACATCAGCTGAGCCAGACCCTCCAGAGCATAGTACTCCGCCTGAACTGGGACGATCACCCGGTCGGCCGCCACAAGAGCGTTCACCGTCAGAAGACCCAACGAGGGCGGGCAATCAATAAACACAAAGGAGTACTCTGAGAGCACATGCTCCGCAGTCGCGAGGGCCCGCTTGAGCCGTCGCTCGCGTTCGTCCATTTCGGGAAGTAGGACGCTCGCGCCGGCCATATCGGGCGACGACGGAACAATGTCTAGACCTGGGACCGTGCAGGCTCTGATGACGTCCGCGAGATGCCGCTCGCCCAGCAGCACTTCGAGGACTCCCGGCTCTCCTTCCGCAAGCCGCACGCCCAGTCCGTGGGTCGCGTTCGCCTGCGCGTCCATGTCTACGATCAGCACTCGCTCCCCCGACTGTGCGAGACTGGCCGCCAGGTTGATCGCGGTCGTGGTCTTGCCCACTCCGCCTTTCTGGTTGGCGATGGCGTAAATCAGCGCGCTCCCCTCTCACAGCTCGGTCTCTCGCCCGGGAGAAGCATCCTATACCTCAAAGTCGATCATCACTTTGCGCCAATCGTGCGCGCACTCTCCCACGTGCGTGCTCTCCCTGGTCCGCCGGGTCATCCCAGCGGCCGCTTCGTCGGCAGACCCGGACGACGCGGGTACTTCTCAGGGGTGCGACGCGTCTTCGTAGCCACATACGCCCACCGGTCGCGGGCCTCCGCGAAGGGCTCCAGACGCACTGCGTCTAGCCCGTCGGCACCCAGTATAGCGAGGGCCTTCCGGGCCTGGATACACTCTTGGTCCGAGATCACACCCTTCATGGCCACCATCGCTCCTCCGGGACGGAGTAGCGGCAGAGAGTACTCGGCCACTATGGGAAGAGCGGCGACTGCGCGCGACACAGCTAGGTCGTATGCCTCTCGACCTACCCCCCGTCCATAGTCCTCCACCCGCCGGCAACAGACCATCACATTGGTCAAACCGAGGGCGGACGCGCACTTCACAATGTAGGCACATTTCTTCCCACGTGATTCCACAGCTGTGAAGAGGGTGTCGGGGAGCGCCAGCGCCAGAACCAACACGGGCAGTCCGCCTCCCGAGCCTATGTCGACGGCGTCTCGTGCCGCCAGGACCGGCTCCAGACTGAGCAGGGACAACGCATCGAGGAAATGGAAACGCTCTATCTCCTCTGGGTCGGTCACCCCGGTCACGTTGAACCCGGCGGAGCAGATGAGGTCACCGAGACGGGCCAACTTGGACTGCACCCGAGCGTCCAGTCCCACAGCTGCGTACGTGGCTGTGTGCACTAGGTGCACTGAGCCTGCCGGAGGGCTTGGTCGCCACTACCTGGTGCCGGTTCTTCCCGTGTCCGGAGCAACCGATGTAGATGGATGAGAAGGACAGAGATGTCCGCCGGAGATACCCCCGACACGCGCGAGGCCTGGCCCAGAGTATCCGGTCTGATGCGGGCGAGTTTGTCCTTGGCTTCGAACGTCAGCCCCTCCACGGACCGGTAATCGAAGTCCGCAGGTATCAGCAAGGTCTCCGTCGCTCTGTGTCTTCGTATCTCGGCCATCTGGCGACGGATATATCCATCGTAGCGCGCCTGTATCTCGAGCTGCTCGATCACCTCGGGAGGAGCGGAGGCCAGCCGATCTCTGTCTGCACCGGACACCAGCTCGACGAGGTTCGCGAACGAGATCTGCGGCCTGCGCAGAACCCTGGCTGCGGGTTGCGACCCCCCCAGGGGGGGTGTGCCCAGCGCCTCTAGGACCTCAGCGTTCACCTGACCTGAACGTACCATCATAGACTCGAGCAACTCCGTGTATTCAGCAACCTTCCGCTGCTTCTCTTCCACGGTCGCCAACTGCTCATCGCTGATCAATCCCAGCGCATGACCAAGAGATGAAAGCCTTTCCGCTGCATTGTCGTGCCGAAGCAGTAGCCTATATTCGGCCCGCGAGGTGAACATGCGGTATGGCTCATCCACCCCTTCTGTGACGAGATCATCAATCAGCACTCCGATGTAGGCTTGGTCCCTGCGCAGGACAAAGGGGGGCTCGTTTCGAGCATGGAGTGCTGCGTTGATACCGGCCATAAGCCCCTGGGCTGCAGCTTCTTCGTAGCCCGAGGTCCCGTTGATCTGACCGGCGGAGAAGAGCCCGCTCACGGCTTTCGATTGCAGGCTGAGCGTGAGTTGCTGGGGCGGTAAGTAATCGTACTCGACCGCATACCCGGGCCGGACCAAACGTGCCCTCTCCAGTCCCGGAGTAGCATGGATGATCATCTCCTGCACGAAAACCGGCAGACTGGTCGTCAGCCCCTGAAGATACATCTCCCTGGTGGTTATCCCTTCCGGCTCGACGAACACGGGGTGTCGTTGCTTGTCGGGGAAATTGATGACCTTGCGATCGATCGACGGACAGTATCGAGGACCCTTTCCGCTGACCGACCCACTCTTCAAGGGGCTCAGATGCAGATGTTTTGAGACGACCTCGTGAGTGGCCGCCGTGGTGTAAGTTAGATAACAGGGGAGTTGTCGTCGCGGTGACGGCGTCTGCCAATGTGAGAAGGACCAAGGGACAGTGTCACCTTGCTGAAGAACCATTCGACCGGGGTCGATAGTGGCCCCATCAATGCGTGGCGGCGTGGCCGACTGAAAACGCTCTACCTCCAATCCGGCCGCCAGCAGGCTGGCGGACAGGTGTTGAGCCGGCAACTCGCCGACCCTTCCCGCTGCATAGCTTCGGTCTCCGATGACGACCTTGGCCCTGAGGAACGTCCCGGTGGCCAACACCAGAGAGCGGCAGCGCAGGTATCGACCATCCGCCAATGTCACCCCGTTGATTGTTTCACGTGAAACATCAAGTGTTGCCGCCTCCCCCTGTACCAGCTCCAGGCCGGGCGTTCGACTCATCGCGACCTTCATCCAGTCCTCGTACAACCTCTTATCAGCCTGGGCACGCAGCGCCTGGACCGCCGGGCCCTTCGATGTGTTGAGCATCCTGATCTGGATGAACGCCCTGTCCGCGTTGCGTCCTTGCTCACCCCCCAACGCGTCCACTTCTCGAGTCAGCTGCCCCTTGCCTACGCCTCCGATAGCCGGGTTGCACGGCATAAGGGCGATGTTGTCCAGATGAAGAGCGACCATCGCCGTCCGGCATCCCATCCTTGCGGAAGCAAGCGCCGCCTCGCAGCCGGCGTGACCGCCCCCAACCACGATCACATCGTACGTCCACTCCTGTTGGGTCTTGGCCCTCACTCGCGGATCTCTTTCAGCCATCTCCGTACATCGTATGCAACCCGAACGCCGGACCGCAGACTCTCCAGATAGTCGCCGGCACCTCCCGCCCGCCCCGCGACCCACACCGGAGGTACGGCCTGGTCCGGAGG
>LSQX01151813.1_pt1 | contig 15076 bp, 13 predicted proteins | sample 654561 | NCBI WGS metagenome assembly LSQX01 (sample SAMN04489861, study PRJNA283612) | anaerobic digester metagenome | isolation source: 4 biogas reactors fed with cattle manure at either 37C or 55C with and... | place: Denmark: Kongens Lyngby | collected 2014 | reverse complement strand
TTTACTGAAGTTTCCCAGTCACTATCTTTACGTTCACGGCTTGCCTGCACGGAAGGTTTATTATAATCATCTCCCTCAATACAGTTAGACCTTGTCCACCTGACAGCTTTCTCAAATTCCTCTTTGTCATAGATATCTTCTTCAAGGCGGCGTTTAATCTCCGACATATCAACAAACTCTGTGCGCATACCAAAATATTCCTGAAACAGGTCGGGGTTTACTGTTGATCCGGCAATACCCATTGAGGTGTAGCCAATTGAAAGATATGACTTCCCTTTCATCTGTGCCACTGCCAGAGAAGCTTTAATAAATCGCAAAATCTTCTCTTTCACATCATCCGGGATATCCGTATCACCGGCATCTTTAACATCAGCTCCGTAGATACCAAATGCAGGAAGGCCTTTTTGTGTATATCCGGCAAGAGCTGCAGCAAGATATACTGCCCCGGGCCGTTCCGTACCGTTAAACCCCCATACTGCTTTTGGAATTAAAGGGTTTGAATCCATTACTTCGGTTCCGTAGCACCAGCTCGATGTTACTGTAAGTGAAACCCCTACCCCTTCCTTTTCAAACTTGTCGGCACACATTGCCGCCTCAGCAACCCCGCCAATTGTGGTATCGGCAATAACACACTCAACCTCGTCGCCTGATGAAAACCGTACATTTTCCTCAATCAGCTTTGCTGCTGCCCCGGCAAGATTCATAGTCTGCACCTCGAGCGATTCGCGTACCCCACGCTCCCGTCCGTCAATTACCGGACGAATACCCACTTTTGGAAATCTTCCTATCAATCTGTTAGTCATGATCTTTAGTTAAATGTTTATAATATGAATAGTAAAACTAACTATTTTTTATTGAAAGATAAAAAAAATAACAAAATAGATTTTTTTGGATATCTTCTAAATCTATTACTATATTTGATATCGCAATTTAAATTAAGATATCATGGACAGACGCAAATTTGTAAAAAACACGGTTTTAAGCTCAATGGCTGTATCAGCAATGCCTGCATTTGGACTTACCGGCAATATTGCTCAACCGGCAAGAAATTACCGGATAGGTATTATGTGGGGAACAATCGGAACCAGCACCGATATCGGAGAAAAATTCAAACATGCGAAAGAGGCAGGTTTTAACGGTGTTCAGGTTAACAGCCATCTTGACAGGAATGAAGTGATGAAAGCCAGTAAAGCCACGGGTTTACCCATTTCAAGTGTTTGCGATTCAAAACACTGGGAATGGCTGTTGTCATCTCCGGATAAAGCCATCAGAGATAAAGGCAGAGAGGCTCTTGAACACTCAATTGAAGATGCCAAATATTATGGAACCGATGCAGTTCTGCTTGTTCCGGGAAAAGTTGACGAATCGGTAAGTTATGATGAGTGCTGGAACCGTACTACCGAAGAGATAAAAAAAGTAGTTCCATTGGCAGAAAAACTAAAAGTAAGCATTGCCATAGAAAATGTTTGGAATAATTTCCTGTTAAGCCCTGTTGAAGCAATACACTATATGGATCAGTTTAAAAGTCAATATGTGAAGTTCTTTTTCGATTGTGGAAATATCATGGTCTACGGATGGCCGGAACAGTGGATTAAAATCCTTGGTAAGCGGATAGCACGTGTACATATAAAGGAATTTGACATGGAAGCTGCCAACACTAAAGGTAAAAGGGCAGGGTTCAATGTTGACTTAGGCGAAGGTACAGTTAACTGGCCGGCCGTAATGAAAGCACTTGACGAGATCGGATATAACAGCTGGCTGACACTTGAACAACGCGGAGGCGGTACTATTGAAGGATTAAAAGACCTTGTTGAAAGAACAAAAAAGATTATAAAAAGCTAATATCTTATACGCAATTTCCGGTCATTGGCCTTCAGAAAATTTTCTTCCTTCCAAAAATAGATCAATATTTGATCCAACTATTTTTTTTCCTTTTGGCTTAAATACATCTTTTATGCCCTTTATAATAATTTCCGGGCTTATCTCTATAAACGGAGAAGCTGCGCCTAACATTACCATATTGGAAGCTCTCGGATTCCCCATATCTTTTGCAAGCTGATCAGCATTAATTCTTATCATTTTCAATTTTCCGGCTAACTCTTCAAATATCTTTTTAATATCCGGATAATTAACAATATTTCTGAATTCAACTGTGTTGGTAACCAAAGTGCCCTGAGCAGACAGATAAGGAAGATATCTTAAAGACTCAAGTGGTTCGACCGATAGTATCAGACCGGCTTTGCCCAAAGGGATCAGATCAGAGTGAACAGGCCGGTCAGAAATCCTGAGATGAGAAACCACTTCTCCGCCTCTTTGGCTCATTCCGTGTGTTTCTGCCTGTTTAAGATAATAATTCTCATTAAGGGCAGCTGCCCCCAAAACTGCTGCAATAGATAAAATTCCCTGTCCGCCAACTCCTGCTAAGATAATATCGCTCTTCATCACTTACTCCTTTTTTATATTTAACCTTTTTGATCTAACCGCCTTTTGTACACATTCACGCCTTCCGATCATCACGGAGACTCCATCGTAATTCATCTCCTCCCTTATAATATTCACTATTTTTTTATGATTTTTTTTAAGCGGAACAAATACCCTTATATGGCCAGGATCCACTCCTACTCCCATACAGATATTTTCAATCCGCCCTTCAGCAGAAGACTCCTGACCACCGGTCATTGCAACTGTCTCATTATCAACAATAATAATATTAACATTACTTTTTCCGTTAACACAATCAAGCAATCCGGTAATTCCTGAATGGGTAAATGTTGAATCTCCGATAACAGCAAGCACCGGCAACATGCCGGCATCAGCAGCTCCTTTAGCCATTGTGATTGAAGCTCCCATATCTACACATGTATTTATCGAATTATATGGCGGAAGAACACCAAGGGCATAACAACCAATATCGGAAAATACCCTTCCCTCACCTATTTCATCTATTATCTCATTCAAAGCCAAAAAAGTATCTATATGTCCGCATCCCACACACAATGAAGGAGGGCGGTTTGGTAAACCGGCAGGAGTTATCCGGGAAGTACCCTTTTTCAATCCTAATGCATCGGCCAGATGATCGGGATTAAGCTCCCCCTTGCGAGGTAAAGTTCCATCAAGCCGCCCATTTACAATTTTACCTTTCCCGAAAAAATCTTTTAATATCTCTTCTGCTATAGGATATCCCTCTTCAACCACAAGCAATTTGTCGCACTCCTCTTCTAATCTTAACAATAATTTCCCGGGCAGGGGATAATGGCTTATTTTAACTACCGGCCACGGACAGTTACCGTCAGGAAAGTTCTCCATCAGATAATTAATAGTAATTCCGCAACAAATTATACCAAGGCTTTTATCATTGCCTTCGATATAAAAATTATATTTTGATTCTTCAGCCAGTTGCAATATTGCCGGCTGTTTATCTAATAATTCCTGATAACGCTTCCGTCCGTATGCCGGAACAAGTATAAACTGTTTTAAATTTTCAGGGAACCTTAATCTGTTTTCCTCCAAAAGATTTTTCTGCAACACCCCTGAACGGGAATGAGCCAAACGTGTTGGTATTCTCACCATCACCGGAAGCTTTAATTGTTCCGATATGTCGAATGCCTCCATAGTCATATCGTAAGCTTCCTGCTGATTTGATGGTTCTAAAACGGGTATCATGGCAAATTTGCCATAATATCTGGAATCTTGTTCATTTTGTGAAGAGTGCTGTGACGGATCATCAGCCACAACAACAACCAATCCGCCATTTACCCCTGTTACAGATGCATTCATAAATACGTCAGCAGCAACATTAAGCCCCACATGCTTCATACAGGTCAACGATCTTTTCCCTGCATATGACATTCCCAGAGCAGCTTCCATGGCTGTTTTTTCATTTACGGACCATTTACGGTGAATATTTCTTTCAACAGCTACAGGATTATTCTGAATATACCCGGTTATCTCCGTTGAAGGAGTGCCGGGATAGGCATAAACACCGGAAATACCCGCATCAATTGCAGCCTGCCCGATTGCTTCAACTCCTAATAATAGTCTTTTTTGCATTGCATATTTTGGTTATTGTTATTACAAAGTAATTTTTATATAGATTCAAAAGAGGTGTTGTATCTCAGTTTACACCTGAAAATTAATTATTTTATAACAGATGATTTGGCTTTCTGACGACATGAAACGAAAGTAACTAACATAATATTGTAAGTACCAGTCGCCTGCCGGAAGCATTATTGCGAAATTCACATAAATAAATTCCCTGCCAGATACCAAGGTTCAGACGCTGGCCTGAAATCGGTATTGTAATCTCTGAACCAATTACGGATGATTTAAGATGTGCAGGCATATCATCACTTCCTTCGATGGTATGTGTAAAAACCGGATCATTTTCAGGTATCAGTTTATTCATAAATGACTCAAAGTCGGCTCTTACATCCGGATCAGCATTCTCGTTAAGGGTTATCCCTGCTGATGTATGCTTTACCAGAATATGGAGCAACCCTTTCTCTGGCAACGGCAGAAGCTTCTTTAAAATATATGATGTAATCAAATGATAACCTCTCTTAAAACGAGGAAGTGTTATTTCCGTCTGTTGTATCATAACATAAATATCAATACAATTCAATTATTTTTATTCAATCCGCAAACTTAGCTAAATTATAAATCGAAATCAAAAAAATAATGTACTCATTTTCAGACGATTGGGAAATATAAAATTCCTATTTATCCAATATTTTTATAGTGGTACGCCGGTTTAGCCTCCTGCCCTCTTCTGTACTATTGTCAGCCACAGGCCTTTCTGCTCCGTACCCTGCCCATTTAACTCTTTCGTCTCCTATACCCTGCTCTTTAAGATATACGGTAACAGCATCAGCTCTTTTTTCTGAAAGCTTCAGATTATGGTCAGCATTCCCTGTATTATCTGTATGACCTTGTATCTCAATCTTTAAAGTTGGATTCGATTCAAGAAAATCAGACAGTCGCAATAATTCCGGCTCAGACTCAGGCAGAATTGCAAATGAATCGGTCTTAAAATATATATTATAAAGATTCATCTCTGCACCAACATCAACCGATTTAAGCTTTATATCAAGCTCATACGGATTATATACATTTTTCACCTCACTGAGATTAAAATATTCAGAATAAAAAAGGTATCCCTCTTTAGACACAGAAAATGCATAATTATTACCCGCAGGCAGGCAAATCAATGACCTTCCATTATTATCTGTCTCTTCAATCCGTTCAGAAAGTTCAGCTGATGTCAGATTTGTTAATCTGACAGTTGCCTGAACAGGCAGTAAAGTTTTTTCGTCATACACCTTAATCTGAGCATATGTTGCAGGATGAGGACGAATTGACTCATCCATGCGAAAAGAGTATATATCGATGTCGGGAGGATTATACCGGGGCGAAGAAAAAAATGCAGTCGTACCATCTGCGCTGATAAATAATCCCTGCTCATCATTAAAGGTGTTAATCGGATATCCGAGATTTACAGGTTTTGAAAAAGTTGAGTCATCAATAATTTCAGACATAAAAAGATCGAATTTTCCCATTCCGATATGATAGTCGGAAGCAAAATAAAGATTTTTATTCCCTGCATGCACAAAAGGAGAAGTTTCATCACCTGGTGTGTTTATACTGTCACCAAGATTGACCGGTTCTTTCCATATCATTTTTCCATTAGCTCCAAAGCCTGCAAACTCAGCCCTCCAAATATCCTTACCTCCCCTTCCGCCGGGCCTGTTACTTGAAAAATATATAAAGCGGCCATCAGAGGATAAACTGGGCTGAGCCTCCCATGAAGAACTGTTAAGAGGCGGCCCTGCAGGTGCCGGATCACTCCACCCTTCATCTGTCATAACAGAATAGTAGATATCGCAACTCCCTTGTCCGTCTAAACGGTTGCAGGCAGTAAAAAACAAAACAGAACCATCGGCCGACAGGCATTGCGCACCTTCATTATCAGAAGTATTTATCTCATCAATCGGCCTTGCACGACTCCAATCATCTCCTATTTTCTCAGACATATAAAAATCTTCCTGCGGCAGCTTGCCGGGCTCTTTAACCAGCCGGGTGAATATAAGCCGCGAATTATCAATATTAAGACTGGGCCAATACTCATCAAATGATGAATTAACTGAATCAGAGAGCCTTTGAGGATTAAATTCCACAGCATTTTTTAAGGCATCAATGGCAAAACGGCAGCTTTCAATTCTCATCTCCACTTCACGGCGCCGTTCCGGCTTAATCTTCTCCTTCTCTAAATAACCGGTATAACTGCAAAGAGCTTCTTCATATTTTCCGATTGATAAAAGAGCATTGCCCAACCTTAACCAAACCAAAGGAATATCTTTTAAGCCGGCAGCTTTTTCAAGAGCAGAAATCTCCTTTTCAGGATTATTGATTTCCTGGTAAATATCAGCCAGCAATAACCATGCATCCAGATAAGAGGGGTCCTTTTCAATAATTTTTTCTGAAATGTCAATCGCACTGCTATATGACTGATTGGCAAACTGCTGTCCTGCATCTTCAAAAAGCTTTTCAAGCCTTTTGGCAGACTGCGCATTAACTTCGGGTATAATGAAAATCATTGCTGCCAAAAGTGTTTTTTTCAGCAGATTCAAAAAAGTTGACACCCATACCGAAATAATTACTCTATTTGAAAAAAAATTATTCATTAAATCATTATAATATTCTTAATTATTTTTTATTTTGCCTGGGTAAAACTTTAAAATTTTATTTTATTTTTTTGAATTATGATTTAAAATGAAACGGAAAGTAAACAAAAAAAATTACAATGAAGTTGACAACTTCGACCGAAAACAAAAAAAACATTCGGCAAGAAAAGAAAAAAGCTCAAAAAAAAGGCTTTCCATCTATGATGAATTTGATGAAGAAGACATTGACGAGTATTCATTCAGCTATGATGACGAAGATGATGACTTTTAAAAAAACAGTATAGATTTAAATCCACAACCTTTATATATCCAATAATCCTGATCTAAAAAGAAGAGCTGTATGCTGTTTATTCAGTATAAAAAGCTTTTGCTCCAGGGTAATTATATTTTGCTCTGGCTATTTTTTCAGGAAAGCAGAAGTACTCAGCTACTGCAGTGGCACATATTTTATCATCTCCATCATATAGTGTGGTTTTGATCCGGGCAATATTTTTCTGAAAAGAGAGAAGGTTTGCCTTCACTGTAAATGCTCCTTTCGATATAAAAGCAGGTTTTGGATAATCAACTGTGAGCTGTATTGTTACCCCTGCGGTTTTCAGCTTTATAAAAACAAGCCAGGCGGCTACCTCATCCAATAAAGTGGCCTGAATCCCTCCGTGTAACACACCAATCCAGCCCTCAAACTCTTTTTTAGGCTGCCATTTTGCCACTATCTCCTCTCCATCTTCCCAAAATTCCAGCCGGAGACCTCTTTCATTATGGGGAGAACATCCAAAACAATTATATTCACAAGATTCTGCAACCTGTGAAAAAGGATTTACAATTTTTTTCATTTTTCGAGCATTCAGATTATATCCGGGACACACATCTTAATTATTACCCAAAATCAGGGGAAGCCCTTCCTTTCCGCTGCCTATGACAATAACTTTTGCATTGGGCGATTCAGCAAGGCCTACTGTTGCATCAATGCCACGCTGCTTCAGTATATTATCGGTTAAGCTGGCACTAATAATACGGTTATAATTAGCTATACCCTCAGCTTCAATACGCCTGCGCTCTGCCTCCGACTCCTCCCGCTGAAGCTTAAATTGATATGCAAGCGCCTCCTGTTCCTGTTTCAGCTTATTCTCAATTGCCCCCTTGATCTGCTCCGGAAGGTTAATAGACTTAATAAGCAAAGCTCTCATGTCAATAAAGTTTTCACCAAGTACCTGTCTGGTCTCCTCCTTAATACTGGTTTCCACTTCAGCTCTTTTTGTAGAGTATATCTCTTCAGCGGTATAGCGGCCGGAAACCTGTCTTACGGTGGAGCGAACCTCCGGAATTACCAACACATTTATATAGCTGGTCCCAAATTGTTGATGCAAATGAGCAATATTGTTATAATCAGGGTTAAAACGTACTGTAATGTCGATATTGATTGATAACCCGTTTTTGTCGAGTACATCCATTGTTTCCTCTCTCTGTTGCTCTCTGACATTATATTTATAAAGTCTGTTCCATGGAGAAATCATATGAAAACCTTCACCATAAATATTTTCAATGTCCATACCAGAAGTATATGGACGAAAAATCACACCCCTCTCACCTGCTTCAATGATAAAGAACATACGCCCCCCAAAAAGCAGAATTATCAAAATAACTGCAACTATTGCAATAATGTAAGATGTTTTAAAATTAAATCTCATAACAGAATATATTATATTGTTTGTGCAAATTTAAGAAGATAAAAAGGTTTACAAATCAAATCACTTTATTTTTTAATATATAAACCTCAGGGCTTTTTTGTTAAAATCCTTAATACTATCTTTGATTTTTTAACAAGAGCAATGTTCAAATGAGGAGAGCCGTATTTTTTTACCTGTTCCTGCTCCTGTCAGTCAGCCTGGCGGGCCAGGATTTTTTCAGACAGGATTTCAACCCTAAAAAAACTTACATTTTGCTGGCTAATCCAACCGAAAATAACTTAACCATTTTAAACTATCTGATTAAAAACCGGCTATTAAAAATCAACGCCTCCGGAGTTAAATTTGTTGGTATTTATTATGAGGGGCAAGAATATGATTTCAGCAAATCAAAAAAATTAATCAAAGAAAAAAAAATAAAAAACATTTATCTCCATGAATTCAGGGGCCCGTTAAATATGGAAGACATATTTATGAATAACCATCTCAGCTCTGAGATACACAAAGTTTTCAAATATTCTGCAGGTGCCTTTTTTTTCGGCGGACCTGACATACCTCCTGAAATTTACAAACATAAAAATACACTCTCAAAGGTCACCGACCCCAACCGGCATTTTTTTGAACTTACCTTTTTATTTCACCTTATCGGCAGTTCCCGGAACGACTCTTTCAAACCTTTTTTGGAGGAAAAGCCTTGGTATTTTATTACCGGGTTTTGTTTGGGGCTGCAGACAATGAATGTTGCTGCGGGAGGTACCCTTATCCAGGATATTCCCGCTGAAATTTTTGGTGCTGAAACCCCCGATGCCATAGTCAAGGCAGGCAGGAATAATCTTCATAAAAACTACTGGCAGGAAATATCAGACGACTCACTGTTGATAGGTTCCAACATCCACCCGATCCGTTTTACCGATAATCCCTTTTTTGGTGAAAAAGTGAAAATTTCCCGGGAACTAACCCCGCTGGTATACAGCTCTCACCATCAGGCTGTTAAAGATCCGGGGAAAGAACTGATAATAACAGCTGTGTCGATTGATGAAAAAGTAGTTGAAGCAATAGCCCACAGCCGGTACCCTCATGTATTTTCCACACAGTTTCATCCTGAAGTGCCTGCACTCAATGAAGATATGCAAAAAGTTAAATTTCATCCTGATGATATTCCCGCCTCTTGTCATGAATTTTTAGGTAAAGAGGGCCGGGAATTTCACAAACAATACTGGAGATACCTGTCAAAATCGTTAAAAAGGGCAATCCGCTCCAAAAAGAGAGATAATTGAAATCATTTAAACCTGTCAAAGAATGGTTCATTCCATGCTTTCAATAAGCGGTTGTTAATAACTTATGGATTCGGATAAAAAAAAGAGAAATAACCATATAAAATAATAGTAATTTTAGCGACTAATAATAATTGAATTTAAATTTCGTTTTTTAATCAAAGAAAATTTGATGACAACTATGTTTAATCTTTTATCACTTCAGGCCGATCTGACGGCAGAGCTTGACACATTGGCCCCGGTACCTGAGGGTATATCAACAAAGTTTATTGATCTTGCCTTTAAAGGCGGATGGATCATGATTCCCATTTTATTATTGTCAATAATAGCTGTTTATATCTTTTTTGACAGGTTCTTTGCAATAAAAAAAGCAGGAAAATTTGACCCCGCTTTTCTTGATAAAATTAAAGTGTATATTACAAATGGCAAGATTGACGAAGCTCTGATGATCTGCCGGAGTAATTCAACCCCCACATCAAGAATGTTGGAGAAAGGAATCTCCAGAATCGGAAGGCCGCTCAACGATGTCAATGCAGCAATTGAAAATGTCGGCAACTTAGAAGTGTCAAAACTGGAAAAAAGCCTTCCCGTGCTTGCCTCAGTGGCAGGCGGAGCTCCAATGCTTGGCTTTCTGGGCACGGTTATGGGTATGATCCAGGCATTTTACGATATGTCAAATGCAGGTAACAATATTGATGTAACACTCCTGTCGACCGGTATTTACCAGGCAATGGTCACCACTGTAGCCGGACTTATAGTTGGCATTATAGCCTATTTTGCTTATAATGTATTGGTAACTAATGTAGAAAAAGTGGTATTCCGGTTAGAAGCCACAACAACGGAATTTATGGACCTTCTTAATGAACCCGTATAATTAATTACAAAATGGCACTTAAACAAAGAAATAAGATCAATGCAAGTTTCAGTATGTCGTCAATGACTGATATTGTATTCTTATTGCTTATCTTCTTCATGGTGACATCAACATTGGTTGCGCCAAATGCTTTGAAATTACTGCTGCCTCAAAGCAACAATCAGACAGCGGCAAAACCAATTACCACAATTTCAATAACAAGGGATCTGAAGTATTACATTAACGATGATGGCCGTCTCAGAAGAGTTGAATTCAGAGAGATTGAGCCATTTTTACAAAACCGTTTCGGAATTGGCAACGACGATATATATATATCACTTCATGCCGAAAAATCAGTACCATGGGAAGAGATTGTTAAAGTAATGAATATTGCAAGAAAAAATAAGTATAAAATGATTGCGGCCACAGCGCCGGAAAGCTAAATGAGTTTTTTTGAAAAACATAAAAAAGGCATAATCGGAACCGCTGTTTTTCATATCTGTGTCCTTCTTATGCTGATCTTCCTGGGCTTTTTTACTCCTCTGCCACTTCCGGGAGAAGAAGGGATCTTAGTTAATTTTGGCACCAGCGACCATGGGCTTGGTGATATTGAGCCGGGATCAGTACGCAGTGAACCTGAACCTGCCCGGCCTGTGCAGCAAATAGAAGCTCCTGTTCCACCACCACCTCCGGCTGTCCCTCCCGCAAGCAGACCCAATCAGGCTAAAGAAACAGCAATGACGCAAGATTTTGAAAAAACAGCAGCAATTGAAGCTGCCGAACAAAAAAAAAGAGAAGCAGACAGACAAAAACAGATAGAAGCTGAAAAACGCAAACAGCAGGAGCAGCAGCAGGCCGAGTTGGAGAGGCAACAGCGGCAAGCTGAATTGGAGAGACAACAGCGTGCTGAAGCAGAACGAAAAAAAGCAGAAGAAGAACAGAAAAAGATCAGCGAAATAGACTCAAGAGCTAAAGGTGCATTTGGAGGAACAGGTCAGGGAACTGCAGAAGGACGTGGTTCGGGCGATAACCCTAACCAGGGTGTAACATTCCCCGGCGGCAACCAGGGGGTTCCCACGGGAGACCCTAACGCCGGTACTTACGGACCGGGAGGAAGCGGATCGGGCAACCAGGGCACCGGCGTATCATACAGCCTTTCAGGAAGAACGGCAAAAGCTTTACCAAAACCGGCATACCCCGGAAATGACGAAGGTGTGGTAGTGGTAAAGGTTACAGTTGACAAATATGGAAATGTAACAGCAGCCGAACCCGGTGTAAGGGGAACTACCATTATGGATCAACGATTCTGGAACGAAGCCCGGCAGGCAGCTTTAAAATCAAAATTTAACCTTGATGAGAATGCCCCTGCATTCCAGCAGGGAACAATCTCCTACAGATTCAAACTTAGTTAAAAGTTATATCCCGTGCTAAAATGGCTTTCATTACAAAACAAAAGCTTTTCAGCAAACAGTGGTTTATAGATTACTCCCTTATTTTAGCCGGAGCATTTATTCTGGCAGGAGGATTTGTATGGTTTATCACCCCTCATAGAATTGTTCCGGGAGGAGTATATGGAATCGGAATCGTTGTACATTATTCTACAAGAGGACTTATCCCTTTCTGGCCCGATGGTTTTCCAATCGGACTATTCGGACTTTTAGTCAATATCCCTCTCACCTATGCAGGCATCAGGATTCTCGGACCAAAATTTGGAGTTAAAACTATTATCGGATTTGTTCTTACTTCAATATTTATTGACGGAATAGCCTTCCTGAGACCCCCGGGGAATCCTCCGCTTGTTAGCGATGTCCTATTATCGTGCTTATTCGGAGGAATACTTATTGGTTTTGGACTGGGACTGATTTTTAAAGCAAAAGCAACCTCCGGCGGTTCAGATATTATAGCAATGATAATTGCAAAATATACGCATATCCAGTTAGGAAAACTTATGATCTATGTTGATTCTGCTATTGTACTGCTGGGACTTGTAGCATTCCACGACTGGCATATTCCTCTCTATTCATGGGTGGTGATCTATATTTCAGGGCGTATTATCGATACAGTCCTTGAAGGAGCTGACTTTAACAAAGCTTTACTTATAATTTCACAAAAACCCGAAGAGATTAAAAATAAAATTATTAACGACCTTGACAGAAGCGGAACTCTTTTTAGCGGAACAGGAATGTTTACCGGTGAAAAGAAAAAAATTATTTTTACTGTCGTCAGTCGGCGCGAAGTTGCAATACTTCAGGAATATATTAGCAAAATAGATCCTGATGCCTTTATTACGGTAATGGACACCAGGGAGATTTTAGGAGAAGGGTTTCAAAGCCTTGGAAAAAAAACCGGCAACTAAAAAATTTCACTATATTTGATAAACCCTTTTTATGTTAAAAACCTATGAAGAAATCTCTTCTGTTAATTATTTGTTTTTTCTGTTTTGCGATCATGGCATCCTCCCAGTCAGTCGGGCTGGTTTTAAGCGGAGGAGGAGCCAAAGGTATGGCTCATATTGAAGTGATCAGAGTGCTTGAAGAGAACAATATTCCTATAGATTACATTGCAGGAACATCCATTGGTGCAATTGTGGGCGGGCTCTATGCTGCAGGCTATTCACCTGATCAAATGGAAGAACTTTTCCGGTCGGACGAGTTCTATTTCTGGTCAACGGGCCGTATTCAAAAAGAATACAGGTACTACTTTACCAGGCCTGAGCCTGATCCTGCATGGCTTGAATTAAGAATTGACAAAAAGAAGGATAAACTAAAACTGTTGCCCCCAACAAATATAATTCCCGAAGAGCAGATGAACTTTGCTTTTATGGAGCTGATGGCGCCAACCACAGCAGCCTGTAACAATAATTTCGACAGTCTTATGGTCCCCTTTTTCTGTATTGCAACCGACATACATACTAATCAAGCAATAACACTGAGAAATGGAGATGTGGGAGACGCCATTAGAGCATCAATGACCGTACCCCTCTATTTTAAGCCTATAATTATCGATAATAAACTGCTGTTCGATGGTGGTATTGTGAATAATTTTCCACACGATGTAATGACAGAAATATTTAAACCAGACATTATAATCGGCCATAAAGTGACAGAAATGCCAAAAAAACCCGATAGCGATAATATAGTCGAACAGATTACAAATATAGTTATGAGGCCTACCGATTATGATATCCCTAAAGAACAGGGTATCCTCCTTGAAACAAAATTTCAAAATGTCGGACTACTCGATTTTCAAAAATATGACCTCATTACATCTTATGGAAGAGCTACGGCAATACAAAATATAGACAGTATAAAATCACTTATCGACAGAAGGGTAAGAAAAGAGGTTGTAGCAAAAAAAAGAGTGGAATTTAACAGCAAAAAGCCGGAAATGCTATTTCAGAATATACAAGTTGAAGGAATAGAGGACCCGATGCAACGAAAATTTATTATCCAATCAATAAAACACAGATTTAACATCATTTCCCTCAGCTCATTAAAACAGGATTATTTTAAACTTATTGCCAATGAGCATTTACAGTCGATCAGGCCAATTGCACTTTACAACAAAGAAACGGGTTATTTTGACCTTCATCTGAAGGTAAAACCTGAAAAAAAGATAAGAATAAATATAGGTGGCAATATTTCAACGAAGCCTATAAACCAGGGTTATGCGAGCTTTGATTACCGAACTTTCCAAAACCGGGCATACTCTCTGAGTTCAAATATCTATTTCGGCCGTTTTTACAGTAGTTTTAAAACCGGCGGAAGGATAGATTTTCCAACAACTCTCCCTTTCTATATTTCAACCTACTCAACATTAAACCGGTGGGACTTCTTTTCATCCAGTTCAGAGCTGTTTTTTGAAGATGTCAGGCCACCATTTATTATACAAGACGAATTTAATGTTTTACTGGAAACGGGAATCCCTTTGGGCAGACATTCCAAATTATTTTCCAATTACTCTTTTGTTAATTCTTCGGATGAATATTACCTGACTGAAAAATTTAAAAAGGAAGATGAACCGGATAATACCGGTTTTATAGCTTTCGTATCTCAAATTGCAATTGAAAACAGCTCTTTAAATTATAAACAATTTGCTTCAGAAGGATCATTTAACTCTGTTTCAATTAAACATATTGTCGGCAAAGAGACAAATGAACCCGGAACAACCTCAACAATGCAAGGAAAAATAAAAAATAATCACAGCTACTTTTTAGCCCGGGCATCTACTTTAAAATATTGGCAAATGGGTAGCAAATTCACTTTTGGGACACAGCTGGAAGCACTCTTCAGTAATAAAAAACCATTTCAAAACTGCAGATCTACCCTTCTTGCTGCACCCGGCTATTATCCGACACCTCACAGTAATTCACTTTTTATTGAAAATTTTCACTCAAATAACTTTATCGCAGGCGGACTGAAAGCAATATTCAACCTGAACCCAACCTTTAACCTCAGGGTTGAAGGACATGGATTTATTCCCTTAAAAGAGGAGCGGCTTAATCCTGACATGACCGTAGAAAAAAATCCGGCACTAATTGATAATTATTATTTACAGGGCATGGCAGCATCTGTCTCTTATACA
>LSQX01006623.1_pt3 | contig 15076 bp, 8 predicted proteins | sample 654561 | NCBI WGS metagenome assembly LSQX01 (sample SAMN04489861, study PRJNA283612) | anaerobic digester metagenome | isolation source: 4 biogas reactors fed with cattle manure at either 37C or 55C with and... | place: Denmark: Kongens Lyngby | collected 2014 | reverse complement strand
TATTAACAGCAAGTAAACATATTGCATGCTGCATGTTTTCGACAGGTATCGAGGTGAGACGATTGAGTGGGAAATCAAGCAGAATAGTGGCTCCCCTCAAAGATGATCCACTTTACATAAAAGCATACGAAGCAATTAAGGAAGCTATTCTATCTGGAAGGATCCGGCCCGGGAGCCGTTTGAGTCAAGTGGGCTTAGCCGAAGAGCTAAAGGTTAGTCGAGCACCAGTTGTGGATGCGCTATCCCGCTTAGCGACAGAAGGTCTTGTAGAGCGACGCCCTAGGTCAGGATACTTTGTCTATACTCTCACAGAGAAGGATGTTATAGATGTGTACAATGTCCGCTGTGCCCTTGAATGTCAAGCTTTACGTGACGTTTCCGGGACAATAGAGTCAAAGGACATTGCTATGCTGGCAGATATTCTAGAGGCTTCCTATGATGAGCTAAAAAGAGGGGATATGACCGGCTACATTTTGGCTGATGATCGTTTCCATGCGGAACTTGTTGGTTTGGCCAACAATCGTATTTTGAACAATATGTGGGGACTTATACGAGATCAGATTCAGCTGATCAGGGTTATGGTAGCTGTAACCACAAAACGGGTTATGCGTGCTGCCGGGGAACACAGCCAGCTTATTGCTTGTCTTTACGATCGGGATTTGGTAGGTGCCGAAGCAGTTCTTCGTCACCATATCGAGAGTGTGAAGCTGGAAGTAACACGTCAGCTTCAGACAGATTCTCAGAGGAAAGGGGGTAGTTAAGGGGCGTCTGGTTTCTCAAATGGTTAGATAGTCGGTACCTAACAAGACTCAACAATTGGAAAGGAGGCACTAGCGTGCCAAGAACTCGTCTAACAAGCAAAATAGTGTTTTTGGCTTTAGTAGTGATTCTAGCGGCCAGTGCAGGTGTTGCTGGACAAATGAAGTACAATGAAGCGCCAGAACTTGCAGAGCTGGTCAAGGCCGGTAAGTTGCCACCGGTGGAAGAGAGACTGCCAGAGAATCCCATGGTTCTGGAGCCTATTGAGAAGATAGGTAAGTACGGTGGAGACTTGCGGACAGCCCTGGTTGGCGGCCATGTCATCAATGTTGCCCGCTTTCAGGGATATGAGAATCTGGTACGATGGACCCCGAATTGGGACGGGATAATGCCCAACGTAGCCGAATCCTGGGAAGTGAATGAGGAATCAACAGAGTTCACCTTCTTCTTGAGAAAGGGCATGAAGTGGTCCGATGGCCATCCCTTCACCGCCGATGACGTGATGTTCTGGTATGAAGATGTCTTCATGAATCCGGAAATTACTCCGGTTCAGGCAGCACCATGGGTACACGGCGGTAAGCCTGTAGTGGTAGAGAAAATTGACGACTACACCGTTAAATTCAAGTTTGATACGCCCAACGGTTTGTTCCTACTGCAGATGGCAGATGTCAACTTCGGCAACCCAGTTGCTTTTCCCAAGCACTATCTGAGCCAGTTCCATGAGGACTACAATCCAGATGTCGACAAGCTCGCTAGAGATGAAGGTTTCTCCAACTGGGTCGAGTTGTTTGAAGCCAAGGGAGGTATTTTTGGTGAGCCCTGGTATCGCACCACCGGCTGCCCAACCATCCATGCTTGGTACTTCACTCTAGCTCCTGGCCAGGGTGATGCATCTCGTGCCATCGCAGTGCGCAACCCATATTACTGGAAAGTAGATCCTGCCGGCAATCAGCTGCCTTACATCGATCGCATCGTCTATGAGATGCCCTCTGACGTTGAAGTATTGCTGCTGCAGGTACTGAGCGGTCAGATGGATATGATTGACCAGTACTTCGCTACCCCGGCAAATAAGCCTGTTGTCTATGATAACCAGGAGCGGGGCGGCTATAGGATGTTCACAACCACATCCACCATGCCCAATGATGCAGTAATTATGCTGAACTTGACCCATCCAGATCCGGTTAAACGGGAGATATTCCAAAACAAGAAGTTCAGAATAGGATTGTCCCATGCCATTGACCGTGAAGAGATCATTGACCTGGTGTATGTTGGTCAAGGTGAACCTCATCAGGTGGCTCCTCGTCCAGAGTCCGACTTGTACAATGAGCGGATGGCGAAGCAGTACACCGAATATGATGTAGATCTAGCCAACCAGTATCTAGACGAAGCTGGTTTCACCCAGAGGGATAGAGAAGGCTATCGCTTAGGTCCGGATGGAAACCGGATCACCATAGTATTCGAGATCGATGCTGCTAGACCAATGTTCATCGACATTGCCGAATTGCTGCGGGGTTATTGGCAGCAGGTAGGTATTGACGTGCAGGTTCGAACCATGGACCGTTCTCTGTGGGAAGTGCGGGTACGTGAAAATGCTGAGCACGATGCCACTATCCACAAGTTCGGTGGCGGTACCGGTGCGGTGGTTTACCTGGATCCTCGGTACTGGCTGCCCATGGACGGAAATGCATTCTATGCTCGGGCCTGGCAGGTTTGGAGAGCCATGAGGGATAACCCAGACATGCCTACCGCTATTGAGCCGCAGGAGCCGCCAGAGGAAGTCAAGCGTCAGAATGAGCTGTACGATAAACTATTGGTCACTGGTGATCCGGCAGAGCAAAAGGTCATAATGGAGGAAATCCTCGACCTGGCCGCGGACGTGTTCTACCACATAGGTATAACCACTGAGCCTGACAACTATGGAATTGCCAATAAGCGGCTGCGGAACGTTCCAGACACCATGCCGTGGTCCTGGATATATCCGCATCCAGCACCTACTAATCCTCAGCTGTACTTCTATGAATAAGCATTGGATTAGGATACAGGGATGTCGGGCTGTGTAAGTGACTGAGTAAGAGGTGGGTATGGGGACTGCCCCATACCCACCCCAAATCCTTATGCTCCACATCATAGTTGTCGTTCCATCAATTAATGAAAGGTAGGATAGGATGCGGGACCATATGATCAACGGAGACAATATTTGTAGAACCACTGTGGAGAATTGGTTTGACAAGCCAATGCGTTGGTCGCAATTGACTCTAGTTGAAGACGATCCCCTCACCATCGATTGTGATTTTTGGTTGGACTATTTTCGTCGTATCAAGTCGGACGCCGTTTGCTTAAGTGCCGGTGGTTACATGGCCTTTTATCCCACGAAGATTCCCTTTCATTATAAGAGTAAATATCTTGGGGATTCCGACCCCTTCGGATACCTGGTAGAAGGATGTCGCAAGATGGGGATGGTTGTGATCGCCCGTACCGATCCCCACGCCATCCATAATGATGCTTACGAAGCACATCCGGATTGGGCCATGGTTGATATCGAAGGTAACCCAAGAAAGCATTGGGCCATGCCGGAATTGTGGGTGACCTGTGCGTTAGGGCCCTATAACTTTGAATTCATGACCCAAGTAAATAACGAAATCATGTCCATGTATGATGTTGACGCGATTTTTGCTAATCGATGGGCCGGATCCGGTATGTGCTATTGTGAGCACTGTCGGCGCAATTTCCGAGAAGCCTACGGCATGGAACTGCCCCGCTCTAATGACCCTGATGATCCAGCCTTCAGAAAGTACCTAGTCTGGCGGCAAGAGCGGCTGTTTGAACTCTATGACCTTTGGGAGGGCGAGCTTAGGAAAATCAATCCCCACTCCCGGTTCATTCCCAACTCCGGTGGTGGTGCCTTAAGCGATCTTGATATGACCGAGATTGGCCGGAGAGCCGAAACACTGTTTGCGGATAGGCAGGCCCGACGGGGCCTAGCGGCGCCGTGGGCCAACGGCAAGAATGGTAAAGAGCTCCGCTCCACCCTTGGAAAGAAGGCCATTGGCGGCATTTTCAGCGTAGGTTTGGAAGAGCCCTACCGATGGAAAGATTCTGTCCAGCACGGTGAAGAGATCCGGATGTGGGTAGCAGATGGCATAGCCAATGGTTTACGGCCGTGGTGGACCAAGTTCGGTGCTAAGCTGTATGACCATCGCTGGCTTGATGTGGTGGAAGATATCTATACCTGGGCAGCTAAAGTAGAACCATACTTGCGCAACGAGGCTCCTTTGGCCCGGGTAGCTATGGTGTATTCCCAGCAGACCGCTGCTTACTACGGTGGTCCCGAGGCTCAGAAGAAGGTAGAGGATCATATTCTAGGATTCTATCATGCCTTAGTTGAAGCTCGTATTCCCTTTGAAATGGTTCACGATCGACTATTGGATGAAGAGCACCTAAAGCCTTTCAAGACCATCATTCTGCCGAATATCGCCGCTCTATCAGACGAGCAATGTGAGCAGCTGCGGCAATTTGTCCAAAGAGGCGGCAGCATAATAGCTACTTATGAGACCTCGCTTTATGATGAATGGGGTAGAAAGAGGTCCGATTTTGGGTTGGCCGATCTGTTTGGGGTAAGCTATGTAGAGCATACACCTGGCCCCATGCAGAATTCCTACCTTCGGTTGGAACGGGATAAAGTAACCGGTGCTGTACATCCACTTATTGATGGAATAGACAACACTGAGCGAATTATCAACGGCACATATCGGTTAGAAGTAAGACCTACTGTGGAATTCCCTGAGGTGCCTATCACCCTGATTCCTACGTATCCCGACCTGCCTATGGAAGAAGTATATCCAAGACAGGACAAGACAAACATCCCGGAAGTCTATTTACGGGACTTTGGAGAAGGTCGAGTTGTTTACTTCCCATGGAATATTGATCGGATTTTCTGGGAGATTCTCTGTGTTGACCACGGTAAGCTGCTCAGGAATGCTGTAGTCTGGGCTACCAACGAACCAAGCCCAGTGACAGTGTCAGGCCCCGGGGTTTTGGATGTTACCATCTGGCGGCAGGCTAATTCCATGACGGTACACATGGTTAACCTAACTAACCCGATGATGATGAAAGGGCCTATACGAGAACTCATCGCTGTAGGAGCCCAAGACGTTAAGGTGAGGCTGCCGGAAGGATTGACAGTGAAAGATGTTAAGCTCTTGAAAAGTGAAGAAAAACTGCAGTATCGCATTTCCGATGGTTATCTAGAGACAACAGTTCCTTCTATATTGGAACACGAAGTGTTGGCTATTGATTTCTAGGTTGTTTCAACCTGCCAAGGGAGTGATAGCATGCTTCAATTCATCATTCGTCGATTGCTGTATATGATTCCGACCCTGATCGCTATTTCTATAGTGTCTTTTATCCTAATTCAGCTTCCCCCAGGAGACTATCTGACCTCTATGGTGGCTGGATTAAGGGATCAGGGTGTGGAAGTGGATGCTGCCCAGTTGGCCGCATTACAGCAGCGGTACGGCCTAGGCCAGCCCATATACGTGCAGTACTGGAAATGGGTGAGCGGGATTCTGCTGCGGGGAGATTTCGGCCAATCCTTTGAGTGGCAGCGGCCGGTGAGCGGCCTTATTTGGCAGCGGTTAGGGCTAACAGTGATTGTATCGGTGAGTACTATGCTTTTCGTATGGATTATTGCCTTCCCTATAGGCATCTACTCAGCAGTAAAGCAGTACTCCATTGGTGACTATATAGCTACATTCTTTGGGTTCATCGGTGTGGCTATTCCGGGCTTCCTGTTGGCATTGGTGCTGATGTATATTGCCTTTCGCTACTTTGGACAAAATGTGGGTGGTCTGTTCTCTCCCCAGTATGTTGATGCCCCTTGGTCATGGGCGAAGCTTAAGGACCTCATCAGTCATCTGTGGATACCAATGATTGTACTAGGTACATCTGGTGCCGCGGGATTGATTCGAGTTATGCGGGCCAACCTTTTGGATGAACTAGGCAAGCTGTATGTGGTAGCCGCACGGGCCAAGGGAATGCCGGAGTGGCGGTTATTGCTGAAGTACCCGGTGAGGATCGCACTTAACCCCTTTGTCAGTGGGATAGGCTGGCTGTTCCCGCAGATAGTGTCGGGTTCTACCGTCGTGGGAGTTGTACTGAGTCTGCCTATCACGGGACCGCTGCTCTTGAGAGCTCTTATGGCGCAGGATATGTATCTGGCCGGTAGTTTCCTTCTAATGCTCAGTGTTATGACACTAATCGGTACTTTGGTATCCGATATCCTTCTTGCTTGGCTGGATCCCAGAATTAGGTATCAGTAAAGGAGATGAGTAACATGACAGCAGAAAATGGGATCACTTTGCCTAATCAGAATACGGAGGGACCACAGCCATCAGAAGCGGTAGAGACAGCCCATCGGGTAGAGGTAGCTTCACAGTGGAAATTGATGTGGTGGAAGTTCCGCAAACACAAGTTGGCTATGGTCGCAGGCGTTGTAGTTATCTGTATCTATTTAATAGCTATGTTTGCTGATTTCCTAGCACCGTATCCGTCCGATAAGTATTCGGCTCGATACACTTATGCTCCACCGCAGAGGTTGCACTTCTTCTTGCGTACAGAGGATGGACTGAAGTTCCAGCCCCACGTTCATGGTTATATCAGTAAGGTTGACCCTGTTGCTCTCCGACGGAGTTTTACCATCGACGAGTCGAATATCATCCCGGTAGGATTTTTCGTGAAAGGTGAGCCGTATAAACTGTGGAACATCTTTGAGCTTGATCGCCGACTGATCGGGCCCAAGGATGGCCGCTCACCAATGTACCTCTTTGGAGCCGACCGTATGGGACGAGATATCTTCAGTCGGGTGATTTACGGGACAAGGGTATCGATGACCATTGGGCTTGTGGGTGTAACCATCAGCCTGGTCCTTGGAGTTCTCTTGGGAGGCATATCAGGATATTTTGGAGGAACGGTAGATATCATCATACAGCGGGTGATCGAGTTCCTTCGGTCTATGCCGCAGATACCACTGTGGATGGCCATGGCAGCAGCCATTCCTTTGACTGTACCGCCGACAACGGTGTACTTCCTGATAACTATTATCCTAGCTTTTCTCAACTGGACAGGGCTGGCTCGAGAAGTGAGGGGCAAATTCCTGTCACTGAAGACCGAGGATTTTGTTATAGCTGCTCGATTAGATGGGGCCAGTGAGATGCGGATTATTACTCGTCATATGGTGCCTTCTTATATCAGCCATATTATTGCCAGTGTGACATTGGCAATTCCTGGGACCATCTTGGCGGAGACATCATTGAGCTTCTTGGGAGTCGGACTTCGTCCGCCAGTGGTCAGCTGGGGTGTCTTGCTGCAGGAGGCTCAGAACATTCGAGCAGTGTCAACAGCACCATGGCTTCTGCTGCCAGGAGCGGCTGTGATCATAGCTGTACTCTCACTTAACTTCTTGGGTGACGGCCTGAGAGATGCCGCTGACCCATATTCGCGGTAATAGAGGGAGGCGTGATCTAGTGACTAAAGACGATGTTTTGCTTGAAGTAAGGGGCTTGAAAACCCACTTCTTTACCGATGAAGGTGTGGTCAAGGCGGTAGATGGAGCGAGCTTCGACTTAAAAAAGGGAGAGATTCTCTGTGTCGTTGGTGAGTCCGGGTGTGGTAAGTCTGTTACTGCACGGTCTATTCTGCAGCTTGTGGACAAACCAGGACGTATTGTAGACGGGGATATTTTCTATTACAGAGATAACGGAGAAGTGGTCAACATTGCCAAACTCCACCCTCGGGGGTCGGCAATTCGCAGAATCAGAGGCAATGAAATTTCTATGATCTTTCAGGAGCCCATGTCCTCCCTCAGCCCAGTGCATACCGTTGGAAATCAGATTACCGAGGCTATCTTGCTGCATCAAAAGGTGAGTAAACAGGAAGCCTGGGACCGGGCCATTGAATGTCTGCGGAGGGTAGGCATTCCCAAACCAGAGCAGCGGATGGAGTCCTATCCCTTTCAATTGAGTGGGGGCATGCGGCAGCGGGCTATGATCGCCATGGCCTTGGTATGTGAGCCGAAATTACTGATAGCAGATGAACCTACGACTGCGCTAGATGTCACCACTCAAGCCCAGATTCTTGACCTAATTTTGGAGCTGCAGGACGATCTGGGTATGGCGGTCATGTTTATCACCCATGATTTAGGGGTAGTGGCCGAAATTGCCCGGGATGTTCTGGTTATGTATCTGGGCAATGTGGTGGAGTACGGCAATGTAGATGACATTTTCCATGATCCCAAGCATCCTTATACGGAAGCTTTGCTGCGGTCAATTCCCAAAATGGGACTGGGCCACCAAGCCCGTTTAGATACTATCCGAGGCATGGTGCCTCACCCCTTTAACAGACCTCAAGGCTGTACCTTCCATCCCCGTTGTGAGAAGAAGATCCCGGGTGTGTGTGATGTGTACTCTCCCCGTCCAGAATCGATAGGTCCAGGTCGTGAGGTTAATTGTCTGCTGTTCAGTGACCTTGAAGAGCTGGAGACTGAAGCCCGTCAGGGAGGTGTTGTGTGATGGCGGATATCAAAGCTAATCCCGGAGAAACCAATGTCATTTTAGAAGTTAAGGATCTAAAAATGCACTTCCCGATAACCAAAGGCTTTTTTCGCCATGTCGTTGGTCATGTGAGGGCTGTTGATGGTGTAAGCTTTACTGTTCGAGAAGGTGAAACCTTAGGTTTAGTTGGCGAATCAGGCTGCGGAAAAACAACGGTTGGTCGGTGTCTGGTGCGGGTGTACGAGCCGACTGCGGGCCAGATTCGCTATCGACGGGCAGATGGGGAAGTTGTGGATTTGATCCAGTTAAAGGAAGAAGAGCTAAGGCCAATCCGAAAAGAAATACGGATGATATTCCAGGATCCATACTCCTCGTTGAATCCGAGAATGAGGATAAGGGACATTATCGGGGAGCCGCTTCGCAATTACAAAGTATGCGAGGGTGCTGAGCTCGATGAGCGGGTGATGGCTCTGCTCAAGCAAGTAGGTCTGAGGCCGGAGTATATCCACCGTTATCCTCATGCCTTTAGCGGTGGCGAAAGGCAGCGTGTAGGAATTGCCCGAGCCTTAGCCCTAAATCCCCGTCTAGTGATTGCTGATGAAGCTGTGTCGGCCCTAGATGTGTCTGTAAGGGCACAGATAATCAACTTGCTTGATGATTTGCAGCAGGAGCTGGGGCTGACCTACATCTTTATCGCCCATGACTTGAGTGTGGTTGAGCATATATGTGACAGAGTGGCAGTCATGTATGTGGGCAAGATGGTGGAAGTTGCGACAACAGAGGAGCTGTACAGCCGGCCTCGCCATCCTTACACGGAAGCTCTGCTGTCGGCAGTGCCTATACCGGATCCTAGGCAGAGACGGAAAGGAGACCGGATCCGGCTGGAGGGAGAGGTTCCAGATCCCTCTAATCCACCGGCAGGATGCTACTTTAGTCCCCGGTGCCGGTATGCAACTGAGCTCTGTAGAGAAGAAGCTCCTGCATTGATAGATGTAGGTGATGGTCATCTGGTGGCCTGCCACTATGCAGACCAGCTGGAACTGCGGGGAGTATACGAGAAGCCGAAACCAGTGGCTTGAGGCTTGAGCTTGGCTCGGCGGCTTTTGGGAGAAGGTACTTTGTTGATGGAGAGAGTGACTATAGATTATGGCAGCTAACCCTGAGACGTAGCGTCTATAATACTGATCATCAAAAGTAGGGAGGACTGCAAGTGACCAAGCATGGACGTGAATGGTGGCAGAAACCATTGAGGGTAGTACAAACGAATCTCCAGGTAGCAGATACAGCAAAGATCAATCCTGACAAGTTGGCAGCAGAGATGGAAGAAATGGGAGCAGATGTCCTGGTTTACAACGTAGGCGGTATATATGCATGGTATAAGACCGAAGTGCCGTTTCACACCGTCAATCCTTTCCTTCCTGAAGAAGGGGATTTGCTGGAAGAAGTCATTAAAGCTTGTCACCGCCGAGGAATAAAGTTCATAGCCAGATTCGACTTTAGTAAAGCTGCCGATTCTACCTATCTAGAGCGGCCGTGGTGGTTTGTGCGGGATCGGGAGAATAACCCTCAGATCATAGGCGCCACCCGTCCGGGAGAATGGTCGCTGCTGCTGTCTACATGTATCAACTCTGGCTACAGGAACGAAGAAGTGGCAGTCCCTGTACTGCAGGAAGCTCTTAAGCGGTACGATATTGATGGAGTCTTCTATAATGCCCCTAATTACATTCCGTGTCATTGCGAAACCTGTCAAGCAAAGCATCGGGAGATTTACGGCGAGCCAGTACCAGAGGACCTGCATTGGGGCCGGGTTTGGCAGCTGTTTGACAATGAATGGGCGAAGCTTTGCTCTAGGGATAATTTGGCACTGCTGTATGACGCTATTAAGGCCACGAGACCAGAGGTTCCGGTAGTTCTATATTACGGCATTTACCATCCGCCGTTCGAAGGCCGAAAGACTGCTGATTTGGTGTGTATTGAGCCTCAAAACGTACTATCTCGAGGACAAAAGAATCTGCCTGAGTTTTGGAGACCGGCCCTCAGCATTAAGTTGGCCAGTGTCGACACTCCCGACGATATGCCGCCGCCTTTCGGCATAGTACACTCCTGTCCAGGTATGGACTGGCGGCACACAGGTTTGCCTACGGCGGAGTACTCATACTGGCTCAGCCAAGTCCCGGCTAATGGAGGCCAGATCTGGCATTCCCTTACAGGGATTCCCGATACCATCACTGATAAACGGATACTCAAGACTGTCTCCAAGTTCAATGCCATGGTAGGTAAGGTGAAGCCGTATCTTGAGGGAGCTGCACCTGTCAGCCAAGTAGGTTTAGTATGGAATACCGGCGAGGCTGCCAAGGGCTGGATTGATGGTCTTATCAGTACACAGATACCCTTCAGTTTGATAACTCCGGATCAGTTATCTGTTGAACGACTTGCTAAGTTTCAAGTCGTAATCGTCCCTGAAGGATGGTGCTGCTGTCCATCGGGTATGGCGGCGCTGATGGAGTATGTGCGAAGCGGCGGAAACTTGATCTTTGAAGGGCAGCCTCCGGCAGAAATTCAGGGTATAGAAGACCTGTTGGGGATTGTAGCTCAGCCTAATCATGTCAGTGAAAGCCTCGTAGCCTCTTATCTGAGATTCGAAGGCAGCAGCAATCCGCTTCAGACAGGCGGCCTAGAAGAAACGGAGCTTATCCCTCTCCGAGGTCAGGTAGTCTACTGCAGGCCGCAGCAGAATGTAGAAGTATTGTTGACTCTGGTACCGCCTTTCTCACCCTTAGAGAGTGTGGGAGCACCGCCAGAGAGAGCATCTCTGCCCGTTAGCCATACAGATATACCGATGTGTATCCTCAACCGATATGGTAATGGACAAGTAGTTTATCTTCCTTTCAAACTCAGCTTCTTAATAAATGAGTTCAAACTCAATGAGCATTACACAGTGCTGTCAAATGCAGTCAAGCTGCTCTTGGGCGAAGATAATATGCTGACAGTCTCCCGTATACACGGACTGCAGGTAAGTGTGCTGCAGCGGGAGCAAGGATACCTTATCAACCTAGTCAATGGTGTTGGACAAAGACCTTTGTCAACCAATGTCCCATTGCACAACAACAAGGTCAGAATGAAGCTGGAAGACGGTCAGAAAGCAGCCGCGGTCAGGCAGGTGATTGACAGCAAGGAAGTAGACTTTCAGCAGGACGGACGCCATATTGAATTTGTGGTCGAACAAGTGGATGTCTGGGAGGCGCTCTATGTAGAGCTATCTAGTTAACCGTAGGGTGGACTGGTATAGTCCTCGGTCTATGGATAATTAAGTAGCCAGACAATAATAGATGACGAGAGGGGTAGAAAAGTTGGGTTTGAAGCACTTACCGAAGTTTCCCTATGGGGCTGTCTATTTTAGAAAATCCAATCCTCCAAGAGAGGACTGGGAGAGGGACTATCAGACGGCCGCAGAGGATGCTAACAACATCTTCCGCCATTGGTTTCTCTGGTCTGCCATTGAAGTTGCACCCGGCAAGTTCGATTGGTCCGATTATGATCGACAGATGGATCTTGCTGCCAAACATGGAATGAAGACCATCATTGCGGAAATGACTACCGCTGCACCAGAGTGGGCGTTTAGGAAGTATGCCCATGCTCGGTTTGAGACTAGAGATGGTCGCAAAGTAGGCAGTCACATGAGTGTGAGTTGTGTTACCGGCGGTTTCCCTGGACTTTGCTTGGATAATGAAGATTTCAAGGAAATCGCAGAAAACTGGCTGCGGGAGCTGGTTACCAGATACAAGGATCACCCTGGTCTAGGTGGCTATGATATCTGGAACGAGGTCAACTACGGCCACGATATCTGCTACTGCGAAGCCACCATGGTTAAATTTAGAGAGTGGCTCAAGAATAAGTATGGCTCACTAAAAGACTTGGGTGAGGCTTGGTACCGCCACAGCTATGCTTCATGGGACGATATACAGGCTCCCAGAGAGATAGGACCTTATCCAGATACTCTGGATTGGCTGCAGTTTCGCCTAGAGAATGCTGAAAGGCTGATGAAGTGGCGGACAGACATTATTAGGGAAATTGATCCCAACTGCGCCATCACCGCCCATGGAATTGCCATGAGCTTAAGTAATCTAGCCCCGGGCGGTTCTGATGACTGGCGTTGGGCGAAACATGTGGAAGTCTATGGATATACCTGGGGAGCCTCTCGCCATGGCAATGAGCCGTGGAAGCAGTATCATGCAGTAGATCTTGTACGTGCTTCTTCAAGAGGGAAGCCCTTCTGGCATGCGGAAGCTTATGGCGGCCCCTTGTGGATGCAGCCTCAGCTGCCCGGCCGCCCTCGGGAAGATGGACGGATTCCAATTCCGGAAGATATCCGGCTGTGGCATATGGTTAGTATGGCTGCTGGTGCAACCGGCTTCATGTTCCTGCGCTGGCGACCTCTCTTGGATGGGCCGCTCTTTGGAGCCTTTGGTCCCTATGGTATGGATGGAAGCAGGACAGATCGTTCTGAGATGTCCACCAAGATTGCCCGATGGGTACAGGCCCCTGAACAGGAGGAGCTGTGGAAGTCCAGACCGGTGCAAGGTGATGTAGGAATCGTTTTTGTGCCGGAAACACAGATGTACATCTATGCACAGCAGCAGAGGACTGATTTCTACGCTGAGTCACTGCGGGGTGTATATCGGGCTTTCTTTGATAACAACATCCAAGCAGACTGGGTGCACATTGATGATATTGACAAGTACAAATTCCTCTATCTGCCGATACCTGTGGCCCTTAATGAATCTACTGCCAGCAAACTGAAGGAATGGGTAGCAAACGGCGGCATTTTGGTCTCTGAAGGCTGTCCTGGTTATTTTGGTGACAGAGGACGGGTCGGTGTCCGTCAGCCTAACTTCGGCCTTGATGAGATGTTTGGAGCTGTAGAAACTTATGTTGAGTTTACTCCGGATCTTCTGTCCGAACTGGAGATCAACATGTCTGGGTATTCTGTGAGGGGCGGTTTGTTCCTACAGAAATACAAGGTAACCCACGGCACTCCGGTAGGTTGGTATGAGGACGGATCTGTGGCAGCAGTAGAAGCCAGATACGGCAAAGGTAAGACCATGCTCATCGGCACTTTCCCAGGCTGCGGGTATTTCAACGGCTCTACCCAGGGAAGCAAAGCCTTCTTCGCCAGCTTGTTGGATTGGGCTGGAGTAACACAGATGGTCAAGTGCAGTGAGCCCCGGCTGACTGCACGTATCCATGCTGGTGAAGGCGGTACTTATCTGTGGGTGACGAATCCTACCCGCACTACGCTGCAGGCAAGGCTGGCCCTTTCCAAGGAATTGGGCAACTTCGCCAAAGTAAAATTGCTGTGGGGTCAGTATGAGCCAACTCTAGACGATGGGGTAGTCGATGTACTGGTCGGAGGCCTAGATGCGGCGGTCATTAAGTTAGAATAGAACGAGCTGATACTTCCACATGACCGATAAGAAAGCTGCAGGGCCCTTGCTTAAGGCAGGGGCCCTGTTCGTGCCCAGCATTTTTGTGAGTCGATGGATTGAAATAACGCGGTCCTGTACTTTGTCAGGCAAGACAGCCCCAGAGAGAACAAGGTAGCTATTATTACAGGTGGGGGTTCGGGGCACCTACCGGTTTTCCTAGGCTATGTAGGCTAGGGATTGTGTGACGGCGTCGCCATTGGGGAGGTTTTCCAGTCTCCCAGTGCTGACCAGATCGTGGCTGTTGCAGATGCCACCCACTCTGATGCCGGTGTATTGTTCTTGTTTGGTAACTACAGTGGTAAGGAAGTATTGGCAACCCCGGTCCCGGTGCTGGATTAGCTACTATCATTTTCGCTGTGCTTGCGGGGGAAGCACCGGTGTCCTAGGTGCCGATATTGGTTGTATTTGACAGCAATGTGTGAATGACGTGTTAGTGGTCATAGGTAGGCAGGCGCTTAATGCTGGTCTACCTTATTATTTATGGTTGGGGGAGATCTAAGCTGCGGGAACTCGAGCCGTCGTATCGGTGGCAATGGATGTTCCAAACTTAATTTCTGCTAGTTCTGGAATGCGTGACTGGTTGCGTGTCACAGTGGGAAATATCGCAGAAGCAGGACTAATTTGCAAAAAGGAGAACAAAGGCATATCAGATTTGTGCAACAAGAGGGCGACTCGATAAAGGGTGTTGAGCGGCAATAGTTGGCGTATCTTATCAGACAAAATGCAGTCAGGAGGTAAGGAATATGAGTTTTCCCCGCACGATGGTAGGAGGTCTTTCAGTTTCAAGAATGATAATCGGCACTAACTGGTTCCTGGGGTGGAGTCACCAAAGTCCCGCCAAGGACCATCTGATTAAGTCGAAGATGGATCGCAAGGCTATCGCAGATGTCTTGGAGGTCTTTTTCCGGTCAGGGGTAGACACAATAATGGGTCCACTGGCACAGAATCCATCAATCTTTGATGCAATCAAAGATGCAGAGGATAGAACAGGTGCAAAGTGTATCAAGGTAGATACTCCGATTATAAACGTTCAAGATACCGATGCCGGTAGAGACGAGACAAAGGCTATTCTGGACCAGGTGGCAGCTAGTGGCGCTGAAATCTGTATGCCTCACCATACCTCAGTTGAACGGTTGCTGGATAGAAGCACTCAGCAGATACGTAGGCTGGGGGAATACACCAACATGATCCGGGAGCGGGGTATGATTCCTGGATTGTCTGCTCATATGCCGGAGGTGCTGGCTTACGCAGACCAAAACGATTACGATGTGGAAACCTATATCC
>LSQX01332603.1_pt1 | contig 15077 bp, 13 predicted proteins | sample 654561 | NCBI WGS metagenome assembly LSQX01 (sample SAMN04489861, study PRJNA283612) | anaerobic digester metagenome | isolation source: 4 biogas reactors fed with cattle manure at either 37C or 55C with and... | place: Denmark: Kongens Lyngby | collected 2014 | reverse complement strand
GATTTTCCTACTTTTTTTGCTGATATAGAATATTTAATCAAGCAGGGCGATTACAGTTCAACTAATTTTGAAGCACCAATGGCAGGTGCAGCATTAGGATACAGCGGCTATCCGATTTTCAACAGCCCCGACGCTGCTGCCAAGGCTTTTGCTGATGCAGGATTCGACCTTATTGTAACCGCCAACAATCATATTATGGACCAAGGTTTTAACGGAGCAGTGAGAACCATGCAAGTTTTGCATGAATCCGGACTTGATACGGTGGGGACCTTTTTGTCTGCACAAGACAGAGAAAATTATCTGATCAAAAACATCAGAGATGTTAATGTAGGATATTTAGCTTATAGTTACAGCACTAATGGAATGCCTGTTCCGGCAGAGCACTCTTATTTTTTTAATTTTCTTGACAAAGAGCAGATTCTGGCTGATATAAAAGCTTTAAGGCCTCAGGTGGATGTATTGGTATTGGTATTGCATTGGGGTGTTGAATACAGTCCTGAACCTACTGATGAACAAAGAGACTTGGCCAGACAATTCCTTACTGCGGGTGCAGATATAATCCTGGGTAGCCACCCCCATGTAATACAGCCGATGGAGATCGTTAAGATCAATGATCGTGATAAATTTGTGATTTATTCAATGGGTAACTTTATCAGCCACCAGCGGGGATTGGAACGTAACAGCGGAATCGTTTTAAAATTAAAATTAACCAAGGATTTTGAAAGCGGCAACACAGTTTTAACGGAAGTAACGTATACGCCAACCTATTCCCATTCTTATCAGGATAAGGGGAAATTATGTTTCCGGGTCGTTCCGGTTGAAAAGACAATACAAAAAATAAAGGAGGGAGAGGAACGAATTTTGACATCTGCAGAGCTCCCTGATTTGGAAGCAGTATTGCTTCACACGAAAGGTCAGCTGGGCCCAATGCAGGTTTTGTTAGATTAAATAATAGGAAGGTTATGTGATGGATAGCTTTAGACATTTATTTTCACCGGCCACAATAGGCCATCTGAGTATAAAAAACCGTATCGTTATGGCATCCATGGTCACAGGGTATGCTTCTTTGGATGGTGATGTTACCGAGCGCCATCTACACTATTACCGTCAACGTGCTGCAGGAGGAGTGGGGCTTATCATAGTGGAAGCCTCTGTGGTGGATAATCCGGTGGGCAGAGATGGTTATGGACAAATTTTCATAGACCATCCCAAATATATCTCCGGTTTGCAAAGGTTGACTGATGTGATTAAAAGCTATAATTGCCGAGCTTTCATTCAACTGTTTCATGCTGGCAGACAAACTCTCTCCAAATATACGGAAGGGATAACCCCGGTAGCACCTTCGCCGATCCCCTGCAGAATAATGAAAGAAACGCCCCGTGAGCTGTCATCAGCAGAAATAAGCCAGATTATAGAAAAGTTTGTGCGCAGTGCGGAATACGCTTATAGAGCAGAATTTGACGGGGTAGAACTTCATGCTGCTCATGGATACTTGCTAAATCAATTTTTGTCAGCCGCAACCAACCGGAGAACAGATGAATATGGAGGGCCATTGGAAAACCGCACACGCATGCTGATTGAAATATGCAAGGAGATCAAATCGCGGATCCCCCAGCTGGCTTTGTCGGTACGCTTGAATGTGGATGATTTTATCCAGGGTGGAATAAAGGTTAGTGAAGCAGAAACTATTGCTGTTATGCTCGAAGAGTGCGGTGTCGATATAATAAATTGTTCAGCAGGTATATATGAATCAGGACTTAACAGTATTGAACCTGCCTCATATGAGGACGGCTGGCGTATTTATCTGGCTGAGGCTATTAAAAAGAAGGTCAAGATCCCTGTAATGGCAGGGGGGATGGTAAGAAAGCCAGCTATGGCTGAGCAGATAATTGCAGATAATAAAGCGGATTTTGTTTTTATAGGCAGGAGTCTTCTGGCTGACAGCGAGTGGGCAAACAAAGCCCGCTTAGGAAAGACTGAAGAGATAAGGCCTTGTATTGTTTGTAACAACTGCATCAGCAGTCATTTCAAAGGGCATGGTATTAATTGTTCAGTTAATGCAGTTACTGGAAGAGAGGCTTTATTTAACAAAAGTCCATCTGAAAATTTTAAAGACTATCATGTAGTCGTCGTCGGCGGTGGTCCAAGCGGTATGCAGGCAGCAACAGCACTGAGACGCTTTGGAATAAAAGTAACCTTGTATGAAAAAAGTGCGTCCTTAGGTGGTATGCTTAACTGGGCACTTATTCCACCTCATAAAGAGCGGATCGGTGAACTAAGAGATTCTTTTATAAATGAGCTGTATAAAAGCGGTACCAGGATCATTACCGGTCAAAGGTTTACGGCGGAGGAAATTGGTCAAAACAGACCTGATTTTATTATTGTGGCAACCGGCTCCAAAGCCAGAAAACCCGATATTGATGGATGGGATGATGAATATTGCTTTTTACCTGATGAAATTTTTAAGAAGCCTGAAAGGATAAAAGATTCCCGAATTTTAGTCATTGGCGGAGGGAACACCGGGTGCGAACTGGCAGATTTTCTTATACAGTATAATAACCAGGCAATCATAGTGGAAGAGAATAAAACTATTGCGCAAAACCTGGAAAGAAAGAACCGACGGGTCCTTTTAGAACGTTTGCATAGTGGGCAGGTCCTTTTAATGACCGACAGCAGGGTACAAAAAATTCAACCAGGACAAGTGGAAGTCATAAGGGAAGAGACAAAAAAACTGATTGAGGCTGATTACATCATTGCAGCTGTTGGCTTTGAACCTGATGATGAACTTTCTAAACAACTGCCATTAGAAATAAAACCCGCGGTCTTTACCATTGGTGATGCATTCCAGCCTTCAGGAATAAAGGAAGCTGTTTTGCAGGGAGAAATGATTGCCAGCAGTATTATCGCACAAATTCGATTGAATCATCAGCAGGAAAGGCAGCAGTATTCATGGTAAAAGCAAATTTAGATACCCAGCAAGAAAGAGAAAGATTAGAAAAGCTAAATTACTTTGAAAACATAGCTTATAGTAAAGGTTACAAATTTATAGCCGGTATTGATGAAGTTGGCCGCGGTCCTCTTGCGGGGCCGGTGGTTGCAGCGGCTGTAATATTACCGCCCGATTTTTATTTGGCCGGAGTAAATGACTCGAAAAAACTGACGGCGGCCACGAGAAATCGATTGGCCATAGAAATCAAACAGCAAGCTTTGGCCTGGGCACTTTGCTACATATCACCAGCTGTTCTGGATAGAATAAATATTTATAATGCTACTCGTGAAGCGATGAAAAATGCAGTACTAAGCTTATCCATTAAGCCTGATTTTTTACTGGTTGATGCGGTGAAACTTCCTGAATTGAATATTGACAGCCAGGCGATCATTAAAGGAGACAGTCTTAGTATTTCTATTGCCTGTGCTTCCATTCTGGCCAAAGTGGAAAGAGACAGAACTATGGAGTATTATGATTTGCTTTATCCTGATTATGGCTTTGCCAGACATAAAGGTTATGCTACCCGGCAACATTTGGAAATGATAAATTGCCATGGTGCTTGCTCCATCCACCGCAGGAGTTTTGAACCGGTTAAAACACTTATGGCAGGCAGGAGTTTGCATCAAGAAGGTCTTTTTGACTAAATAGAATTTTTAGGGGAAAAAATAGCAGTACGGCTTTCATTAAAAGAACGGTCATCATTGCCTATATAAAAATGTGGCTATCGGCTATGTAGATTTATAATTAATTTAATTTTTAGGGCGTAGTTACATAAAGGGAACCTTCCTATGGGGAGCTATTATCTGTTATTAAAGGGCTATGGAGAATTAAATGAGAAAAAGACTGGGTTTTTTGGGAGAGGAAAAGGCTGCCAGCTACCTGACTGCAAAGGGTTACAAGGTGATTGAAAGAAACTATCACACCCGCTATGGTGAAATAGATATTATTTGTACTAAAGGGAATGATTTATTTTTTACTGAAGTGAAGACCCGTACCAGTTTGAAGTTTGGTTATCCTGAAGAAGCAATTACTGCCAAAAAAATCGATCATTTGAAAAAAGCAGCCTTGCTTTATATAAACAGTAAAAATCAGCATTATAGACAACTGCATTTTGATGTAATTACCATTTTAATTAAGGATGGGCAGGAAAAAATCAATCACATAAAAGATGCATTTTAAAGTTAGAAATGAGGAATTAAGAATATGGTAACACCTATTGGTGCCCATTTATCAATTGGCAAAGGGCTAAAGTCAACGGCAGATGCAGCAGTAGAAAAAGGCCTGGAAGCTCTGCAAATATTTCTCCGGAACCCCCGCGGCAGGGGAGCCAGAAAACTGTCTGCTGATGAGACGGATTATTTTATCCGTGTAATTGAAGAAAATAAAATAGGCCCGGTAGTAGTCCATATTCCTTATATATGCAATCCGGCAGCTGCCAAACCGGATGTGTACGAATTTGCCCAGCAGGTAATCACTGAAGATCTAGAACGCTGCAGCCTGATAAATGCTGATTATCTGGTTTTGCATCCTGGTTCTTATACAACTTCATCCCCTGAGGAAGGAATTGATAAATTAGGTGGACTTATAAACCAGGTACTGGAGAATTATGAAGGCAGAACAAAAGTATTACTGGAAACCATGGCTGGTCAGGGAACAGAGATAGGCAGAAACTTTGAGGAACTAAAATTAATAATGGACAGAATAGAGCAAAAAGATAAGGTGGGCATTTGCTATGATACCTGCCATACTTATGCTGCTGGATATGATTGCTCAAATGAAACAGGAATCAAAGATATCTTGCATAAGATGAAAACTTCTTTCGGATTGGATAAAATATATCTGGTTCACGCCAATGACAGTATGAAAGAATTAGGCGGGGCTAGAGACAGGCATGCTCATATCGGTCATGGTTTCATAGGTATAGAAGGCTTTAAAGCGCTGCTTACCGATTCATTTTTTTCGCAGTTTGCCTTTATTTTGGAGACTCCCTCTGAAGGGGTCGATGCGGATGTAACAGTACTAAAGGAATTAAGGATGAAACAATAAATAGATGAAACAATAAATATTGGAGGGAATAATTTTGCTTATTTATGGTCGTGACATAAGGGAACAGATGAAAGCTGATATTCGTCATTTTTCAGCTGACAAAACTTTGACAATGGCAATAGTTATCATTGGGGATGACCAGCCTTCCCATACATATGTGAAAGGTATCGTCAAATTTGCCGAGGAAACAGGAGTTAAAGTAAGGGTGATCCATTTATCTGCTCGGGAAGAGGAAAACACCGTATTAAGGACGATAACTGAACTTAATGAAAATCCGGAGATCAATGGAATTATGCTGCAAAAGCCAGTTCCTCAGCATTTGGATGCCAATAAAATTACAAATGCCATTGCTTACAATAAAGATGTAGAAGGTATCCATAATTTTAACCTGGGTAAACTGATAAGCCGCCAGGAGGGTGTAAAACCATCTACTCCAAAAGCAATTATTCGTTTGCTTAAGGAGCATGACATCGAAATAGAAGGTAAAAAAGTAACCATAGTAGGACGAAGCACAATTGTGGGAAATCCGCTGGCAGTGATGATGACAACGGAAAATGCTACTGTAACTTTATGTCATACCCGTACCAAGGACCTGAAAAAAGAGATATTAAATGCAGATATACTAGTTGCTGCCCTGGGCAAAAAGAATTTTATTACTGCAGAGATGGTCAGGGAGGATACAATCATCATCGATGCAGGGATCAATTTTGATGAAAACGGAAAAATGTTCGGCGATGTTGATGAAGCAGCCAAAGAAAAAGCTGCCATTGCCAGTGCTGTTCCTGGTGGTGTTGGTGTTATTACAGTTGCTGAGCTTTTCGATAACCTGAAAGAAATATATAAAAATAAATAACAGTTCAAAAATGAAAACAGGTCCGGGATCACCGGACCTTTCTTTTATTAATAAAGGGATAACCAGCACACCTGTGGATTTTCTTTCCTGCCTATACTTCTGAGCCTGCCGGCTTCAAATTCTTCTTCTTCCATAGAATTCTCAAGTTTAAGCCGGGGTACTTTTATTGGTGTCATATTATCTCCCAGGGCCACAAATGTAAAATAAGCAGTTATACAGCACTGACGTGTACCCTGCAGCAAGTCTTCAGCATCTATATTCACTGCTATTTCCATCGAAGAATTGGATACATAGGTCAGGTGGGCATTGCAGGTTGCCAGATTGCCCATAAAAACCGGGGAATGAAAATTGATATGATCAATGGCAGCAGTTACGACAATGGCGCGGGAATGCTTGGTAGCACATGCTCCGGCACAATTATCCATCATCTTCAGCAATTCGCCCCCATGAGCGGTTCCGGCAGGATTGGTCTGGTTTGGCAGGATGATTTGACTTAAAGAAGTAGCTGTTTCTGATATTGTACGTTCTTCCATCATCATGGTCCCCCCTTAAAAAATGAGATAAGATTTTATTATTCAATATACCAAATATAACTGTTAGGTGGTATACGAAATGCCAAAAAATCTCAATTAATATGGCTATGGATAATACTGTCTGACTGCAATATACTGGTAATAAGGCAAGCTGCAGAAAGGGGCGGGAATTATGATCAGTGTGCAAAATTTTGGTGATGTGACCCAGTTTACAATGGGAAGGCTAATTGATGGCAAACCGGTTTACACTATCGCCTGTTATTATATAGATGGTCTTTTGATCGATACCGGACCATTCCATGTAGCAGATGAAATAGAAGCGGCTTTTGCTGATTACCCGGTTGATATAATTATAAACACTCATCATCATGAAGATCATATAAGCAACAACATCGTCTTTCAGCAAAAACTGGCTGTTAATAAGACTTATGCCCACCATCTGGCAGTACCGCTTATTGAAAATCCAAATCTCTGGACAGATCGACTGCGGGCTTATCAGCATCTGGCCTGGGGAGCTCCGCCGGCATCAAAAGCCTTTCCAATTGAAGAAACGGTTAAAACCCCCAAATATGACTTTACTGTAATTCATACTCCAGGGCACAGTCATGATCACATTTGCTTATTGGAACCAGGACAGGGATGGTTATTTAGCGGAGATATTTTTGTCCGGGAAAAAGTCCCCACATTAAGAAGTGATGAAAATGTAGCTGAATTATTAACATCATTAAAAAAGCTTTTGCAGTATGATTTCAATACTCTTTTTTGCAGCTCAGGTTTAGTGGTGGAAGATGCCCAAGAAGCAATCAAAAGAAAAATTGCTTACTGGGAAGGTCTATTGGCACAGGTCAAAGAACTATACTATAAAAACTACAGCCCGGAAGAAATCAGAGAAAAATTACTGGGAAAGGAAACCATTTTGTATGGTCCTTCTGAAGGAGATTTCGGTAAAATAAATCTGATTATGTCATTTATCAATGCCATCACGAAAGAGAAGCCAATATAAGTCAGGCTGAAAAGGAGATGCTTATATGTCAGATTACATTTATGGTTCTGGTACGATCGAAAGTCCGGACGGGTCGAAATTATTCTTCCAAACCTGGAAAAAGGCACAGCCGCAAGGAATAATACTAATTTGTCATGGCGTAGGAGAGCATAGCGGGCGCTATGGAAACTTGTTGAACACCTTAAAGGATCATGAGCTGTCTGTTTATGCCCTGGATCACCGGGGTCACGGAAAGTCAGAGGGAAAGAGAGGACACATTATGTCCTTTGATGCATATGTGGATGATTTTGATCTCCTGGTTAAAAAAGCGGCAGATGAAAACCTGGGATTGCCGCTTATTATATTTGGACATAGTATGGGCGGAACCATTGTTTTCAAATATGTACTGAAATATGGGCAGGAATTTGCAGGTTTGGTTTTATCATCTGCAGGCCTCATAGCCAAAGTTGAAGTGCCGCCCTTCAAAGTCGCTGCAGCAAAGCTGCTTTCACGTATACTGCCATCCTTGACCATGTCCAGCGGACTTGACAGCAAACTGTTGTCACACGACCAAAAAGTAGTCGAAGAGTATGTAAATGATCCCCTGGTCCATGATCAGGTCTCCAGCAGATGGTATACCGAATTTATCGCTGCAGGGCAGGAGTGTTTACAACGGGCAGCAGAAATTACCTTGCCCGTTTTAATGATTCACGGTCAGGCGGATGGAATCGTTGACGTCCGGGGCAGTGAAGAAGTTATGCAAAAAGCTTCTTCTCATGATAAAGAGCTTTATATATTCGAAAACCTCTATCATGAAACCATGAATGAGTCTCTCCCTGATAAAGAAAAAGTACTGGAAACTATCAAGACCTGGATCATTAAACATATTTCATGATATTTACCAGTAGATAAAAATATTATTTTCCAGTCAAAGCACAGGACACTGCATGTTTCCACCCCTGCAGTACAGCCAGACGTTTATCAGGCTGCATTTCTGGATGAAAACAACGGTCGATCTTTCTTATTTCAGAGATTTCCTGCTGATCTTTCCAGTAATCTAGTGCAATTCCGGCCAGAAAGCCAGCACCTAATGCAGTAGACTCGGTTGCAGCAGACCTTTCAACATCAACTTCCAAAATATCAGCCTGAAACTGCATTAAAAAATTATTACTGGCAGCACCGCCGTCCACTTTCAAAACATTTAAAGAAATTCCTGAGTCAATTGTCATTGCACTTAGTATATCAGAAGTCTGAAAAGCAATTGCTTCCAGGGCAGCACGGGCAAGATGTTCCCTTTTGGTTCCGCGGGTAATACCTGTGATTGTTCCCCGGGCATACATATCCCAGTAGGGGGCTCCCAGTCCTACAAAAGCAGGTACCATATAAACACCGCCATTATCCGCAAGAGAATTTGCCAGTGCCTCTGATTCTGATGCATTGTCTAGTATTTTCAGCTCATCACGCAGCCATTGAATTGCTGCGCCGGCAATGAACACACTTCCTTCCAGGGCATATTCGATCTGGTTGTTTAATCCCCAGGCAATGGTAGTCAGCAGTCCCTGTTCGGATTTAACAGGTGTGGTTCCAGTATTCATAAGCAGGAAACAACCAGTGCCATATGTATTTTTAGCACTTCCCGGCTGGAAACAAGCCTGGCCAAATAAGGCGGCCTGCTGGTCACCTGCGGCACCGGAAATGGGGATTTCAGAACCAAGGATATCGGCTTCCGTAAGACCATAAATCTCACTGGAAGATCGAACCTCAGGCATCATGGAATATGGTATGTTCATTATTTTCAGCAATTCCCGGTCCCATTGCAGCTGATGAATATTATAAAGCATGGTACGAGAGGCATTGGAGTAATCAGTAATATGAACCTGCCCGCCGGTAAGTTTCCATATTAACCAGGAATCAATGGTGCCAAATAAAAGTTCTCCTGTTTCTGCTTTTTGCCGGGCTTGGGGAATCTTATCCAGGATCCAGGCTATCTTTGTGGCGGAAAAATAAGCATCTACAACCAGCCCGGTTTTCTCTTTTATTGACTCTTCCAGTCCTGCTGCCTTTAATTCTTCGCATAGGGGAGCTGTGCGCCGGCATTGCCAGACAATTGCATTGCAGACCGGCTGCCCAGTAGCTTTATCCCATACTACCGTTGTTTCCCGTTGATTGGTTATACCGATGCCGGCGATCTGGCTGCTGCTCAGATTGGCCTGCAAAATCACCTGTTTTGCAACACTTAGAGTCACTGCCCATATTTCCTGGGGATCATGTTCAACCCAGCCGGGACGGGGGAAAAATTGCCTGAATTCACGAGAACCGCGGCAAATTACTTGTCCGCCGCGATCTAACAATAAACAGGTGGTGCCGGTTGTCCCTTGATCAATTGCCATTATGTATTTGTTCATAAGAAAACTCCTCATATCAGACCTTTAATTCATCCAGTACTTTTTATCAAGGCTTCTATATTGCAGGGCTTCTGCAATATGTTGAATTTTAATATTCACTTCATTGTCCAGATCAGCAATGGTTCTGGCAACTTTTAATATTCGGTCGTAACCCCTGGCACTTAGATTCAGTTTATTAAACGCGGTTTTTAAAAGCTGTTCAGTTTCATGGTCCAATACGCAGTGGCCTTTAACATCACTGGGGCTCATTAAAGCGTTTACCTTGTTATGTTGGTCAGCAAACCTTATCTCCTGTGCGGATCGGGCCAGAGTGACTCTTTCCTTGATTTGTGCAGATGTTTCACCTTGGCTGCGGTCTTTTAGCTGCTCAAACTCTACACGGGGAACTTCCACATGAAGGTCCATACGGTCCAAAAGAGGACCGCTGATGCGGCTTAAGTATTTGTGGATCTGAATGGGGGTACAGCGGCACTCTACCTGAGAACCGTAATTCCCGCAGGGGCAGGGGTTCATGCTGCCGATCAGAACAAAATTAGCCGGAAAAGTATAGGTGCCTAATGCCCTGGCAACTGTAATCACCTTATCTTCCAAAGGCTGGCGCAGGGATTCCAGAACATCACGACTGAATTCAGGGAGTTCATCTAAAAACAATACTCCATTTTGGGCTAAGCTGATCTCCCCCGGGCGGGGAATTTTTCCTCCGCCAACAATGCTGGCAGCAGAAGCATTTTTATGAGGAGAACGAAATGGCCTGCAGTTTATAAGAGGATTATCACTGTTAAGCAAATTGGCAACAGAATAAATACGGGTAGATTCCAGTACCTCCTGCCGATTCATATCCGGAAAAATAGAAACAGCTCGCCGGGCTAACATGGTTTTGCCGCCGCCCGGCGGACCAATAAGAAGTATATTATGCATCCCGGCAGCAGCTATCTGCAAAGCTCGTTTGGCTGTGTCCTGTCCTTTAACATCGGCAAAATCTGCTTGCCAATGGTTTACATAGAGTGCTCTGTCATCCGGCTTCACTGCATCCAAAGCTATCTCCCCCTGGATCCATTTGATCACTTGTGTCAGGTGAGAAATCGGTAATGAATTTATTTCATTTACTAAAGCCGCCTCAGAGCTGTTTTCTTCCGGCACTAAAAACTGCACCGGCTGTGATAAGTTGACCAACTCCAATGCCATAGGCAAAATACCGGGGACCTTGCGAACAGAACCATCCAGTGATAATTCACCGGCAACATAGTACAACTGTGCACTTTCGGTCTTTACCTGCTCAGAAGCGATCAATATCCCCAAAGCGATGGCCAGGTCAAAATGAGTACCTTCTTTTTTCAGATCGGCCGGAGCCAGATTGATAATTATTTTTTGATTGGGAAAATCGTAATCGCAATTCTTAATAGCGGAGCGGACTCTTTCGCGGGCTTCCTTAATAGCTGTTGAGGCTAAGCCAACTATTTGAAAATCAGGCAAGCCGTTTTGAATGTCTACCTCTACTGTAACAGGCCTGGCTTCAATCCCGTTGATGAAAAGTGTATTCAGGGTAGCTAACATCGCCTTCCTCCGAGTAATGTTTGATTCTACATCTTCTCTCAATGATCAGTAAATTCCTGCTGCTATTTATGGATTAAAAAATCTATAAAATCATAATATATGATTAAAGATTTGCATTCTGATCATTTTTAAATGATCTGCAGTATATTAGTTATCTGGTTTTAATACATATTTTTTTAAAAAGTAGGCAGTATAAAGATACGAACTTAAACACAACAGCTATCAAAAACCTATATAAATATATGAAGGGAGGTATTCAAATGCTTGGAATGATAGTCAGATTCATTGTATCAGCGCTTGTTTTGCTGGTGGTTGGTTATCTAATTCCCGGAGTGAGTGTAGCAGGCTTTTGGGGGGCGCTGATAACTGCAGTTGTAATAGCTGTTTTGGGATATATAGTAGAAGCTATACTTGGTGATAAAATTTCTCCAAGGTCCCGCGGTATAGTCGGATTTCTCACCGCGGCAGTAGTGATTTATATTACCCAATTCATTGTCCCGAATTATTTTTCTGTCAGCTTAATAGGTGCATTACTCGCAGCATTTGTCATTGGACTAATCGACGCATTTGTGCCTACAGAGTTAAGATAATGCTGTTTATAAGTTTTGCATTGGGGCCGGTTATAATTGCCGGTCTTTTTCTATTATGCAAAATATAAGTTGCCAATGAACCTAAATACAAGTAAAATGTGATATTATAAATGTCAATAGGGTTCAAACGGAGGCAGCTATGTATTTTGCATTTATTGGTAATATCGGTACCTGGGAAATACTTTTAATCTTATTTGTTGCTTTGATCGTGTTTGGACCGGGAAAATTACCTGAGGTAGCCAAAACAATAGGAAAGACACTGGGTGAGATAAAAAGAGTTACCTCTGGAGTTCAAAAGGAATTTCAGGATGCTATTAATTTAGAAGCAGATACAAGTGATAAAAAGGCAAACACTGTTAAAAATGAAAACCCGATAAAATCTGATGCAGATACTCAGGCTGATCAAAATAAGGCCAAAGATGAAGCTGCAGAAGAACAGGATCATAAAGGTACAGGCTTATCTGAAGATGCCAGTAAAGAAATTACGACAGACGGATCGTAATCGAAAAACATTATAATAGAAGAATCTTCGTAAAATAATAAACAAAAAAATGCATACTCTTATCCAGAGCGGTGGAGGGACTGGCCCGATGAAACCCGGCAACCAACTAGGAAGTATGGTGCTAAATCCTGCAGGTGATATCCTGAAAGATAAGAGAGATTATAAAACTCTCTTATTAGGAGAGTTTTTTTATACTTAATCCGGAACATAAGGAGGGTTTGTTAGTGTCTTTAGATATTGGATTGCTAAAAAAGAGAATTTTGATACTGGATGGCGCTATGGGGACTATGCTGCAGAACCGTGGGATGCAGGCAGGAGATTGTCCGGAATTGTTTGGTGTCAATAATCCAGTGGTATTGGAAGATATTCATTATCAATATGTTCAGGCAGGCTCAGATATTATTCAGAGCAATACATTTGGGGCTAACCGGCTCAAACTTGCAGAATACGGACTTGAAGGCAAGGTTTGCCAGATCAACCAGGAAGCTATTGAAATAGCACGCCGGGGTTCCAGGGGAAAAGCACTGATCGCTGCTTCCATAGGACCTACAGGAAAATTGTTGAGTCCTTTGGGAGATGCTGATTTTGATTTGCTTTACGATACTTTTGCGGAACAGGTTACTGCCTGTGAAAAAGCAGGAGCAGGCCTATTATCAATTGAGACCATGACCGATATAGGAGAAATGCGCATAGCTCTAATCGCTGCACGGCATAATACCAGATTGCCGGTCCTGGCTCATATGAGTTTTGAAGCAGGCGGAAGGACAATGATGGGAACTGATCCCCTTACTGCATTGATTATAATGGAAGCTTTTGACCCCCTTGCCATTGGCGCAAACTGCTCAGGGGGAGCCAAAGAACTATTGCCTGTGATAGAAAATATGAACAGGTATACCAATTGTTATTTGTCTGTTGAACCAAATGCAGGAATGCCTGTTCTCATGGGTAATCAGACTATATTTCCCGACAGCCCGGAAGAAATGGCTGAGTATGCAATCAGGTTACGGGATGCCGGTGCCAACATCATCGGCGGATGCTGTGGAACAACGCCGTCACATATTTTGGCTATAGCCAGAGTTCTAAAATCAATGTCTCCAGTGTATAGAAATAATAACAAAATTTTAGCTTTGGCATCCCGCAGCAAAAATGTAATGATTGGTGAAGGAAACCCTCTGGCTTTTATAGGTGAAAGAATCAATCCCACTGCCCGCAAAAAACTGGCTGAAGATATAAAGGCAGGGAAGATGGAAATCGTTGTTGAGGAGGCGCGGCAGCAGGCAGAAGTGGGTGCTCCCGTGCTGGATGTTAATATGGGAGTACCGGGAATAGACGAACCACAGGCAATGGAAAAGGCTGTAAAAGATATTCAGGCAGCAATAGATATTCCGTTATCAATAGACTCTACTGACTTAAAAGCTATTGAAGCAGGCTTGAAAAGCTTTACTGGTCGAGCCTTAATAAATTCTACCACTGGGGAAGAGAAAAAAATGCAGCAAATACTTCCTCTGGCAAAGAAATATGGAGCAGCAGTACTGGGACTTTGCCTTGATGAAGAGGGTATTCCGGACAAAGCCCAGGACAGAATCAAAATTGCCCGTAAAATTTACCGCAAAGCAAAGGAATACGGTTTGCGGGATGAAGATATTTTTATTGATACTTTAGTTAAAACTGCCAGTGCGGAGCAGTCACAGGTTATGGAAACTTTGAAAGCACTGCAGGTAATTAAGGAAGAGCTGCACTTAGGCATTGTTTTAGGTGTGAGTAATGTATCCCACGGACTCCCTGGCCGCGACATAATTAATTCGGCATATTTGGCGATGGCCTGGGCAGCAGGGGTAGATCTGCCCATCATCAATCCTTTTGATACCAAAATGATGGATGTAACAAGAGCTGCAGGGGTTTTGCTGAATCGCGATCAAAACAGCAGTCACTTTATAGAAACCTATAAAGACTATAAAAATGAAACGAAAACTTTACGCAACCCCATATGCAGTAATTGCAATATACCGGAACTACTAGGGACAGGAAATGCGGCAGGCATAACGGAAAAGAATATTGCACCCGCGTTTTCAGATGACGGCATCAAAGAAAAACTGAAAAAAGCTGTACTGGAAGGGAATAAGGATATTATCGACAGCTTAATAGAAAAGGCATTAACAGTTGATAAAGTAGCACCGCTGGAAATCGTCAATCATGGTTTGATTCCAGGAATAGAAATGGCTGGTGAATTATATGATCGCAAACAATACTTTTTGCCTCAATTATTAATGGCTGCCGAAACCATGAAAAAAGCCTTTGCTATTATAAAACCATATTTGGCCAAAGAATCACAACAGTCAATGGGGGTAATTATTCTTGCTACAGTGGAAGGTGATATTCACGATATTGGCAAAAATATTGTCGGGGTAATGCTGGAAAATTACGGCTTTAGGGTCATTGATCTGGGCAAAGATGTGAAAGCAGCAGATATTATTGGTGCTGCTGAAAAAGAAAATGCAGACATTATAGGTTTAAGCGCTTTGATGACTACAACAATGCCTAACATGAAAGAGGTAATTACTGCAGTAAAAGACAAAGGCTTAAAATGTAAAGTAATGGTTGGAGGAGCGGTATTGACAGAAGA
>LSQX01121297.1_pt3 | contig 15080 bp, 14 predicted proteins | sample 654561 | NCBI WGS metagenome assembly LSQX01 (sample SAMN04489861, study PRJNA283612) | anaerobic digester metagenome | isolation source: 4 biogas reactors fed with cattle manure at either 37C or 55C with and... | place: Denmark: Kongens Lyngby | collected 2014 | reverse complement strand
GTGCCTTCGGCCGGGTGCATCACCTGCCGATGAATGACAACACAGTCTTCAAGGCCCATTTTTTCACCGATCTTCAGCGCTGCAAACTCGGCCGTGCGCATGTCGGTCGGCAGCTGCATGGTCAGGACGACGACGCCGTCCGACATGAACTCCACTTCAGGCCGGATCCGGTTCGGATGCTCGTAGTAAGGTTTCAGCGACTCCAGCCGCTGATGCACGTTGTCCTCCGGATCGAGTTCGTCAATGAAGACGATCTTGTCCGGATCCTCAAACGTATCACCGCCGATGACATCACTTGCCTTAGCCACACCGTCCGGCAGACAGTTGCGGCCGAAGTGGACACTGACCGGTGCGAAATAATCGTCGTCCCGCTTGTAAACGGTGTCGCTCCCGATGCCGCCGTCCGGATCACGGGCGATGCCATCCCCTTTTCGCTCCGGGTATTCTCCGCTGTCGACAAAAAATCCCTGCCTGACGGCTTCAAAATAGCCGCCGGCTTCGATGATTTCTTCCATGAAAAGTACGGCGCGTTCCTTGATTTCCCGCACCGTATCACCGAGGGGGCCGTCCCGGTCAATTTTGACCATCCCGGCCAGACCGTCCATGCCGATCAGCGCCTGACGCGCCGTGTTGCAGGCTGCAATGCCGTTATAGTGCCAGGGAATGTTGCGACCCTCATCAGGTGTGATCGTGGACTGCACGTCGGTTCCGGCGAGGCGCGAGATCATCAGATTCAGCGTGTGCGTCACCGTCGCCTCGCGCAATTCGGACTCCATGTATTTTGTATTCTGCTGAGCCCGAATGACATAATCCCTGAAAATGTCGCGCACAGCAACGGCATACGGCAGATCCAGCCGCATGCACGGAGCCGGTGCAGCCGTCGGTGGCACCGATGAAAGCGCAATCAGTTTCGGATCGATCCCGCAGCGCCGCGAAAACCAGCTGTTGATCGCATGCTGCACGATCAGCTCGGGCATCACTTTCCAGGCTTCCATGGCCGTGGCGTTGGCATTGTGCGCGCCATCAATCTGCAGCATGCCGCCGTGGGCGATGATTGCCTTGCTTTCACACGCGTCGACAATCGAGCGCTGCATGTTCACGTTGCGGTACAGAATGTTATATTGCGGATCCTGATGAACACCGGAGAGCCCTTCTTCATAAAACATCACCGCGATATCGGGACCGGCGACGCCCGAGACGTAGGAATGGAAGTTGATCGGGCGCCCCACCTCCTCTTCGATCAGATCGAGCGCTCGTCTGGTGGCGCGGCATTGCTTGCGCGTGACCGGAATGCCGCCGATGCCCTGAGTCGTTCCCTCAAGCAGCGAATCGATATGCGACTGTCCCGTTGTGCGGATGACCATGATGTGGTCGGCGCCGTTCCAGGCCGCCATGCGCATGCGCCGGATGTCATCTTCGAATCGGCCGGACGCAATCTCCGTCGTGATCACGACATCCGGCTGCGGATCGATGTACCCCATGCCGCGGCTGGCCGGAAGCGGGACGGAGTTTTTCAGGGACTCGCTCGTCTCCAAATAGGTGAAATCGCCGATCTCGCGCGATTCACCGCGTCCTTTGCGCCAAGTCCATGGACGCCTGGGGGAGCGATACGATTCGAGCCCGTCCAGAATGGCAAAAATATTCAGCTTCTCATTCGGCTGCAGCGGATCACCCGCAGATTTCCCGGTACTCATTTTGCACCTCCCGCAAACAGGCGTTCCGCCTCATCCCAGTGTTCTCCGCGCGCCAGCGCCGTACCGGCTTCGCGTATCGATACACCGAGTGCCTGAGACAGTTTCCAGACCACATGCCCGCATCCTTTGCCGATCAGACCGCGGCTCAGCGCACCATCCACAATCGGCGCGGCTTCGAGACTGGAAAAGCCCATCCGCAGCAAAACGGACCGTTCAATGGCCGGCGTTGTGAAGTCGCGGCCAAGCGCCAGCAGCGGATCGACCACTTTGGCCGTCAGTTCCCAGAAATAGTCATAGAGGGCATCATCTGACAGTGCGGCCAGATGCGCGCGCCGTTCTTCAAACGATTGACGATCTTTTTTGCTCATCGCTTCAATTCCTTTCTCAGGCGCGGTACGATCACCGCTTCATCGAGATGTGTTTCAGCCGCAAAATAGGCGGCGGTTTCAGCGCTCATATTTTCCAGCTGTCCGCCCCACTCTTCAAAGAGGCGGCGCAGTGCCGACTGGCGGATGCTGTCCAGGTCAGCACGCCTGACCGTGAGACGAGCCGGACTGTCGGGCAGAACGATCGACTGCCCCGGCACTTCATCCGCGGGATCACCGACCTCGATCGACACGCCCTGCGCGGCGGCAAACGCCAGCTGCGCCTGCGGGTGCTTGCCCGCCCCCGTATATTCTGTTTCCTGCACCACAACATACTCACTCGCGGGCAGCGTACGCGCCAGTGCAAAGGCCGCTGCGAGAGATGTATTGCCCGCCGGACCGCGCTCAATGCCTTCAAGCGCAGCCAGCATTTCAGTGGCATAGAATACCTCGCCCTGCTTGACCAGAAGATAGTCGTCCATGTAGCGAAGGGCCCGTGCGGCATTGCGCGGCACATCGGACCGATCCGGCTTGACGGCAAACGGAATGCCGAACCCGGTGTGGCCGGTCGTAAACGATTTTCGATTAAAGTCACGGTCGGATGCCATGTGCAGTCCGGTAAGGTCGACGCTGGCTGCCACAATCGACGTCTTGAGCCCCTCCGCCTTCAGGCCCCGGGCAGTGCCGGTCAGATTGCCGCCGCCGGCATGGGTGATCACAACGGCCGCGGGCGCGATGCCCATGTGTCTCGTTTGTGCAGCGATTTCCCAGCCGAGCGATTCAATGCCGGCGATGGCAGCCGGTACGTACAAGGAGGCATTGTAATAGCCGGTCTCCTCAAGCAGCTTCAGGTCCTCGTAGAAAAGTTCAGGTCCGACGGTCATGGAGATGACTTCAGCGCCGAGTGCTTCACAGTGACGCTGTTTTTCGAGAATTTCCGGCTGACCGACAAAGTGAGAATCGTAGCATTCCTGCAAAATGATGCATTTCAGACCAAGTTTGGCGGCCATCGCGGCGACGGCCGCACCGTAATTGCCGCTCGTTGCGGCAATCACGCCCTGGTAGCCTTTCTCCCAGGCATCGAAGACGGAAAGGGCAGCGCGTCTCGCCTTGAAGCTTCCTGACGGATTTGCGGCTTCATCCTTTAAAAGGATGGTCGCACCAAGTCCCTCTTTCGACACCGACCTGACGAGTGCTGACACCCGATCAAGCCGGAGCAGCGGCGTATTCCCGACGCCGAGCTGCGACAGGACCGCTTCAACCCTGGCTCGTTTCGGTGCGGCGGCCATCAGTGCTTCGTAGGAGAAGCCCCTGCCCGGCTGTTCAAACTGACTGTAGTCGATACCGGTGCTCTGCTTCATGATCTCGTTCTTGCGAGCCATGACGTCGGCATACGCCAAACTCTTGCTCATGACAGTCCTCCTCAACAGGAAAAACGACGCCTTCCGGCGCCGTATTATTAATCGGCCGGGTTATTGGCCAGACGCGATTTCACATCTTCACGCAGGGCGAACAGGGCCTCGACCGGTGGTCCGTAAGTGTGCGTGGCCGCCGTGGACTCTGCGGTCAGGCGCCCCTGCAAAAGGCGCCCGCTCAGTGTCCTGACGGTGACGATGTCGCCAACACGGCCATCCTCCGCAAGATGACCTTTGACCCTTGCGAGCAGATCGACGTCAGCTGTTTCGTCCGGCAGGCCGGGGGCCCGCTCTTCACTTGTCAACACGGTAAACTCAATAACGACATAATCTCCCGCCTTTTTGCGAGCACCGTCGACGCGGGCGATGCCCCGATCGTTCAAAAGCGCGCGAAAATCGCCGATAACGGCCCGAGGCAGCGGCAAATCGAGCATGGTCAGGAGGCCGTCCCTCGCATTCAGCACATGTGGAATCGAATTGACCACCATGGCGATTGTGCCCGTGCCACCCGGGATTTCAGGAGAAATCTGCATGCGGACGGTATAATCGCCGGTATCGATCTCGATCGTATCGGCCGTAGCCACTCCCTCCAGATGCGGGCATATTTGCTGCGGGTGATCAAGATGAATGAACAGTTCGCCGTTTTCGTCAAATGCCTTGACCTGCTGACGAATACCGGCAACATGGCCTTCTTTCGCCTCGCCGTATGCCGATTTGCGATAAACGCCGGTTACAATTGGCTGCTTCGTCTGCTCCAGCCTGTCAATTTGTTTTCCCAATCCCTCAGCCAGCAGCCCGACCGATTCGGGGAAACCGACATGGCCTGCCAGTGAATCCTGCCTGACTCTCGCATGGAACTCATCCTTGCTGATCCCGACACCCTGTTCATGCATCACGGCTCTGCCGAACGGCGCGAGGTCGTTCACGCGTGACGCATAAATTGACTTCACGTCGGGGCAGGTCGCGCTCAACGCCAGAATGAGGCTGTCCAGCACAAAACCGGGATTGATGCCGGTACCCAGCACGCTCGCCCGGCCCGCCCTGGCCAGCCGGTCAATTTCCTCCGCAAGCTGCGGGCTCTGTGCTGCCGGATACGCCATCTCCTCAGCCGTCGATATGACCGAAAGCCCCGCCTCGAGGCACATTCTGAGCCGGGGCATTGTCGCTTCGACGAATGAATCGGTGGCAAGAAGGACAATATCCGCTCCGCCGGGCCGGATTATGTTTGAAACCTGATCCGTGACGACGACGTCCGGATGGTCGCCTCGTTTTGCGCCGAGCAGTTCGAATATGCTTTTGCCGACAATAGTCGGATTAATATCGAGAACCGCCTTAATCTCGACGCCTTTTTTGGCAAGCAGCATGCCGGCCATGCCGGACCCCATCGCTCCAAACCCCCAGATGATTACTTCGACAGCGCGCATAGTCTCACCTCAGACATTGCCGATCGTAGCGACCATAACGGCCTTGATCGTGTGCAGACGATTCTCCGCTTCATCAAACACTTTGGAATGGCGGCTGCGGAACACCTCATCGGTCACTTCCATCTCGTCGAGACCAAACCGCTCCTTGATATCACGGGCGACCGACGTTTCGAGATCATGGAAGGCGGGCAGGCAATGCAGAAAAATAACATCGCCGTTGCCGGTTTTTTCGAGCAGGCGCATATCCACCTGAAAATCCTTCAGCAGCCCAATTCTTGATTCAAAGTGTGCTTCTTCGCCCATCGACACCCAAACATCCGTATAGATCACATCGGCACCGTCCAGAGCATCAAAATCACTCGTAAACCGTACGGATGCTCCTGATTCAACCGCGTGTTCTTTCGCCCAGGCCATCGTTTCCGGCGAGGGATGCAGTGAATCGGGACCCAAGCCGACAAATGTCATGCCGAGTTTGACGGCGCCGAACATCAGTCCGAGACACATGTTGTTTCTCGTGTCGCCGACGTAGACCAGCTTGACTTCATGCAGCGGTTTGTTCACATGCTCCCGTATTGTCAGAAAATCAGCCAGCACCTGCGTCGGGTGATCATCATCGGTCAGGCCGTTCCAAACGGGCACACCCGAATAACGTGCCAGTATTTCGACCGTTTCCTGCTTGAAACCGCGAAATTCGATGCCGTCGTAAAAGCGTCCGAGTACTCTCGCCGTATCTTCAAGACTTTCCTTTTTTCCCATTTGTGAATCGGCAGACCCCAGGAATGTGACGCCCGCGCCTTCGTCCATGGCACCCACTTCAAAGGCACAGCGCGTTCGGGTCGAAGACTTTTCGAAAAGCAAGACGATATTTTTACCCTTCAGCAGATCGCCTGAAAGCCCCGTTCTTTTCTTTTTCTTCAGGTCCTGAGCCAAATCGAGCAGGTACGTGATTTCCTCTTTGGCATAGTCCTTCAGTGTGAGAAAGCTTCTCCCCCGCAAATTCACCGGCATACGCAATATCTCCTTTACTATCTGGCCCTCAGGCCGAATCCGCTATTGACCGATCGGATCGCGGCAAATCGGCATGGACATGCAGCGCGGCCCGCCGCGCCCCCGCGAAATTTCCGATGACGGAATTTTGATCAGGGTCACACCGGCATCTTCCAGCAGGCGGTTCGTCACGTGATTGCGGCCGTACACAACAGCCACACCGGGAGCGATCGCCAGCGTATTTGATGCGTCATTCCACTGCTCCCGCTGTGCATCGATGGCTGAGCCGCCGCCGCAGCGCACAAGCGTGACCTTTTCGAGCTGGAGGTAGCGCTTCAAGACGTCTTCCAGACGGCCTTCCACCTGCCGAACCTGCAGCTCCTTGTCCCAGGTGATGTCGTAGACGACGAGAACGCCTTCAACGTCCGGATGGATCGTGAAAGTGGCGCGGTCGACCATGGTAAACACGGTATCAAGATGCATAAATGCCCGCTTCGACGGAATCTTGAACGCCAGAATATGCTTGAAGCCCGTGTCACTCGTGAACACATTGCGCGCCAGTGTCTCGATGGCCATGGTTTCGGTCCGTTCGGAAATGCCGATGGCAATGACCTCACTGTCCAGAATGAGCACATCACCGCCTTCGAGAAACGGACTGCTGCGGTGGCTGTAGAGTCGCTTCACGTGAGAATTGAATTGAGGATGGTACTCGAATATGTACTCGGCAAACAACGGTTCACGCCGTCTGGCCCGAGAAAACATTGAATTGATCGACACGGCATTCCCGATGACAGAGAACGGGTCGCGCGTGAAGTACATGTTCGGCAGCGGATCGATCACCATCGGATAGTCACTGTCGACGAATTCAAGCGGAAAGCGAAGCTCGGCAAAATCCTCTTTGCGCAATCCCGAGATCAGTATGCGAACGAGTGATTTCGGATCTTCGACCTGCATAAAATAATCCTTGAAATAGTCGGCTTTGTCCATCAGGATGCGTCCCTCGGATAAAAATTCGTCGAGAAACTGCGCTCTCACGTCCCGATCAACCAGGACCTCGGCCATGAGGTCTTCCAGGTAGATCACATCAACATCGTTCTGACGCAAAGCCTGCACGAACGCATCATGCTCGGCGGCGGCAATAGCCGGATCCGGCAAGTCGTCAAAAAGCAGCCGTTCCATACTCTCCGGTGTCATGTTGTTGAGTTCGGAGCCGGGACGGTGCACTAACACACGGCGAAGTTTGCCGATTTCCGAATAGACGGACAGGCAAGAAGAACCGCTCATGAAAACCTCCCTTGGCAGAAAACACATTTGTGTTTCCCGTTGTCCGTGTCAGATTTATACCCCACAGTAACCATCCGCGGACACTTCAATTGATGACATGGTCACACATGTCCGGCGCAAATTCAAGCGGCGAAAACGCAGAATACGCGATCGCTCGAAAAGTAAATCAACTCGGTTCAGACTGCGCAAAACGCCGGATCGAGTCCTCGTAATGCGCGAGCAGGCGCACCACCTGTTTTTGTTCATCATGTTCGGCGGACCAGGCCTGGACGGCCTGACGGCGCGCCAGCCGTCTCTCGGCGGATTCGCTGAGCAGCGGTGCCACCGCCTCTGAAAGAGATTGTGCGTCCGCCCAGATTGTGCCCGTTACGCCGGATTCAACCTGCCGGTCATTGTGGGGGTCGTGCCGGATCAGACAATACAGCCCGGCGGCCATGGCTTCCAGCATGGATATCGAATGCATTTCGGATACAGAAGCCGAGAGGAAACAGTCCATGGCAAACAGTGTCGCGGCCAGTTCGCGATTGTCGATGTGACCGAGAAAAACAACACGGTCATCTGCCTTGCTGGCTTTGACCTGTCCCTTGACGTGCATTTCAGCCGGCCCTCCCCCTACAACATAGAGGCGGGCCTGGTTTGCATCGAGTCCGAGCGAAAGAAATGAATCGATCAGCACATCGATGCTCTTCTCCGGCGCGACTCGTCCGACGTAAACAAACGCCAGAAGTCCATCCGGCATGCGAAGCGCCTGACGCCTGGCCTCGCGTTTGGCCGCCTGCTCCGAATCCTCGCTGAAACGGCTCACCCGGACCGCATTCGGCAAAAGGCTCACCTGTTTTTTGTATCTCGTCAGATCGACATAGGCCTGTGCTTTTGAAGACATGCTGAGAACACAGTCGGCATGCCTGACAAAATGGCCGAGATAACGAATCAGCGGCCGGCGAAACAATTTCAATGCGCCCGGGAATTTCGACAGATAGGCGGCAAAATCCATATGAATCGAATACACCAGCGGCACCTTCAATCGGCGTGCAGCGTAGACACCGAACAACCCAAGTGTGTATTCGTTATGGACATGGATGATGTCGGGCGCAAATGCTTCCAAAGCACGGAGGCGCGCACGGCTGAAGGGATACGTTGCCCGATACCCGTACAGGCGTTCCACTTTAAGACTCGGACAGTGCAAGACGCCGTCTGCGCTGACATATTTTCGCTCAGATCCAACCGTAATGATGAGCACCTTGTGCCCCAGCGCTTCCAGTTCACCTTTCAGCATTTCAATGTGCGAGACCACACCGTTGACAAACGGCACGTATGTCTCCGTGCACATAGCAATTCGCATCGTTGCTCCCACACCAGTCCGGCAGAATGGCCGCCGCATATAGTACTTCCAAAATACCACATCGATTGAGACGTCACGTGACGTAAAAACCGGCCGGAGCCGGTCTTTATCATTATTTGCTTCGTCTTCAGCGCTCGATCCGCTGCCGTTTCTTCTCGATCGCCTGCTGCACGATCATATCCTTGACCTTCATCAGACGCGTCAGGTTGCTGCGCTCCTGCTCATCCATCCGCATCGTGATGTCCTGAATCGATTCGGACAGTTCGGGGATGAGAACGTATTCCAGTGAATTGACGCGTCGTCTCGTCCGTTCGATTTCGAGAGCCATGCGCTCGGCTTTCTTCTCGGCCGTGGCGAGGTCAATCAGAACCGGGAACACTTCTGCCAGACGGTCAACCGCCACATCCAGTTCAGCGCCGACTGATGTCAGGGCATACGGCAAAGATCCCTTTTTCAGCATGCTCGCTGTTTGCGGCAAAAACACGGGGGTCAGGACACTCATCGTATTCTCTTCCTGTACCTTGACGTCAAACTGACCGGATGAAACAGACAGCGCAGTCTCCACCACATCGGATCCCATCAGGGCCCGGGCCAGAACCATCTCGCGGTTTGCCTCCTGCAGGAGCCGCTCAACCGTGAGACGAAGATCGGCGTTTGTCCTGACAAGATCCATGAACTGGCGCATTAGCTCATCGCGCTTGTCTTTCAGCAGCTTATGTCCGCGGCGTGCCGTTTTCAGCTGCGACTTGAGGCGCAGCAGCTCCATTCGGTTCGGATTGACACGGCGTTTCGGCATGAATCAGGCTCCCTTGTAGTACTTGTCGATCAGATCTTCTCTGATTCGCTTCAGTTCATTCTTCGGCAGCATCGACAGCAGATCCCATCCGAGATCGAGTGTATCTTCGATCGAGCGACTCGTTTCAAAGCCTTGCGAGACATATTCCTGTTCAAAGGCATCCGCAAACTTTGCATAGAGACGGTCGATTTCCGACAGCGCTTCCTCACCAAGTATGACCGACAGCTCCTTGGCGTCCTTGCCGCGGGAATAGGCCGCAAAAAGCTGATTCATCGTATTTGCATGATCTTCCCTTGTTTTGCCCTTGCCGATGCCTTTATCTTTCAGACGAGACAGAGACGGCAAAACGTCGACCGGCGGTGCATACCCGCTCCGGTGCAGCTCACGGCTGAGGATCACCTGCCCCTCCGTAATATAGCCCGTCAGATCTGGAATCGGATGCGTCTTGTCATCATCCGGCATCGTCAGAATCGGCACGAAGGTGATTGACCCTTTCTTGCCCTTGATGCGTCCGGCTCGCTCGTACAGTGACGCCAGGTCGGTGTAGAGATATCCGGGGTAGCCGCGCCGGCCGGGCACTTCCTTGCGTGCGGCCGATACTTCACGCAGCGCTTCCGCATAATAGGTAATGTCTGTCATCAGAACCAGAACATGCATGTCCTGGTCAAACGCCAGATACTCGGCCGCAGTCAGCGCCATGCGCGGTGTTGCGATACGCTCGATCGCCGGGTCATCCGCCAGGTTGATAAACATGACCGCCCGGTCCAGCGCACCGGTCCGGCGGAAATCGCGGATAAAGAAATCGCTTTCCTCAAACGTAATGCCCATGGCGGCGAAGACGACGGCAAATTTCTCGGAATCGTCCAAAACTCTGGCCTGCCGTGCGATCTGAGCCGCCAGTCGTGCATGCGGCAAACCCGAGGCGGAGAAAATCGGCAGCTTCTGGCCGCGCACCAGTGTGTTCAGACCGTCAATGGCCGATACACCGGTCTCGATGAACTCGTTCGGATAGTCTCGGGCTGCAGGATTGATCGGTGTACCGTTTACATCCATCATCTTGTCCGGGATAATTTCCGGACCGCCGTCTTTCGGCTGCCCCATCCCGGAAAATACGCGTCCCAGCATGTCGGCAGCCACAGCCAGCTCCAGGCCGCGGCCGAGAAAACGCACTTTGCCCGTATTGACCGAAATGCCGATTGAACTTTCAAACAGCTGGACAAGGGCGTCTTCACCGTCAATTTCAAGGACCTTGCAATAGCGGATGTCCCCGTTTACCAGTTCAATCTCGCCAAGTTCGTCGTACTTGACGTCCTTGACGTTGCGCACCAGCATCAAGGGGCCTGCAACATCTTCAATCGTACGATATTCTTTCGCCATCTTACTTCTCCTCTGCGTGAAGCGCCGCCAGGTCGGACTGGAAACGTGCTTTCAGTTCTTCGTACCGTGCTTCAGCTTTTTCCTCCGGCACCTGCTTGAAACGGGCTATATCGTCGCGGATCGGCATTTTGAACAGACGGTCATATGAACCTTTGGCTCCAAGAAATCTCCGGCCTTCATAGTAAAAGCTCATCAGAAGGGACAGCATGCGGTACTGCTTTTTCAGTGACGTGAATGTGTCGATCTCATCGAAACTGTTCTGGTGCAGGAAGTCTTCGCGGAGCGACCGGGCGGCTTCGAGCTTCAGCCGATCTTCTTCGGACAACGCATCGTGCCCGATCAGGCGGACAATCTCTTCAAGTGCCGATTCCTCCTGCAAAAGCCGCATAGCGTCTTTTCGCAGCTGAGAATAGTCTTTCGCTACATTGTCATCCAGCCAGGCATCGACTTTCTGACTGTACAGCGAATAACTCGTGAGCCAGTTGATCGCCGGAAAGTGGCGCCGGTATGCCAGCTGGGAGTCGAGGCTCCAGAAGACCTGAACGCTGCGCAGCGTCGACTGTGCCACGGGATCCGACAAGTCGCCGCCGGGCGGCGACACGGCGCCGATCGCCGTAAGTATGCCGGTACGGTTGTCACTGCCGAGACAACGGACGGTGCCGGCCCGTTCATAAAAGACAGCAAGTCGCGAGCCGAGATACGCAGGATAGCCTTCCTCACCCGGCATCTCCTCGAGGCGTCCGCTCATTTCTCTCAGCGCTTCCGCCCAGCGCGACGTCGAATCAGCCATGACAGATACCGAATAGCCCATGTCGCGGAAGTATTCGGCAATGGTGATGCCGGTATAAATCGAGGCTTCACGGGCAGCAACCGGCATATCCGATGTGTTCGCGATCAGGATGGTGCGTTTCATCAGCGAATATCCTGTTTTCGGATCCTCCAGCTGCGGGAACTCCATCAGTACGTCGGTCATTTCGTTGCCGCGTTCACCGCAGCCGATATAGACGACCACATCGGCTTCGGCCCATTTGGCCAGCTGATGCTGAATCACCGTCTTTCCGCTGCCGAACGGTCCCGGCACGGCTGCTGTGCCGCCTTTGGCTACCGGGAAGAAAGAATCGATTGAACGCTGTCCTGTGACAAGCGGCTCCTCCGGAGCGATTTTCTCGATGTAAGGGCGCCCGATACGGACCGGCCAGCGCTGCATCATCGTGAGCTCAATTGTTTTGCCGCGGTCATCCTTCAGCCGGCAAATGGTGTCGGTCACCGTGAAATCGCCGCTTTCGATACTTGTAATCTCGCCTGCCGCATGGGGCGGCACCATGATGCGGTGTGCCAGGCTCTCCGTTTCCTGCACCAGACCGAGAATGTCACCGCCAAAAACGCGGTCGCCGACTTTGCACCGTGCTTCGAATGTCCAGGTCTTCTCGCGATTCAGAGCAGGCGCAAACGCCCCTTTCTTAATCCGGTTGCCCTCTTGTTCGACGAGAACATCGAGCGGACGCAAAATGCCGTCATAAATGCCGCCGATCAGTCCAGGGCCAAGCTCCACGGACAACGGCAGACCGCGTGATACGACGGTCTCGCCGGGGCCAAGGCCCGCCGTCTCCTCGTAAACCTGGATCGACGCATCATCTCCGTGCATTTCGATGATCTCGCCGATCAGTTTCTGCTCGGAGACTTCCACCACGTCAAACATATTGGCATCACGCATGCCGTGCGCCACTACCAGCGGTCCCGACACCTTGATGATTTCACCTCTCACTCGATTGTCCATGTAAGCCTCTTTATTCATTTTCCGTTTCCGTCGATCGTTCCAGTTTCTGTTTTAAAATATCCATGCCCGTCGCGCGCCGTACCGACTGGCGCAGGCGGTCGCGGCCGATCGAAGTCGCCGCGCCGGCCGAAGGTATCAAAATCACGGCCGGAAGCATCTTTTCGGCTACCTCGTCCATGATGTCCTGTACTGACGACGCCAGAGGTTCCGTCAAGAATATGATGGCGGCCCCCTCCTTTATCAGCTGCGTCAAGGCATCTCTCGCCTCATCACCGCCGCGCACCGCCCGCACATCCATGCCGAGGGCCCGAAAGCCGATCACACTGTCCAAATCACCGACTACTCCGACTTTGGCCATCTCTTAACCTCGTTCCAGATAACTGTCGCGTACAAGCTGCCGCCGCTTCTCGAGCCCCAGTCCGCTGCGCACTGCGGCCGCAATCAGCCGGATCGACCGCATTTCCTGCCGTCTCGCCAGCATGAATCCAAGCGGTACTTCCGGTCCGGTCAAATAGCGTTTCGTTTCTCGCAAATGTTCCATCACAAAAAGATCCGCTGCCTGCGACCAGTTGCCCTGGCGTTCATTTTCCAGTTCATATTCCACGAGTTCGGCCAGCTTTTCGTACGGTCCCCTGGCAAGATAGGCCGGTATATCACTGACTTCGTCATCATATAAAGCAAGCCATTCTTCCCGCGTCATGCGGCCGTCCGGCAAAAGACTCATCTCGTAGAGCGACCGCCCGATCTCCCGGCGTCGCACGCGGTACAGTGTTTCCGTGTTCTTCAGATCAAATACAAGTGCCAGATAGCGATTAAGCCAGGGAGAATCGAGCGCGGCAGCCGCTTCCTTCTGGTAGGCAGCAAAGACCCGGTCCACCGCAAGATCAATGCGGGCTGCATCAAACGTCTCAGCATAAGCCTGGCGCGCAGCATCGGCCGCGCTCCGCAGCCATTCCGGATATCGTCTGAGATCATCGGCCCTGAGGTCAGCATCGAGTTCGCCTGGGTGATACACGGCCGTTTCACGGTAAAGATGCCGATATGAATCGAGCGGTTCATCCGGTGCCACAAGTCGTTTGCGCAAACCGACCTTGACGTTGTGCGCATCCTCCTCCAGGCGGATCAGGTCGAGATACTCCGGATCCGGCGAAATCTCGTAGATGAGATCGTAGAGACTCTGACGTTCTTTCGCCAGCGCGTCAAAAATCTCCCCGTCTGCGTAGCCCGCTTCGTTCATCAGCTGCCGGATATCATTCAGAGACGCAGCTGTGACGAGACGCTCCAGTGCCTGTCTGTCCATCAGCCGGGATTCCAGACTGCGAATACGGCCGGTTGCGTAGCGCCCCGATCCGATCATTTTTTTCCTTGGCTTAGGCTTTTTCATCGCTGATCAGTCTCGTGGCAAGCTGTGCCAGTTCCGGCCGATTGTTTCTGACAGCCAGTTCGTAGGTCATGTTCTCTTCGATTGAGCCGCGACGCACGACAAAGCCGCCGTCAAACGCTCCGCTTTCGGCCGCCAGCGTAAAACCTTCCGGCAGCCGGGCCAGCAGCGCCTGACCGATGTCCTGATCACCGGCACCGAGTACAATTTCACCCGGTGCCAGGCCGCGGCTGCGAATGATGCCGGCATAGAGCGTCACGCGTTCATCTCTCGATTTGCGGCGCAGCGTATCGAGTGCTTCCCTGATCAGCCGGTCAACATCACCTTGTCTGCGTCCCAGATCCGCTTTGCGCTGATCGGCCCGCATCAGGCTCTCCGCGCGTGCAATCATCTGCTCCGCATCCAGTTTGGCCCTCACGTTCTCGCTGTCGAGAATGCTGCGGCCATGTGCTTCGGCATCGGCGATGATCTGTTCAGCGTAGCGCTTGGCTTCGTCGCGGATATCAGCGATTCTGCTGTCCGCTTCGTCCTCTATGCTTTGCAGCAGCCTGTCCAGACCGTCCATCTTAACGCGGAACCGACATGGTGCCGAGTACAGTCGCAAGCAGCGCCAGGATGGCGTATGTTTCTACCATGGCTGACATGACAATGCCCTTGACCTGGTGCTCAGGGCGCTTGGCCACAAGCGCCACGCCTGCTTCCGACACACGTCCCTGATAAATCGCTGAACCGAAACCAACCCAGGCGATCGGCTGGGCAGCCAGAAAGTAGAGTAATCCCTGCTGCCAGGTAATGCTCAGATCGCCCCCCAGCATGCCGGAAAAGTTCATAATCAAAAACCAGGACAACAGCCCGTAGATACCCTGTGTTCCGGGCAAGGCCTGCAAAATCAGCAGCTTTCCGAACTTCTCCGGATCTTCCGTCGTGACGCCGGCAGCCGCTTCACCGGTTCGGCCAACGCCGATCGCCGAACCGATGCCTGGCAGAATCGACGCCAAAACAGCACCAAGAAGTGTGAGAGCCGGGCCAATGTAATCTGAGAACATAGTGTTTCCTCCAACGTTATCTTATAAGTCATCGTCCGCTGCTTCGGCAGGCGAAGCGTCAAGGACGCTGATGTACTTCATATCTTTTTTCAGCGGCTTGTAGTAGCGGCCGCCGCCATCAAAAAACTTCCCGAACATTTCGATATACTGCAGCCGGCTGGCATGCACATATGCGGACAAAGAGGACAAGGC
>LSQX01279491.1_pt1 | contig 15084 bp, 14 predicted proteins | sample 654561 | NCBI WGS metagenome assembly LSQX01 (sample SAMN04489861, study PRJNA283612) | anaerobic digester metagenome | isolation source: 4 biogas reactors fed with cattle manure at either 37C or 55C with and... | place: Denmark: Kongens Lyngby | collected 2014 | reverse complement strand
TCCTGGTGCATCGCAATTATTTCTTCCGGTGTAAACTTTTCAAAATACATGGGATTAATATGAATGCATGAATCTGTTTTGTCTCCCTGCAGGTACTTTCTGAAACTGGACCACTCGTATTCAGAAAGCTCCTGCAAATTCATTTTTGCTTTTTTATGTATTTCAACAGCTGCATTTCTAAGCTCATCCTCGTTGTTGATCGGAATGGAGTAAAATTTGCAGCCAAAAATTCTTCCATGTCTTTTCTGGTTGAAATCTTTAAAGGTTCTTTTGTTGAAATTCATTGTGTATCTTCCAATCGAGTACTGCATTAAATCGGATATATCTTTAAAGCTGCCTCTCTTTGGCCTTAATAACATATCGTATCTGTGCCTGACAAGACAGAATGCAAATATGTCAATAAAGTATTTTTCAGCATAATTGTTTACAAGGTCGCAAAAGGACAGGATATCCGTTCTGTCCCTGAATATGCTGGTCTTGTCAACACCATAGTTGTATACATGGTATGTCTGATAGTATGTGCTTTCTTTTCTTTTCAATTTGTACCTCCGGAAGATTATATATAATATTAAAAAAGGAACTGCTTTTTCAAACAGTTCCTGGAGTGAAAATAAGACCATCAGTTACTTCTCTGCACTTTTTACTTCATTTTCATTTGCCATTCCATAATACTTGTACCCGTTAAGCTCCTTTGGTAGTCTCACAACTATTTCAAAATATGTATCTCTGTCGAATTGCGCGGTTTTTGCATTAATGCCAAGCTGTTTGAAGACTGCTACACTTTTCTTTATACCAGAGATGAAGGAATCAATCTCGTTTAACGCATCCTTTACGCTAGGATGTCTTTCATGAACCTTGCTTGCTCCTTTTCCTTGAGCAAAGTAACTGTCGCTCTTTTTGTCACCCTTTGCAGCCTCAAGTGTTTTTGATATTAACAGCTCCGTCTCGGCTACTGAAAAGGCCCTGTCTGTAACTATCTTCAATACTTTCAACTGAAGCTGTTCATTCGGCAGCCTGAGAAGAGCCCTTGCGTGTCTCTCAGTAAGGCCGTGTTCGCTTAATACCTTAACCACATTTGGAGAAAGCCTTAAAAGCCTTATTTTATTGGCTATTGCAGACTGGCTTTTTCCAACTCTTCTAGCGACTTCTTCTTGTGTCATTCCATGTTCGACTATTAATCTATTATAAGCTTCAGCAAGTTCCATGTAATCCAGATCTTCTCGTTGTATGTTTTCCACTATTGCATGTATTGCCGCTTCATTGTCATTAATGCTTAATACTATGGCAGGAATGTCTGTTTTTCCTGCAATCAGAGATGCCCTGTACCTTCTTTCGCCAGATATAATCTCGTAATAACCATCGCCCATATCCCTGACAAGTATAGGCTGCAAAACTCCAAACTCCCTAATGGAATCAGAGAGTTCGTTCAGGGACAGTGTTTGAAATATCTTACGCGGTTGAAATGGACTACATCTGAGACGATCAAGAGGTATTCGAACTACATTTTCCTGGTAATCCTTCTTTTGCTCAACACTCTTTCTCAAGTCTCTCAGTCTCACAAAATCACTTCTTCTCTCAAATTTTGTCATAGTATTTTTCATTATACTTGTCCACATGTTTTTTTCAACACTGTGAAAAAACGAAAAACTTGAGATTTTCGACAAAATCGACACGCTTCGACAAAATTACCTATTATGCAAGAGGCTTTTTTGTCGGCATACCAGGTTTTCTTGGATAATTTGTCGAAGTATGTTTATCCTTTTTGAAAACATATATTATTCTTTGTATTACTTCATCCTCATTATATAATTCAAGAAACTCTTTTTCATACAAGCTTCCGCCAAGTACTTCCAAGGCCTTGTCATAATTATCCTCTTCCTTGGAACCCTTCATGGCTAGAAAGTATCCACTGACTTTAACGAGTGGAAGACAGTACTCAAGAAGAACCGGCATTTGAGCAACTGCCCTTGCAGTTGCAAAATCATACATTTCCCTGTGTTCCTTTTTCTTTCCTACCTCTTCTGCTCTGGCATGAATGGCATGAATGTTCTTTAGACCAAGTTCATCCACCACATCATTCAAAAATGCCACCCTTTTAATCAAGGAATCCACCAAAGTTACCTTCATGTCCGGACATACTATTTTGAGCGGTATGCCGGGAAAACCCGCTCCTGTACCTATGTCAATAAGGCTATTGCCAGATAGTATCTGAATATATGGATACAAGGTAAGAGAGTCAAGAAAGTGCTTGACTGCAATATCCTCATCCTCGGTAATTGCAGTTAGATTTACAACCTTGTTTCTTTCTTTAAGCATGGAAGAATAGGTGCAAAACATGTGCATTTGTTCTTCGGACAGTTGTATTCCAAATTCTTTTGCACCTTCATAAAGCATTTCAACAGCCTTTTTGTTCATCATTATTCCTTCCTTTTTGTCAGGTAGATATATAAAGCGGTGATATCGGCAGGGGATACTCCGAGAATCCTGCTAGCCTGTCCAATGGAAGCAGGCCTTACCTTGCTAAGTTTTTCTCTTGCCTCCAAGCTTAGATTGCTAATTTCATTGTAATCAATGTCTTCAGGGAGAAGTTTCTTCTCCAGCTTTCTAAACTGCTCCACCTGTTGAAGCTGAAGCTTGATATATCCGGAGTATTTGACATTGATACATACCTGTTCTATCACACTCTTTGGGAGTGTCCGTCGTACGTAATCAAGACCCTTGTCCTTCAGGTTGAGTTCTTCGATTTTCAAGACATCCTCATACTCTACTTCAGGCCTTCTTAACAGCTCTTCCAGCGACGCTCCGCTTTTCAAAGGAGTCGACCCTATTTTCTCCATATACTCTATAACACTTGGAGTAGGGGACACATGGGTTTTTGAAAGTCTTTCAAGCTCTTCCTTGACAAGCCTGTATTTTTCCTTGAATTTTGCATATCTTTCTTCTGATATAAGGCCGACTTTGTAACCTTTCTCAGTGAGCCTTTCATCCGCATTGTCCTGCCTCAAAAGAAGCCTGTATTCACTGGCAGAGGTCATCATTCTGTAAGGCTCCCTTGTACCTCTTGTCACCAGGTCGTCTATAAGCACACCTATATATGCTTCGGATCTGTCTATAATCAGTGGTTCTTTGCCCAATAGTTTCAAGGCACAGTTTATGCCTGCCACCAAGCCCTGGGCTGCGGCTTCCTCATAGCCTGAGGAACCGTTTATCTGCCCGGCAAAATACAGACCGTCAACAATTCTGCTCTCAAGGGTGAGTTTTAGAACCCTTGCGTCTATTGCATCGTATTCTATAGCGTATGCAGGCCTCATTACAGAGACATTTTCAAGGCCTTCCACACTCCTCATAAACTCCATCTGTACATCCTCTGGAAGACTGGAAGACATGCCCTGAAGATACATCTCTTCCGTGTTGGCACCCATTGGTTCTACAAATACCTGATGCCTGTCCTTGTCTGAAAACCTTACCATCTTGTCTTCCAGTGACGGACAGTACCTCGGACCAACTCCTTCAATGGTTCCATTGTACATGGGAGAACGGTGTATATTCTTAAGTATTATTTCCTTCGTCTTTATATTCGTATGGGTAAGCCAACAGGGCACCTGTTCTATTTCCAATACTTCCGTCTCAAAAGAGAAGGGGACCACTTCATCATCCCCTGGCTGGGGAACCATATTGGAAAAATCTATGCTCCTTCTATTTACCCTAGCCGGTGTACCTGTTTTAAGTCTTATCAACTCAAATCCCAGATTTCTTAATGTATCAGACAGCCTTATGGATGGAAAAAGTCCGTCAGGTCCGCTCTGATAGCTTACATCACCAATTATTATTCTTCCATTCAAAAATGTACCAGTGCATACAATTGCTGCTTTGCATTTGTACACAGCACCGGTATGTGTTACCACATGCGTAACTCTCCTTATTCCATCCTCTTCAACAGTTTCTATATCCACAATCTCTGCCTGCTTCAGATCAAGGTTTTCCGTAAGCTCCAGAACATGCTTCATCTCCTGCTGATATTTTCTTCTATCTATCTGGGCTCTCAAAGATTGCACAGCAGGACCTTTTCCTTTGTTCAGCATCCTTATCTGAATGGCTGTTTTGTCAACAATTTTTGCCATGGCACCGCCTAAGGCATCAATCTCCCTTACCAACTGACCCTTTGCCGAGCCACCAATACTGGGATTGCATGCCATGTTGGCTATACTGTCCAGATTCATTGCAAATATTACGGTTTTAACGCCAAGTTTTGCACAAGCCAAGGCAGCCTCGCAACCTGCATGGCCTGCTCCAATAACTGCGACATCATATTCTCCAGCGATAAATCTCAATTTTGTTCCCTTCCTATTTACCAAGACAAAATCTCGAAAAAATATTATCCAATACTTCTTCGTTTACAGAAGCGCCTGTTATTTCTCCCAAGGTATTTACTCCGTTCCATATGTCGAACGCAATAATATCAAGGGGCATTCCTGTGTTGTAGTTTTCCACGGCTTTCTTTAGTGATGCAAGGCTTTTGTCTATAAGGTTTTTATGTCGTACGTTTGTAATTATGTTCTCAGTGTTTATTCCAATTTTTTCTTCAGAGAAGTACTTCTTTATTCTGCCAAAAACCTCTTTAATACCAATATCTTCAGTAAGAGATGTTTCTATAACATCATAATCCCTGAGTTTTTTTACCAGATCCTCCAGGTAATTCTCTTCAATGTCAATTTTGTTGAGAACTACAATAAGAGGTTTATTTATTGACAGTATCTTTTCGTCTATATCAGGTTCTGTACTGTCAATCATGTATATTACAATATCTGCTTCCTGTATCTTTTCTTCTGCCTTTTTTACTCCAATTTGTTCTATTACATCCTCCGTTTCCCTAATACCGGCAGTATCCGTCAAAATCACTGGTATACCGTCAATTTCAATGTATTCTTCAATCGTATCCCTCGTGGTTCCAGGTATGTTGGAAACTATTGCCCTGTTGTATCCGGCAAGAGCATTCATAAGGGACGATTTTCCTACGTTTGGTTTTCCAGCAATGGTAATCTTTAGTCCTTCCCTTATCAATCTTCCTTGTCTGTAGCTTTTGGAAAGCTCCTCAAGCTCATTAATTACATTGTTTAGGGTTTTCATAGTAACATCTGCAGTTACAAGTTCCGATTCGTATTCCGGGTAATCAATGTTAACTTCAATTTCAGCAAGAACTGAAACCAGCCCTTGTCTGATTCTTTCTATCTGTTTTGACAATCTGCCGCCAAGCTGCTCTATTGCTGCTTTTCTTGCCTCTTCAGTATGGGAATTTATCAGGTCAATGACAGCTTCCGCTTCGGACAAGTCAATCCTGCCATTCAAAAATGCACGCTTGGTAAATTCACCCGGTTCGGCACATCTTGCTCCCATACGGAATACAAGTTCCAGAACCCTTCTCAAAACTGCGTAACTTCCATGACAGTTTATTTCAATAATATCTTCCCTGGTATATGTGTTAGGGGCATCCATTCTGGTCAGCATGCATTCGTCCAGGATCTCGCCGCTTTCCGGATCCCTGATAAAACCATACTTTATTGTGTGGGATGGCATTTTTAGTACAAAATCCCCTAAACGACCATTAGCCATGCAAAAAATCTTGTTTGCGATGGCTATTGATTCCTTCCCACTTATTCTTATTATGCCTATACCGCCCCTTCCAGGCGGTGTTGAAATAGCTGCTATTGTGTCTTCAACATAGTTCATTAGTATCTCTTTCTATATGAACCTCTGTATTTGTTGCTGCGAAGATTAGCATTGGGCTTCAGCCTAACTGTAACACACCTGTTTGGCTCTTCTCCCTGGCTTACAGTCTCTACATAGTCATGATTCTGCAGTTCAGTATGGATAATTCTTCTTTCATAAGCCTGCATAGGTTCAAGAGAAACAGGTCTTCTATATTTTACAACTTTTGCTGCGGTTCTGTTTGCAAGGCTTCTTAGGCTTTCTTCTCTCTTTTTTCTGTAGTCTTCCACGTCAACAATTACGCGTCTGTAAGTTTCCTTTTCCTTGTTGATAATCAGGTTGGAGAGATAATTGAGTGCCTGCAGTGTATCTCCATGTCTGCCTATAAGGAAGGAAACATCATCACCATAAATGTTTGCCCTCAATGCGTCTTCGTCATTCTCAATGTTCATACTTACCTCTACACCCATTGTATCCACAACAAGATCCAAGAATTCTCTTAAAACCTTGCTGTCCGGTTTGTTTTCCGTAACTCTAACTCTAGCTTCTTTTCCTCCAAACAAACCCAATACTGCTTTGGAACCTTCCTCAAGAATATCAACTTCCGCATCTTCAAGATCAATATTGAGTTCCGCCAAAGCCGCGTTAATGGCTTCGTCTACTGTACGTCCGCTTTTTTCAACACTCTTTGCCATTATACATTACCTTCTTTCTTTTTTTGAAAAACTTTCTTAGTTATATAATTCTGTCCTATTCCAAGTACATTGCCTATTATCCAGTACAGACCCACGCCTGCAGGAACATTGAATGTAATGAGCAATGATATAAACGGCATAACCTTGGTCATCGTTTCCAAAGGATTTGATGCTTTTTCTTTGTTATCTTCCTTCTTCTTCTTTTCGGCGGTGTTTGTTGTTGTGGTCTTTTGTATAAGATATGATGTCAGTGCGGATATAATTGGTATCAAAAGCAATGGCAAATAAACCTTTGGTTCTGAAAACAACTTTGTCAGGGAAGGAGTCATACCAAGGTCAAATATTTTAAAGAACTTCATGTTAAGGAGCTGTCCCCCGGTAATGTGTTCCGACACTTCCGCCAGCTTGTCCGTGTTCTTTAGGAAAAAGTCATTAATTACTATTTCGCTTACAGTTTTACTGTTTGATATGTTCTGGGCACCAGCCACAAAGTTCCTTAGGGCGGTTAAAGCACTTGCGGAAACACCGGAGATATAGGTCAATGGCTGGGTTACTATGCGATACAGCGAAATAATAAGTGGGAATTGAATCAACATAGGCAAGCAACCTGCCATGGGATTTACGTTATACTTTTGGTATAACTTCATCTGCTCCTCATTAAATTTTTCCTTGTCATTTTTGTACAGTCGTCTTAGTTCTTCTATTTCTGGTTGGAGTTCCTGATTCTTGATCAATGACTTTTGCTGTTTCAAGTTAAGGGGAAAGAGCAATATTCTTACGAATATTGTGAAGTATATCAAAGTAAGCCCATAACTTTGAAAGGCAATTGTGTCATATATCAGTTTCATTAATACTCCAAACGGCTTGATTATAAAATCCAAATTATGCTACACTTCCTTTTACTTATTTTACAGGGTCATATCCTCCTTTGTTAAAAGGATTGCACCTCAAGATTCTCCAAATTGACATCACAAGTCCTTTTACAGCGCCATGTTTTTCTATTGCTTCAATTGCATACGATGAACATGTAGGATAAAACCTGCAGCAAGGTTTTTTCAAAGGTGACAAATATTTTTTATATATGCCGATGATCCAAATTAATACCGTTTTCAGCTTAATCACTTTCTTCTTTTTTGAAAATTCCCAGTTTTATACCAAGCTTCTTGAATTCGCTATCTATATCATGAAACGACGGCAAAGAAACGGCCTTTAGTCTGTTGTTTGGTGTTTTTGCTGCCCGGACGGTCGACTTTACCAAAACTACTATGTCGTATCCTGTCAATATGCTCTCTTCACTTAATCTGTAGCTTTCGCGAATTAGTCGTTTGACTCTGTTTCTTTGTACAGCAATGCCAACTTTCTTGCTGATGGAGATACCTAATCTGTTATATGAAAAACCGTTTTCCAAAGCATATACCACAATATGTTTTCCCGCCTTGTACTTGCCTTTTTTAAAAACCCTTGTGAACTCTCTGTTTGTTTTAAGCGAAACCGTGTTTTTCATACACATCTATCTCCAAGCACCGCTGCGTAAAACCCTTGATTTTACGCAGACAGAATTTTTCTTCCCTTTCTCCTTCTAGCTTTCAGAACCTTTCTTCCGCCTCTTGTTTTCATTCTTGCCCTGAATCCATGAACCTTGCTTCTCTTTCTTTTCTTTGGTTGATATGGTCTAATCATTTCTACATCACCTCCAACTGTAATCTAAATTGGACCCTTAAATACATCCAAATCAGCGTTATTATATATAAAGATTTTAAATCTGTCAATAAAACTGTTTGGCTCATGGGTAGAGGGCATGAGCTCAAAAATGCATCCGTGAATTTAAATTGTGAATTATTTTCAGGTTTGTTTCAATATACAGTATTCAAAATGATTCCTTACCACAAAACATTGAAATCATGCATATTTATGACAGTTTGTCCGCTCTGTCGGCATCCAATATTCTGTTGCACTCGTTATTTATATTTGATATATTATTTATACGTTCTTATCAGAACAGTTCATGATTATACATAAGATAAAATTTCCAGATTACTAATGAGAAATAGAATGTTATAAGTGGTTATGTGTGCTTAAATAGACAAGTACGCAAGTATTTTTTTGACTCAAAATGAATTATTGATACATAAGATGGAGGAATATTAATGACAGATTCTTTAGACAACATATGGAAAAAATGCCTCAACACGTTAAGCGCGGACATACAGCCAACCTTGTTCAATGCGTATATTATGAGTATAACTCCATTGGAAATAACAGAGGACATAATAGCCTTTGAAGTTCCAGAAGCATTCCTGTTAAACACAATAGAAAACAAGTTTTACCCACATATTAGAAATGCAATTACTTTGCACACCGGCAAAGAATATAGATTGCATTTTTATTTGCCCGGTCAGTACAAGAAGAAGGAACCGGAGAACAAACAAGTATTACCAAGATTCAACTCCCATTTGAATGGCCGATATACATTTGATTCCTTTATAACAGGGAACAGCAACCGAATGGCTTATGCTGCCGCCGTTGCCATATCTTCAAGTCCAGGCAAGGCATATAATCCTTTGTTTATTTATGGACAATCCGGGCTTGGCAAAACCCATCTTATGCATGCAATAGGAAATGAGATTTTAAGCAAGGATCCCAATCAAAAGGTGCTTTATGTTACCTCTGAAACTTTTACAAACGAATTTATTGAGGCACTTGAGCAAAAAAAGAATGACGAGTTCAGAAACAAGTATAGAAAGATTGACGTTCTGCTGATCGACGACATTCAGTTCATCTCAAGACGAGAGAGAACACAGGAAGAGTTTTTCTATACTTTCAACTCACTCTACAGTGAAGGAAAGCAGATAGTAGTATCAAGTGACAGGCCATTAAATGAGATAAGCATTCTAGAAGACCGTTTGCGTACCAGATTTGCCTGGGGTCTGATAGCGGACATACAAGCACCAGACTTTGAAACCAAAGTAGCCATATTGAAAAGAAAAGCAGACGAAAACAACATAATCGTTGAGAAAAACATTTTGGAACATATAGCATTTCATACAGGGGACAATATTAGAGAACTGGAAGGTATAATAAACCACTTGACCATATCCTCCTCACAAGGAAGGAAAATTGATCTGAACCTGGCAAAAGAGGCATTAAGGCACTTGCAAAAAGCAGAAACAAAGGAAATTACCCCAAAGGTTATTATAGATGTGGTATCAAGGTATTATAACCTCACTGTTGAGGACATACTATCAAAGAAGAGAAACAAGGAAATAGCATTTCCCAGACAGATAGCAATGTATTTGTGCCGTGAACTTTCCAATCTGTCTTTTCCCGAAATAGGGGAAGCTTTTGGAGGAAAGAACCATACTACAGTCATGTATGCTCATGAACAGATATCAAAAAAGTGTGAAGAGAGCTTTGATCTCAGAGATACGATAGAAGAAATAAAAAAGTCAATTGTTTGCTGATTTCAACCTTATCCACAAGTTATCAACAGAATTCTGTTGATAAGTGCACAACTTCCTGTGGATAACTTGTGGATAGATTCGTTATAAAAACCTTCTGTTGATAAGCTGTGTATAAGAACATGAGTTATCCCCAGGTTATTGACAGTTGTTTCACAGGAAAAAAAATGATATATAATAATAGTAGGAAAAATACTTATCCACATTTTACACAACCCCTACTACTAATACTACTAAAAAGAAATATATATAATAATACATACAGGGAGGATGCTATATGAAATTCACATGCAATAGAGACAATTTGGTAGAAGCTGTAAATGTAGTACAGAGAGCCATATCAGGAAAAACAACAATGCCTATACTTGAAGGCATATTGATAGAGGTTGTTGAAGAGCTTAAGATGACTGCTAATGATCTGGATCTTGGCATAACTTATGAAATTCCTGCGATAATAGAAGAAGTGGGCTCCGTACTTGTTTCTTCCAAGACCTTTGCTGATATTGTAAGAAAACTACCCGATATTTACGTTACAATAGAAACTTCAGAAGCCAACAATCTTATCATTATAACCAGCGGAAAAGCTAGATTTGAAATAACCATGATGGACATAGATGAATATCCACAGGTCAGTTTCATAGACGAGGATGAATCGGTAACCTTTGAAAATGAGGTTCTTAAAGGTCTTATCAAGCAAAGCATATTTGCTACAGCAGATGATGATACCAAGCCCATGTTCAAGGGAGTATTCATTGACAAGGAAGGAAAGACAATCAATTTTGTTGCTCTTTGCAACAGCAAAATGGCTGTCAAGCATGCTGCTATGAATAATGACAAGGAGTTCAAAATCCTTGTTCCAAAGAGGATACTCAGCGAGGTATACAAGGTACTGCAGCTTTCGGATGAAGACATGGCCATGGCTTGGTCAAATACCCAGGTAATGTTTTTCAACAGCCATTTCAAAATAATATCCAGATTAATAAACAGTGATTACTTGAAGTACAGGGATCTGATTCCTAGAGAGGACAAGCTGCATGTTGTGGTATCTACAAAAGACTTTCTAAATGCAATTGAGCGTTCAGCTCTTGTAATGCAGGACAGTTCCAAGTATCCAATGGTACTGACTACGGACATGGATGAGATTGTTATCACAGCCAAGGCAGAAAAAGGCTTTTCAGAGGAAAGACTCCCTGCCCAGGTAAATGGCTCAAGCATAACAATAGGGTTTAACACTTCAAATTTCATTGACTGCCTAAAGGTCATTGATGATGAAAACATATCCCTGCATTTTACAACAAGTTTGGGTCCATGCATTGTAAGGGGCGAAGAATACGACGACTATGTATTTCTTGTAATGCCAGTTAGATTGAGATAAAGAGGTTATAATTATTTATGGACGAGACAAAAATATTGATTAATACCGAATACATCAAACTAGATCAGTTTTTAAAATGGTGTGGTATCGCCGATACAGGCGGTACTGCAAGGGAAATTATTCTTGGCGAGGATGTTTATGTGAATGGCGAAATTGAAACAAGAAGAGGAAGAAAGCTAAGACCTAGAGACAAGGTCGAAGTTTTTGGAAAAACTTTCGTTGTTTCCGTGAGCGGTGAAGACATTGACAGTTGACTCTCTTAGATTGGAAAATTTCCGAAACTACCATAATGCTGAATTGAATTTTTGTGATGGCATTAATATCTTTCAGGGTTTGAACGGACAGGGAAAAACAAATCTTCTGGAATCCATATATATATGTTCCGTTGGAAAATCTTTCAGGACCTCGAAAGATATTGAGATGATAAATCATGAAAAGGATTATTTTGCTGTAAATGTCGGTATAAAGAATGATGCAACCGACAAAATTTTTATCAGATATGACAGACAGAAGCAAAAAGCTATAGCTGTCAACGGTATATTTCTAAGAAAGTCGGGACAGCTAATGGGCGCGCTTTTGTGTGTCCTTTTTTCTCCTGAGGATTTACAGATTTTTTCTGAAGGTCCTTCAAGAAGAAGAAGATTTCTCGATATTGCAATAAGTCAGTTGAATCCTCTTTACTATTATAACCTTCAACAATATGCCAAACTTACATGTCAAAAGAATTTGCAGCTGAAACAGATAAAGAAGAATCCAAATCAAAAAGATATCCTATTTATCTGGAATGAGCAGATAGCCGAATATGGTTCAAAGATAATTTTGGAAAGACTTAAGTTCATAGATGTATTGAAGGAACTTGCCAGCGAGAGCCATGCATATATTTCAGATGATAAGGAAAAGCTCGTTTTGGAGTATGAGAATACCATAGAGCTTAACAATTACGATGAAAGTTATATTAAAGAAACTTACATAAAAGCACTGGAAAAGGTGATGACTAGAGAAATAGAAAGGGAAGTTAGCCTTATTGGCCCTCACAGAGATGATATAAGTTTCAGGCTTAATGACCTGGAACTAAAAAAATATGGCTCTCAAGGGCAGAAGAGAACGGCTGTATTGTCTTTAAAGATTGCAGAGATTGAAATAATGAAAAAAAACACAGGAAGAATTCCTATTCTTTTACTTGATGACGTTATGTCAGAACTCGACAAAAAGAGACAGGAGGCTTTGCTGTCTTATGTAAAAGGAGTTCAGACATTCATTACTTGTGTCGATTCTGAGTCTTTCGATCAGCTGAAAGACACCCAAAACTACATTTTCAACATATCAGACGGAGCGGTTTCAAAGCTTTAGTTAATTGCAATTATGTCCCATTCATGCTATAATATATATACTCAAATATCTTTATATTTGTTTATTAATTACCCAGAGGTGGAACTTTGTTTATTCATATCGGCGATAACATTATTATCCCTGTAGATGAGATAGTTGGAATCTTTGACTTGGAAGGTACAACTATAACCGGAATTACCAGGGATTTTTTAAAGGTTGCTGAAGAAGAAGGCTTCGTAATAGCAACATCATCCAGAATGCCGAAATCTTTTGTAATAACAGTGAGGAATAACCAAAATCTGATTTATCTTTCATCCTTGTCTGTAAATACACTAAAAAAAAGGGTGAAGAAATGGTTGGATATGTTGAATAACAAAACAGTAAGATTAGTAAGGGGAAGTTAGTTTATGGCGGAAAACATTAATACAAACCGGTATGATGAAAATGACATACAGGTACTTGAAGGTCTCGAAGCTGTTCGAAAAAGACCCAGTATGTATATTGGAAGTACTTCAATTAGAGGTCTTCATCATCTGGTATTTGAAATTGTTGACAACAGTATAGATGAGTCACTGGCTGGTAGATGCGACACAATAAAAATAACAATTAATTCGGATAATTCCGTAACAGTATCAGACAACGGTGCTGGTATTCCTGTAGGTATTCACAAACAGAGGGGGATACCTACTGTTGAAGTTGTCCATACTGTATTGCATGCTGGTGGAAAGTTTGGAGGCGGCAGCTACAAAGTATCAGGTGGTTTGCATGGCGTAGGTGCTTCAGTTGTTAATGCACTATCCGAGTTTATGGAAGTAGAGATAAAGAGGGAAGGTCATATCTACTACCAGAGATATGAGAGAGGCAAGGTAATGTGTCCGTTAAAAGTAATTGGAGAGACAACGGAGACTGGTACAACATCCACATTTAAACCTGACCACTTGATATTTGAAACAATTGAGTTTGATAAAAATATTTTGCTTGCTCGTTTTAGGGAAATGGCATTTTTAAATGCGGGCATAAAGATAATACTGAAAGACAACAGACTTGAGGAGCCTTATGAGACAGTTTTGCATTATGAGGGAGGTATCAAGTCTTTTGTAGAATACCTTAACAGAAAAGAAACCGTCTTGAACAATCCTCCTATATACATTTCTGGAGAGAAAGAGGACGCTATTGCTGAAATAGCAATTCAGTACAATGATAACTACGTAGAAAACATATACAGCTATGCAAACAACATAAACACCCAGGAAGGTGGAACTCACCTTACAGGCTTCAAATCTGCACTGACTAAAGTTTTCAACGATTATGGACGTAAACACAACCTGCTTAAGGACAGTGAAAAGAATCTGGCAGGTGAGGATATAAGGGAAGGCATGACGGCAATTATTAGTGTCAAGCTTAAAGAACCCCAATTTGAGGGACAGACCAAACAGAAGCTTGGCAACAGTGAAATAAGGGGATTCGTTGAGAGTATTGTAAATGAAAAATTGGCCGCATATCTTGAAGAAAATCCTCAGGTTGCGAAAGCTATTTTTGACAAGTGTCTTACAGCTCAAAGAGCCAGAGAAGCTGCAAAAAGGGCCAGGGAACTTACAAGACGTAAAAATGCACTCGAGAGTTTTTCACTACCTGGCAAACTGGCAGACTGTACTGAAAAGGATCCTACTTTATGCGAGCTTTTCATAGTGGAGGGTGACTCTGCTGGTGGTTCCGCCAAACAGGGAAGAGAAAGAGAATTTCAAGCAATTCTTCCTTTATGGGGAAAAATGTTAAATGTGGAAAAATCTAGAATAGATAAAGTATATAACAACGACAAGCTTCTGCCTGTAATACTTTCAATAGGAGCAAATGTTGGTCCTGATTTTGATGTTGAAAAAGTAAGATATCATAAAGTTATTATAATGGCGGACGCTGATGTGGACGGTTCACACATTCGCATGCTTTTGCTTACATTCTTCTATAGATATATGAAGCCTCTTATTGAGAAAGGTTATTTATATATAGCACAACCACCTTTGTACAAGGTTTCGAAGGGCAAGGAAGAGTTCTATGCGTTTGATGACAAGGACCTTGAAAAACGTATATCAGAAAGAGGATGGACAAAAAACGATAAGAACATAGTTATACAGCGTTTTAAGGGTCTTGGTGAGATGGACCATGATGAACTTTGGGAAACTACAATGAATCCTGAAACCAGAACTCTTCTTCAAGTGGATTTGATAAATGCTGCTACAGCTAACGAGATTTTCTCAGATCTTATGGGTGAAAAAGTTGAGCCAAGAAGAGAGTTTATTCAAGCCCATGCGTCCGAAGTAACCAATCTGGATGTTTAAGCTCTAATCTTAAGTTTTTCCGTGGAAAGATGTTCTAAAGGAGTGTGTTCGGATGAGTATGGATATTCATGATGGAAAGGTAACTACCCGCTCCATTGAAAAAGAGATGAAAGAATCTTATATAAATTACGCAATGAGCGTAATTGTCGATAGAGCGCTTCCAGATGTTAGAGATGGATTAAAGC